>Ga0101943_1000181_pt1 | contig 148347 bp, 129 predicted proteins | sample DewCreD2012metaG_5_FD_75244 | JGI IMG/M metagenome (GOLD analysis project Ga0101943, IMG submission 75244) | Hot spring sediment bacterial and archeal communities from British Columbia, Canada, to study Microbial Dark Matter (Phase II) - Dewar... ... | reverse complement strand
TGCTTTTTCGCCTTTAATAGTAAAGCTCTTTGCCTCAGGGTTTAAGGGCGAGCTATTTAATCTAGCTGTAAATCTAAACCGCATAATGTTTCCCTACATAATATTTGCATCACTTACAGCCCTTTCGATGGGAATACTAAACTCTGTAAGACATTTTTTTGCCCCTTCTTTCTCACAGGTGATCTTCAATATTACGAGCATCGGTATAATACTCCTTATTTACAAGAGCCTTAATCCCCCCATACTCTCCCTTGCCATAGGAGTAATTATAGGTGGAGTTCTACAGTTTCTGTTTCAGATCCCGTTTCTAAAGAAAAGACACCTTCTTCACAGCTTCAGTAGGAACATATACCATCCAGCTGTAAGAAAGATTGCACTTCTTATGGCACCACAAACATTTGGACTTGCAGTATACAACCTAAACATACTTGTAAGCACACAGTTTGCATCTCATCTTCCCGAGGGAACGGTATCTTACCTTTACTACTCTGAAAGATTAATTGAGTTTCCTCTGGGAACGGTAGCAGTATCCATTGCTACAGCACTTTTACCAACCCTTTCTTCTCATATCACAAGGGGGGAAGCAGAGAAATTTAGGGAAAGCTACTCTTTTGCCTTAAGACTTATGCTATACGTTATGATTCCCGCCCTTATCGGGCTAATAGTACTTAGAATTCCCATTTGCAATTTGCTTTATCAAAGAGGAGAATTTAGCTACGAAGCAACCGTTCGAACCTCAGAGGCTCTTCTTGGTTACGCTGTTGGACTTTGGGCAGTTGGAGGAATAAGGATAACCGCCCCAACTTTCTATGCTATTCAGGATACAAAGACCCCAGTGCTTGTTGCATTTATTGCTTTCCTAGCAAACGCTTTCCTCGGGTACTTGCTAGGATTTGTTTTAGGCTTAAAACACCTGGGTCTTGCCCTTGCAAGTTCTTTATCATCCATTCTAAATTTCACTATTCTATTCTTAATACTGAGAAAGCATATTGGTTATATAGAAATAGAGAAACACCTTTTATTCATTGCAAAGGTAATACTTGCAGCCTTTATCATGGGACTAGCAGCATGGACTATAGCCTCTATTGAAAAATGGACTGAAAGTACAGTTTCTCTAAAGAAGGTAGTTGTATTTTCACTCTCAATGCTGATCCCGGCTCTACTCTACATAGGGTTATCAAAACTGCTAAGAATTGAAGAAGCAAGCTTCATTCTTAGAATAATAAGAAAAAAAAGCTGAATTTAGCTCAAACCAAGCATTATTCCTCTCCTTCCAACTCCATCCTATCTTCTTCAATATCCCTTTCTATTTCCCTCTTTAGACCACGCCAGACCCAGTTTTCAAGCTCTTCAGCAACTCTAAACAGGCTTTTAGCCTTAATAGGTCGTGCGTGTGACTTTAGAATCTCGGTAGCGGTGTTAAGGCATGCAAGCCTTGTAACCACAATCTGACGCTCTAAATCCCTTTTTCTTTTCTCCGTAAAGTAACTTTCCCTATCCTCTACAAGTTCAGAGGGGCGATGTGAGAGAATCTTAACTCCCTTTATCCAATCACCGCTAATATCCACTTCAACTCTATCACCTTCACTCACCTTAGGTATATCGTCTTCCATAAACTTTGAATAGTTATACCATTTGCCATCGAGTTTAATGCCCCTTGCATTTGCCTTTTCCACAGTACCCTTTATCTTTTCCATCTAAAATTCTACCCCCTTATCTTCCCATACTATATATTCATTGTATTCAATGAAAATGATAAAATCAACAAAACAGGAAACCAGAAAACCAAGACCGTTAAATTAAATAATGGACCTGTAGAAATAAAGGATCCCCCCAGTTACATTGTTAACTCTCTCTCTTTTTATCAGGCCCAATCTGTAGAGCTTAGAAAGCCTGTTGTTGCAGTTGGTAACGCTTATTCCAAGCTTTTGAGCAAGTTCGCTTGCTGTTACCTTTTTACTCTTTACAATTTCCTTTAAAGTCTCTTGGAGGTATTTATTTAGATTTCCTATAACATACCACTGTGAATCCTTTCCCAAGCCAAGCATAGCAAGCCTTCTTCTCTCAAGCTTTGCTTCAAGATCCTCAAGGACTTCTCTGTTACTACACTCAACAATCATATTTTTTTCACCGTACTCACCGCTAACCAGCCTCTGATAGGGAATCACAACAGCCTCATCTGCAAAAGAACCACTAAGTACCTTTACCCCCCTTAGATTTAAAATAAGAGTACCTCCCTCAGGTAACCTCTCTATACTTTGAACTATATCCCTTTGTACCTTCTTTCCTTCCTCTCTTGTACCCACTACCCTTCCGTATCTTGATATATTAATCCTTATGGCCATTGATAAAACCTCCTTAAAAACAACAATACTAACCTATGCAAAAACTCTCAAGTTTGCCAATATGTTTCCTTAAATCAAATCCCTGCATCTAAAAACCCCGTTACTCTCTAAAGTTACCCACCTTGACTCAGATTATCATTTTAAAGTAATATCAAGGTTACCATGAAAGAGGAATCTGAACTAAGGAATTACCCATTATTAGAGGAGGACATCCAGAAGCTTAAGGAGAAATTCGAGAAAAATCTAACAGAAAACCCCCTCTCTTCTGACTTTGTCTTCCTAGGTGAGATACTTAGAAAACAGGACGAATTAGATAAAGCCATAGAAGTATTAATAAAGGGTTTAAAAAATAACCCACACAATATTACAGCAAGGTTCATCCTTGGCAAGATCTACTATGAGAGATGGATGATAGATGAGGCAAAAAAAGAAATGGAAGAGGTTATAAAACACGCTCCTGATAATGTTAATGCAGGCAAAATCCTTATTCAGATATATATAAGTGAAGGTAGATTAGATCAAGCCCTTCACCTTGCCTTATCAACTCTTGTCTTTCACCCTGAGGACAACGAACTTATAGAGACTGTAGAAGAGATAAAAAAAGAGATTCTAATGTACAGAAAAGACAAAGACTCCATGGAAGCACAAAATCCCGAATCATTGAGCGAAGAAGATTTTGAGTTTGTGGATACCGAGATATACACTGAAACAATGGCTGATCTCTATCTTGAACAACAGCTCTATGAAAGGGCTATAAAGATACTTGAAAAACTACTTGAAACCTATCCAGAAAACGATAATATTCGTATGAAACTTGAACAGGCAAGAACATACCTACAGGAATCAAAAAAAAGCGAGGAATAAGGTGTTTAAAGTACTTGTTATTCACGGGCCAAATCTAAACCTTCTTGGAAAACGTGAACCCGAGATATACGGAAGAACCACCCTTGAAGAAATCAACTCAATGCTTAGGGAACTGGCAAGTGAACTGGGGGTCTATGTAGAGCTAATCCAGTCAAATCACGAAGGAGAGATTGTAACAAAGATACAGGAAGCCATCGGAAAATTTGATGGAATACTTATAAATCCCGCTGCATATACCCACACAAGCATTGCGATTCGAGACGCTATAATCTCAACAAACATACCAACTGTTGAGGTTCATATATCCAACATATACGGACGCGAAGAATTCAGAAGAAGGTCATTTATCTCGGATGTAGCAGTAGGTGTGGTATCGGGATTTGGTAAAGAGAGCTATCTTCTTGGGCTTAGGGGATTGGTAAATTACCTTAAAGAAAAACAATTAACCTGATCCTCTACCGTGATGCAAAAATGAAGAAACATTGGGTGATAGAGAAGGAAAACCCAAGACTTAGAGAAAAACTGGCAAAGGCTCTTGGCATATCTCCAATAACCGCCCAAGTCTTAATAAATAGAGGAATAAAAGATGAAGTTGAAGCAGAGTTCTTTCTAAAGAGTTCTCTCTTTGATATCCCCTCCCCATTCTTTCTAAAGGGGATGGATAAAGCCGTAGAGAGAATAAAAAAGGCTATAGAGAGAAGCGAGAAGATAGCTATATATGGTGACTATGATGTAGATGGTGTTACAGCAACTGCTCTGCTTTACACATTCCTAAGGAATATAGGAACAAAGGTAACATACTATAACCCTCACAGGTTAAAAGAGGGTTACGGTATCAATATAGAAGCTATAAGGAAGCTAAAGTCTGAAGGTGTTTCTCTTATAGTATCCGGTGACTGTGGGATCACAGCATGGAGAGAGGTTGAAGAAGCAAAAAAGCTTGGGATAGATTTTATAGTTACAGACCATCACAAACCACCTCAAATCCTTCCAAAAGCAATTTCAGTGCTAAATCCACACCAACCGGGGTGCAACTACCCGGGAAAGGAAATAACCGGTGTGGGTGTTATTTTTAACCTCACAATTGCACTTAGAAGGGTGCTTAGAGAGTCAGGTTTTTTCAAAAAAACCGAACCAAACCTCGGAGACTACCTTGATCTTGTTGCACTTGGAACCGTTGCAGACTGCGCATCGCTTGTAAACGTAAACAGAATTTTTGTTAAAGAGGGGCTTAAAAGACTTACACGCACCAAAAGACCCGGAATAAAGGCTTTAAAAGAGGTAAGTGGAATCCGTGGAGAAGTAGATGTCTACGATATTGGCTACAAGCTTGGACCCAGAGTAAATGCCTCAGGGAGATTAAGAAACGCTGGTTTTGCTGTAGAGCTCCTTATATCCGAGGATATTGACAAAGCCAGGGAAGTTGCAAGAATCCTAAATCAGGAAAACACAAAAAGGCAGCTAATAGAGGAGAAGATCCTAAAAGAAGCCATTGGGCAGGTTGAATCCAGTACCAATTTTGCCAAATCATGCTCGATTGTTTTGGCCTCTAAGAACTGGCATCCGGGCGTTATAGGGATAGTGGCCTCAAAGATGGTTGAAATCTACAACAAGCCCACAGTACTAATCTCCATAGGGGAAGATGGCATAGGAAAGGGCTCTGGCAGGAGCATAGAAGGACTAAACATATACGAGGCTCTAACCAGATGTGAAGACCTGTTTGAGCAATTTGGAGGGCATCAGCTTGCAGCGGGGCTATCCATTAGAGAGGAAAGAATAGAAGAGTTTAGAGACAGATTTGAATACATCGTAAGAGAATCAAAGATAGAAAACGTCTTAAAGCTAAGGGTTGATAGCATGGTAAATCTTGAATGTATAGATGAGACAATAATATCAGAGTTAAACCTGCTTTCCCCCTTTGGCATTGGAAATCCAGAGCCTGTGTTTCTTGCAAGATCCGTAGATGTGTTGTCCCAGCGTTTTTTTAAACAAAAGCACCTTGGGCTTAAGGTAAGGCAGGGAAACAAAATCTTTGATGCAATATGGTTTAACTTAAAAGAGCCCATTTCGGTTCCAAAAAAGATAGATATGGTTTTTACCCCTGAGATTAACACATGGAACGGAGAGAAAAGAATACGCCTTAGGATAATAGATCTAAACTGAAAAAGTTCCTCAAAGTTTACTTAAGGGCGTGGGCTCTCTAAAGAGTACCCTGAGATTTTAGCTAACTCTTTAAGAGACTTTGCACCAACATAGAATTTTCCTTTTATCTCCCAGGTAGGATATGCAGTTATTCCCTTCTCAAGACACAGAGTAGGGTTTGCATTTTTTCCCTCTGGATGGCACTCAACGTATTTTATGTATTTAAAGGCCTCCTCTCCAAATAGATACTTCTGAGCTAAACAGTGTGGACACTTATATGATCCGTACATAACCGCCCCTATACTAGAGAGGTGTTTTGCAAGTCCAATGCGAGAGGAACTATCTGTGTTTAAGGAAACCCTCTCTCTTGAGTGTAGAAACAAAGACCCCATAAGAACAGAAACCGCAATCACTATACTCAACAAGAGAACCTTTAAAAGGGATTCCTGGGGAGCCAGAGCTGGTTTCTTAACCACCAGTATGATAAATACGGCTGAGATCAAAATAGCTGAAACAACACAGTAGAAACACAGGGCATGTATAACAAAAAGCTCAATATAGGTTAGATACGCAGAGAAAACAAACCCAGCCAGTGAAATTACATATAGAAGCAACCATTTACCTCTGCTGCTTATGGATACAATAGATAAAACACCTATTAAGAAATACCCAAAAACACCTAAAAGCGGAACAGGAATACCTGCAATTTGCGAATAGGGACTTTCTCGTACAATATCACATCCAGAACCAGCACTACAAAATGCAGCCTGTGCTTTGCTGTAGTAAAGGTAAGTTAAATAAAGGGAGAGTAAAAGACCTGTAAACGAAAATATTAATACCACCAAATGGTACCTATCACGCTTTTGTACTTTCATAACCCACCCCTCATTAAATCAAGCATCGTAAAACCTTTTTCTTTCAAGTGCAAGCTCCTTTAGCAATCCAGAAGGAGCAAAGCGAGAACCAAATCTATGGGAGAGAGCTTCCAGCTTTTCTAAAATAATACCCAATCCCAAAGAATCAGCATATCGAAATGGGCCACCAAGGAAAACAGGAAAACCAAGGCCTAAAACAGCAACCACATCACCATCCCTGGGATTTCTTATTATGCCCTCTTCAAGGCAAGATATAGCTTCACTGAGCATCCGAAGACAAAGCCTTTCCTTAACCTTAAAGTCACTTTCTAAAAGTCTATCGTTTACTATCTTTTCTTCAATCAGATTGTAAACTGACTTGTTAACTTTCCCCTCACCATTATAGAACCCTTCCCACTCTAGATTTTTCTCCATTGCCATCTTCTCCAAGAAAAGGGGCATCTTAAACCTCTCTCCCAGAGACTCATAAAGCCCCTTTCCTACCTTATTTAAAAACTCCAGCCCAATCTCATCGATTAGGGCAAATGGGCCTTTTGGAAATCCAAACTCTATCATGGCCTCATCAACCTGCTCAACCATAGCACCTTCACCTAACAACTCAAATGCTTCGAAGAGATAAGCAAGAAGAACCCTTGTTGCAAAGAAACCCTCTTTATCCCTTACAAATACCGGGAGTATCCCAGTGCGTCTTAAGAAATCAACTACGGTACCAATAGCACTATTTGGAGAATTCTCCTGGTGGATCAGCTCAACAATCCCTGTATTGGAAATTGGAAGAAAAGGTCGCACACCTACAACCCTTCCCTGCCAACTGGGTAGAACAGAGGATATAATAGATAAAGGGGTAGAAAAGGTAACCAAAATTAAAACTGTATCCTTGCCAGCAACTCGCTCAATCCCCTTAAGGATTTCCTCCCTTTGTCCCAAGTCTTTAAAGAAGGTTTCTACAACTAGATCAGCATTACGGAACCCGGTGTGATCACATGTATAACTTATAAGATTTAACCTTCTTCTCATATCGAATTCTGTAATAGCTCCCGATTCAAGTTTCCCCTTAAAGTACCTGTAGCAATTCCTCAATCCCTCCCCAATTTTTTTATAATCCGTATCATAGAGTCTTACACATATACCTGCCTCAGCAGCAACAATAGCAAACTGTGAGCCTAAAGGGTTTGAACCAACTACCACGATCTTCTTTACCGGTTTTATATGGCCAGATTGTTCGGCAAACTCCCTCCTAATGTCATCCACAGATAAAAAGAACCTTAACAGTTGTCGTGATATATCACTTACAACCAGCTCTCCAAAATACACAGATTCCACATGTAATCCCCTGCTAAAGCTTGCACTCATTCCTACCTCTACAGACTCAAGAATCATAAGAGGAGCCAGGCTTCTAAGGTGTTTTTTATCTACAAGATTCCTTTTTGCCCTGCTAAACAAAATCTTGCGAACAAGAGAGTTTTTTTCCAAAAGCCGTCTGGTAAATCCGAATCGCTTTGATTTTGACCTCCTACCACCAGAAACCATAAGAGCCCTTTCTAGGGCAATACTTAAAAGAATCTCCTCAGGTACAACCTCATCCACCAAACCCAATCTAAGAGCCTCTGCTGTATCTATAACACGTCCTGTAAGAAAAACATCAAGCGCTCTAGATATACCTATTAGCCTAGGTAGCCTTTGTGTTCCACCTGCAAAGGGAATCAAACCAAGATTTACAGCAGGGAATCCAAAAGCAACCCGAGGGTTATCTGAGGCCATCCTGTAACTACAGGCAAGAGCAACTTCAAACCCTACTCCTGTACACAGGCCATTTATAGCTGCAATAAAAGGAACCCTACACCTCTCAATTCTATTTAACACATCCTGAGCACGCAGGCTAAACAACCTTCCATCATCTTCTGAGGAAAACTTTAAAAACTCTTCAAGGTCTATATCTGGGATAAACCCTTCATCTTTTTCCCCCGTAATGATAACCGCTTTTATATAATCTCCTCCTTCAATTTCTCCAATTAAATTGCCAAGCTCAACAAACAAATTGGGGGAGAGCCCCTTCTTGCTTTTATCCTCCTTTCCAATCTTTAAAATGCCTATTCCTCTTTTATCCACGTTAAAGGAAAGCATAATTTGCCAAATCCCCTCCTATTCCCTTTCCAGTATAATCGATACACCTAACCCCCCGGATGCAGACATACATACTAGACCAAAATTTCTGTCTCTGCGTTTTAGCTCATTAAGGAGGGTTACAATAATACCAAGACCGCAGGCTCCAAATGGATAACCTATAGCAATGGAGCCACCAAGAACATTTAGCCTTTCCAATTCAATTTCCCCAACAGGATTGCTTCTATTAAGCTCCTCCCTGGCAAACTTCTTTGAAGCAAAGGCTCTTGCATTAGAAAGAACCTGTGCAGCAAATGTCTCCTGTATCTCCACTAAGTCAACTTCCCTTAATGTAAGTTCTGCAAGTTCTAAGGCTATCGGGGTTGAATAAGCTGGTCCCATAAGAAGCTTCTCACCTGTACAAACAGAGGCAGAAGCATATGCATATGCTCTAACGTATCCCAGGGGGTTATAACCCAAAGCTCTTGCTTTTTCCTCAGCCATAAGAAGAACAGCCGAAGCACCATCACTGAGGTAAGAAGAGTTTCCAAAGGTAACTGTACCGTATCTTCTATCAAAAATCGGTTCTTCTTTAGAGAGTGCCTCAACAGATATATTCTTACATACCTCATTATCACTACATACCAGAGTTGAAAAATCAGGAGGTAACAGTAAAGAAATAATCTCCTCCCCAAACCTTCTACCGTCCTTAGCAGATATAGAAGCAAGATTATGGCTTCTTGCAGCAAACTCATCCTGCTCCCTGCGGGTTATGGAGTGCTTTCTAGCCATTTTCTCTGCTGATTCTCCTAGGGTAATGCCAGCTGAGGTATCCAACAGAAAGGGAAGGCCAAAAGACAGCTCATAAGAGCCATTACCAAAAAACGCATTTACCCTCTGCAACAAACTCACTGTTTTAAAAGAACCCTTTTTAAATCTTACATCAAACATCTTGGAAGATAACGAAGAAGCACATTCAGAAAACGACTCCACCCCACCTACCAATACCGTATCCCTGTTACCAAGGGCTATACCCTCTAAAGCACTGGTAAAAGCACGAATACCGGAGATACAAGACATTGTAACGGTGTATGCGGGGATAGAGGCCCCAATACCAGAAGCCAGTGCAATATCCCTTGCAAGGTTTGGTGTTCTTGCTACAGACACCATAGATCCAAATACAACCTCATCTATATCTTTGGGATCCACCTCAGAGCGGTTTATAAGCTCAACGGTTACAATCCTACCCAGATCAAGAGATGATAAATCCCTAAACAAGGTACCTGCTCTTATAAAGGGTGTTCTTATTCCACAGACTATTGCAACTCTTCTCGTATTCCTCAACACAACACTTACCTAAAGGAGGATTTATTTATTTTATATGGATAGACCCGTTGAAGAAAGTGTTTCCTATATTTAATCTGATCCAATGCTTGCACTCTCCTCTAAACTATGTAATCTTAAACAAAAACTACCTTTTGGGAGATTAGGAAAAGGATGGCTTTCTCAGAAGACCTGAAGGAAAGGATTAAAAAGATTATGTCAAAATACGAAACAAAGCAATCCGCACTTATCCCTGTTCTGCACGAAGTTCAACGTGAATACGGTTGGTTATCACTTGATTCAATGAAAGAGGTAGCAGAACTCCTCTCAATTCCCCCTGCAGATGTGCAAAACGTAGCAACCTTCTACACTATGTTCTTTACAAAACCGGTTGGAAAACACATTATATGGCTATGTAGAACACTTCCTTGTGCTCTTAGAGGGGCACAACAGGTAGAACACTATATTTCCGAAAAACTCGGGATAAAACCCGGAGAGACAACTCCTGATGGGAAGATTACCTTCTTTGAGGCAGAATGCCTAGCCTCTTGTGGTACCGCACCTGTAATGCTTGTTGACGATGAGCTCTACGAAAACCTTACAAGAAAAAAGATAGACGAACTTATAGAAAAACTTCGTGCAGATTAACATGGATTTTAAAACTACAAGAAAACATGCAATTGAGATATTTAAAGAGGCCCTTGAAGCGGCAAATCCACAGAGATGTGTACTTGAACACGTTCTCCTGGAAGGAGATACCTTAAGGATAGAAAACAGAGAATACAACTTAAGAAAGTACAGATCCGTTTTTGTTATAGCCTTTGGAAAGGCTGCACCCTCTATGGCAAGAGCAATAGAGGAGGTGCTTGGAGAAAGGATTACCGATGGAATTGTGATTTCCAACTCCCATCCACCTTTTAGCTTTTCAAGATTAAGGTTTCTTCTCTCAAGTCATCCAATACCTGATGAAAGATCACTTTTAGCAGCAAAAGAGGTATTGAAACTTCTCCAGATTACACGGGAAGACGACCTTGTAATCTTCCTAATATCAGGTGGTGGAAGTGCGCTTCTTGCAATGCCATCACCTGGCCTATCTCTGGAAGACAAAAGAAAAGTAACAGAGATGCTTCTTGTCTCCGGCGTTGACACACATGGGCTTAACGCTGTTAGAAAACACATCTCTCAGATCAAAGGTGGAGGTTTACTTAAACATGCCCTACCGGCTCAGGTAATAACGCTTGTGCTATCAGATGTTGTTGGTGATAAGCTCGATGTAATAGCTTCTGGCCCAACAGTGCCAGACTCAACCACCTTTGAGGATGCCTGGCGTGTAATAGAAGCACTTAGACTAGAACATAAAATCCCCCCTCAGGTAGTTGTCCATCTAGAGGAAGGGAGACGGGGAAACATACCCGAAACCCTTAAAGAAGGAGAGTTTGATCCGGAGAAGGTTCAAACTGTGATTGTAGGAAGCAACTTTAAGTCCCTTATAGCGGCTGAGAAAAAAGCAAGTGAGCTTGGATATAACCCTATAGTCCTTTCATCACAAATACACGGTGAAGCAAGAGAGGTAGCAAAGGTAGTAGCTGCAATAGCAATGGATGTAGAAAGACTGGATATACCAATAAAAAAACCTGCCTGCATTATTTTTGGGGGGGAGACAACAGTTACGGTTACTGGTCCAGGTAGAGGGGGTAGAAATACAGAGATGGCCCTTGCATTTTCTATGGAGATAATGAACCGAAACATTGTTGGTCTCTTCTGTGGTACAGACGGAATTGACGGGCCAACAGATGCTGCAGGAGCAATCTGTGATGGAAAGACCAGGATAAGGGCAAGACAGATAAACTTAAGCGCAAGAGAACACTTATCGAGAAACGATTCCTACACTTTTTTTGAAAGACTTGGTGACCTTATCAAAACAGGGCCAACCGGAACGAATGTAATGGATATAGGTGTGGTAATTGTAAACCATACGTAAGAAAAAACATGATATACGCTATTATCTCCGATATACACGGAAATCTTGAGGCTCTAAACAGTGCTCTTAAAGAGATAGACAGAATCCGTGTGGACAAGGTAATATGCCTTGGAGACATAGTGGGATACGGAGCAAATCCAAACGAGTGTATAGACACGCTAAAACAACGGGGTATAGAATCAATATCAGGTAACCATGACGCTGTTGCATGTGGGAAAAAAGAGCCAATTGGCTTTAATCCAGTTGCCAAAAAGGCAATACTCTGGACACGAAACACTCTAACCCAGGAAAACAAAGAATTCTTGTGGAATTTACCCGATACAAGGCAATATGGGGAATTTATAGCAGTTCATGGCTCCATATCCGACCCAGACCTATATATCCTCTCAACCTACGATGCACTTATGGAATTTAAGCTAATGCAGGACCAAAGTATATGTTTCTTTGGACACACCCATGTAAGAATCTCATATGTATTTTGTAATGGCGAAGTTCAGTCCTTGTTTCATAACGAATTCAGAATAGAACCAGATAAAAAATACCTTATTAACCCCGGTAGTATAGGGCAACCAAGAGATAGGGATCCACGGGCTTCCTTTCTGATATACAATACAGTGGAAAAGACGATACGGTTTATACGGGTTAACTACGATATACCAAAGGCACAGGCAAAGATAGTAAAAGCTGGCCTTGACAAATGGCTTGCCGATAGGCTTTTGCTTGGTGTGTAACTTGAAGGTTTGTTAGTATGTGTATAGAATCTAAAATGTAGTGAAATGGTAACCCTATCCAAACCACTTCCACAAAACATAGAGGCTGAACAGGCTGTTCTTGGAGCCATTCTTATAGAGGGAAGTTTAATAAATCAGGTTCTGGAAATACTGACCCCTGAGGACTTCTATAAGGAAGCACACAGAAAGATATTCGATGCAATGATTGAGCTTGATAGAAACAACAAACCAATAGACATACTCACGTTATTTGACCACCTAAAATCAAAGGGAAAACTTCTAGAAGAGGTAGGGGGCAGTTCTTATCTTACCTATCTTACCGAGGTTGTCCCCTCAACTGTAAACATCGCATACTATGCAAAGCTTGTAAAAGAGAAGGCAATTTTAAGAAAACTTGTCCTTGTGGCAACGGATATTGCAAATCGCGCTCAACAGGAGGGTATCGACGTTGATGACTTCATTGATAGAGCTGAACACGCAATTCTTGATATAGCCCAGCATAAGGTAAAACCAAGTTTTTATGAATCAAGAGAGCTGGCTGCAAAGGCACTAGAGATTATAGAAACACTTCACGCGCGCAAAGAGATAATAACAGGGGTTCCAACAGGTTTTGAAAAACTAGACCGCATGACATCTGGGCTTCAACCATCAGACCTTATAATAGTTGCAGCAAGACCTGGTTTGGGTAAGACCTCCTTTTGCCTTAACATTGCAATACACGCAGCCGTTGAACATGGTCTTTCAGTGGGAATATTTTCACTGGAAATGACAAAAGAACAGCTAATGCTTAGGATGTTATCTATTGTCTCCAAGGTAAGCTTCTCAAATATAAGAAGTGGATACCTAAAAGCAGAGGAACTCGAAAAACTGATAAAAGCAGCAGATATCTTCAGCAAGGCAAAGATATATATAGATGACACACCAGCAATTAACGTTTTAGAACTAAGAGCCAAAGCAAGAAGACAGAAGAAGGAGAAAGGCCTGGACCTTATCATGGTAGATTACCTACAGCTTATGCGAGGTACGGGAAGGGCCGAAACCAGAGAAAGAGAAATTGCAGAAATCTCAGCCTCCCTTAAAGCCCTGGCAAAGGAGCTTCAGGTCCCCGTTATAGCTGTATCCCAGCTCAGCCGTCAGACAGAGGCCAGAGCAAATAGAGTTCCTCAGCTTGCTGATCTGAGGGAAAGTGGGGCACTTGAGCAGGATGCGGATGTTGTGATATTTATCCACAGAGCAGATGCATACAGAACAAAGCCTGAGGAACAGGAGCAAAAAGATGGAATCGCGGAGATCATAATAGGTAAACAAAGAAACGGACCAACGGGAACAATAAGGCTTGCTTTTCTCGAGAAACTTGGGGTTCCAAGCTTTGAAAACCTTGCAGAGGGTTATGAAGACATTGGGATAATCTGAAAAAGACTCTAAACCATCATGGGTTTAACCCTTACCTTGGGTCTTACCTCCCTTGCGTAAAGGTTCGGATCGTTTTGCCATTCCATAAATTTTTGAAATATCCTTTTTAGTCTTTCTTTAACAGAGGTCCAGTGGAAATCCCAGTCATAATCTACCTTTCTTCCCTTAAAAAACATTTTAAAGAAATACTCCCTTTCCCAAGGATTCCCCTTTTCAGCAATCCATCCGGTACGAACATATGCATAACCATTTCCAAAAGCCATGCTGAACTTACCCAAAAGCCCTAGTCTCTCAACCGCCTTAGTTACAAGTTCCGTAAAAACATAAAGGGCCTCTACCGTTTTATACCCATACTGTGGTAGCTTCTGATCCATTAAAAGAAGGTTTCTTACAAAATACATGGGGTAGAAAGTAGGAGAATATCCTGAAACGGACTTCGTAGGGCTTATAAGAGGTTCTCTTATTATAACGTCTTCCTCAATTATACCTATCATGAAATCGTTTTTACAAAACTCTCCTATATCCCCACAGAGCTCCAACGAAACCCTTATATTCTCCCACTCTCTTTGCGCAATATGAATAGCCCTCTCAAGCTCCCTTTTTCTTTCCTCGTAGATGCGATCAATTGAAATCTTTAAAACACCATCTTCCATAGTTTCTCCAGAAGTAATTAAATATACATACTAAAAGACAATAATCAACCTTAGAGGCAGGAGAATTATAACCTTTTAAAATCAACCAGCTTGTACTGGACAATAGGTGATCTTGTCTTATCTCCACAACTCATATAACCAAAAAGAGCTCCCGATTCTTTCTTCACACAGACACTATAAGTTCTATCCTCAGCCTCCACAAAAAATTCAACCAACCATGTATCTTTTTCAACTTCACTGACCTTATTGAAACGTATCTCTGAAATACTCACCATACCGGTATTTACCCTAAGAAAGTACTCCGCTGCCTGAACCTCAGGATTAAAACAGCAGCGGCCTCTGTACTTTTCAAGATTCAATACCCCACTTCTATAATCCGAAATAAGGTTTATAACCTCACCCTTACCAACACGACCATAGTAAATTCCATGAGGAAAACACAAAAGATTTGGTGCAAACCTATGCCCACCAACATGGCTACATTGCCATGTGATATAATCTATCTCGTTTTTTAATGCCTCCAGATAAACCGGTATACCAAATTTACCACAGCACCTATCGTATGTACCGTGGGTACATACAAGGAGAACCGGGCTCTTTCTTAAGTATCTATCTTGAGATATCAGTTTATGGATATCAAACCACAGCAGATCACGGTAATCGAAGAAGGAAAACTCATAGAGCTTCGGCTCTAGCTCCTTTGAAACAACCACGTACAGTCTTAAGGGATCATCTGGATTTTTATAACTGTGGCGCTTAATTAACTGGATGCGCGAGTTCGGTATAGAGGCAAGAGACTTAAAAAGGTGATCTCTTACATCTTCTGGAATCCTAACCGAGGGTAGTGCATTTTCATCCCAATGCCCTCTGTACTCCAAGAGCAACCACAGATCAACCCTTGGGGCAGTTCCAAACATCTTCTCCCCAGACTCAGCTGAGAGCTCACTACAGAAAAAACCTCTTGAGATTTCCTCATGCATACTCCTTTCTCCCGGTTTTTTTTCTCAAATATTACCCGAAACTCAGGTTGAAAAGAAGCCCAAACCACATATAGTATATTTGAAGGTCTCAAGTTACCAGGTTATATTGTTTTTACAAAATGGTTCTTGAAGACATAATAAAGTCACTGATTATAAAAAAGGGTCCGATTACGTTTGCAGAGTTTATGGAGCTTGCCCTATACCATCCAGAATACGGATACTACTCTTCAGGAGAAGCAAAAATAGGGAAAGAAGGAGACTACTATACCAGCCCCTGTGTTCATCCAGCCTTTGGAGAAATCATAAGCAGATTCATAGCAAGAGCCTATGAGATCATTGCCCCATCAGAGTTTACAGTGGTTGAGATGGGAGCAGGTAAGGGCATTCTTGCCCTTGATATACTCAATTCACTAAAAAACAGCAGTCCATCGGTCTACAATAAAACAAACTACATTATAGTAGAACGCAACCTATGTATCTTAAGGGAAGGAGAGAAGGTTTTAAAAGAACACATACATAGGGTAAAGCTTATCGACTCCCTCTCCACACTTAATCCTGAAAGCACAAATGGGGTTTTCATATCAAATGAGCTGGTTGACTCTTTTCCATTTCACAGGGTGAAATTCATAAACGGGGAAATGTTTGAGATATTTGTTACCCTTGATAAAGGGGAATTTAAAGAGGTTCTTGGTAAACCAAGCACCCCCGCCTTAAGGAAATACCTAGAGAGCTATGATATCGAGTTTGCAAACGAACAGGAAATAGAGATCAACCTCTATGCCGGAGAATGGATTCAAAGTGTTGCTAAAACCCTCGCCAAAGGCTTGGTTCTTACAATAGATTATGGTTTTTTAGCCCCTGAGCTTTTTAATCCACGTAGAATGAAAGGTACCTTCTTGTGCTTTCACAAACACACAACTAACGAAAATCCATATGCCAACATAGGAAAACAAGATATAACGGCCCATGTAGATTTCACTAACCTAATTAGAGCAGGTAAATCCTGTGGGTTAAATACGGTAAGGTATTTAACGCAGGGCCAGTTTCTAATCGATTGGGGGATCCTAGATATAGTGGAGAGATACTCTTTAGAAGACATACCATCCTACAAAAGCCGAATGGCAATAAAGAATCTATTCCTACCAGAGCTTATGGGTGATAGATTCAAGGTTCTTATTCAGGAGAAGAACCTCACACACAAATTAATGTCTTTCTATCCTTCTTCTCCCTTTAGAATAAGCTTTCAAAGACCAGGGGATAGGTTGCCAGATTAATGCTGCTAATCGGTTTTTTCTTTTGAGTGCCTTCTGTCTTCCTCTTCAAACAAGTTATGCCTTAAAAACCATACTATACCATCTGCTAAAGCCCTTCGAATGTCAGGAGATATACCTATTAACAGCCCGGTTGTTAAGGAAAGCAAGGTGGCTTCCAAGGGATAGCGCTTTAACCAGGAAAAAAGAGTTGTGATCTCCCTTTTCCTCCGTTTTCCTCTGTTAATCTTAAAAAACCTTAAACAAAACAAAATGCACATTGTAACAACCAGAGTTACGATACCGGTAAGCAGAGCTGCAACCGGGGGATTAAAAAAACCGGTTAGATAAAGGTAAAGAGACCACACTATTAACCCCAATCCAACCAGTGTTAAAATCCAAGCAACAACCACACCAACTACAACAAGCACTAAACTCACCAAAATAGAGTGAAGAGACCTCGAATTACCTGTAAAGAACCTAAGCACTGAAACAAAAAACTCCGTCAAGATACGCTCCTTTACCTCCTGTCTAAAAGCCTACCGAGAAGAAGCCCAATTATAAAGGCTATAAGAAGGCTAATAAGGGGTCTCTCTTCTATTCTCTGCTCTACACTCTCAGCAGTTCTTTTTCCCCTTTCAAGCAATCTTTCCTTGGCAACCTTTGCCTCAGCTCTGCCTATCTCTAAAAGCTTCTGGGTAAACTCGGCAAAGTCCGAACGAAGCTTTGCCATATCTTCTTTTAACATATTAAGGTCCTGTCTTAGATCCTGTTCTTCTGCCATTTATCTCACCTCCTTTAATCAGGATTACAAACGATTTACCAAAGTCAAGAGAACTGATTTACATAACCATTTAACCTATACCATTCAACCGTTTTTCTTAAAGCCTCTTCAACAGGGGTAAAACTTATGCCCAACTCCTCTTTTGCCTTTCTGCTACATCCTGCAGCCCCAATCTCCATAGCCCTTACACCATCTATAGCCAGCTTTGGTGGTTTTCCTGTAAAGAAAGAAACAGCCTCTAGCAGATATGCAACGAGTTTAAGAGTGGTTGCCGATACCGTTTTTCTCGGAACGGTAACCCCAGTTATTTCACTTAGCATCCTAAACAGATCCCCTATTTTTATATTATCACCAACCAGTATATACCTCTCCCCTACTTTCCCCTTATCCACAGCAGCTATATGGGCTTCTATGGTATCGTCTATATAAACTATGGGAACCACACTGTCTTTACAGGGAATAGCCTTAAGCTTCCCATTTAGGAAATCTATAACTGTCCTACCAAATGTTTTAAGATCACCTGGGCCTATAACTACACCTGGATTTAGAATTACAACTGGAAGGCCATATTGCTTGTAAATCCTAAGGAGTTCTCTTTCGGCCAGAAACTTGGATCTTGCATAATGGCTTTCAAAATCCCCTCTATGCTCAGTTTCCTCTGTTGTAATTTCTCCTTTTGGTTGTCTTATTGCAGCCAAGCTACTTGTATATATAACCTTTCTAACCCCTTCTTCTAAAGCCTCAAGCATAACGTTTTTTGTCCCATCAACGTTAACCCTATAGTAAAGCCCCTTATCAGGAAGCCACCAGCTCGCTATGTTCCCGAGATGGTAAACCACATCGCACCCCTTTAGAGCACCTTTAAAAGAGCTTCTATCAGTAGTATCACCCATAACGGTCTCAACTCCCATACCCTCCAGTTGATTTGCTTTATTCCTGTCCCTAACTAAAGCTCTAACAGAGATACCCTTTTGGAGTAGCACCCTTACCAGGTGACCACCAACAAAGCCTGTTGCTCCGGTTATAAATACCCTCATTTAAAAACCTTCCATTAGAAACACCAAAGAAACCAAAAATACTTTGGATTTTCTAAATCTAGCCTAATCCTAGAGAGCAAAAGCTATCTGGTTCTACTTACGATTCTCTCAATCTCTTCTAAAATCAACTCTAACTTCTCAATCTCTACCTCAAACTTCTCCGATATATTTCTTAACTCCTGAAAAGGTAAGTTAAGTGGAGGTCTGTAGTTACTTTCCATGGGAAGCTCTGGAACCCAAGGCTCACTTCTTACACGCAATTGCACAATATCCCAGCGCGAGTAGTGTCCCAGCGCATCAAAAACAGCCTTTACGGCTTTTATCTGATTGGCATAGCACTCAGCATAAAGGATAGCATCTTTTTCAAAGTTTGGCTCAACCAGATACCTGCCTCCGGGATTAACTATGGCACTTCCACCTGATGCCCAGCTGTAGTTCATGTGGTCACTATCTCTTATATGGTGCCACCTTGAGGGAAAATCCTCTGGTGTCAGAAAACCACATGCACTGAGGACAAAAGCACCTGCTTCAAAGGCATGAACCCTTATTAAAGACTGAAGGTTGCATAGCACCCCTCCTGGGCTGGTATCTGCATCAAGCAGCCTTTCTTCTCCCCTTCTCCAGTTACCAGGCCATACAGCTATGTGAAATTCCTCTCCCCTGTTTATCATGGCAGCCCTTACAAGGGTCATATGATTCTCCCAGCATATAAGTCCCCCGATCCTGCCAATGTCGGTATCAAATACTCTTATATCGCTTCCATCACCTTTTCCCCAGTATATTCTCTCGGTGTAAGTTGGCATAAGCTTTCTGTGTCTGCCCATAACACGTCCATCTTTCCCTATAAAAAGAAGGGTATTGTATACAGTGCAACTTCCCTCACGAGCATCAAGTTCATTACAACCCATAACCACATAGGCACCAGCTTCCTTTGCAGCTTGACCCAAAAGCTCTGTATCCTCACTTGGAATCACAACGGAGTTATCCTGTAGAGCAATCATATAATCAGTCCACACATGCGGGTTTGTTTCATAACCCACTGTGTAGTAAGCCGGATAACCTGGTATAAATGCCTCAGAAAAGGCAATAAGCTCTGCCCTGTTTCTTCCAGCCTCTTTTATCAATCTACAGGCTTTCTCTATAGTCTTTTCCTTGTCCATAAAAACAGGAGAGGCCTGAACAACAGCTACTTTTACCTTATCTCTACCACCTAATATTCTCTTACCCATACAGTGTTTTATAATATCACTTCTTGCACCAAATTTACAAGATGTAAACTTGCTTAAACCAAAGCCAGTATTAAACTAGAATAGGAGGATAGTTTTATGAAATGGTCTTGGAAGCTGGGAGAATTTGCTGGAATTGGAGTTTACATTCATGCAACCTTTCTACTTCTGATAGGATGGATAGTACTTGTTCACTGGATGCAGGGACACAGTATCATAACTACGCTTGCAGGAATTCTATTTATACTAGCACTCTTTGGTTGTGTTCTTTTACATGAGTTTGGACATGCACTAACGGCAAAGAAGTATGGAATCAAAACACGTGATATAACTCTTCTTCCCATAGGAGGAGTTGCAAGGCTTGAACGAATGCCAGATGATCCCAAACAGGAACTATGGGTAGCGCTTGCGGGACCCGCTGTAAATATAGTGATTGCAGCAATAATATTTACCTGGCTTAAACTCACGGAAGGGTTAGGAACCCCTAACTATGCCAGCATAGTAAGAGGGTCGTTTCTTGAACGGCTTATGATGGTAAACATACTTTTAGTGCTTTTTAATATGATTCCTGCATTTCCAATGGATGGTGGACGTGTCCTTCGTGCGTTTCTTGCAATGCGCATGGAATATACAAGAGCAACGCAGATTGCAGCCACCCTTGGACAGGGTATAGCCCTTCTTTTTGGTTTTATTGGTCTTTTTACAAATCCTTTTTTGCTCTTTATAGCCCTCTTTGTATGGATAGGAGCAGCACATGAATCAAGTATAGTGCAGATAAAATCAGCACTCGGAGGAATACCGCTAAGTCGCGCAATGCTTACAGATTTTAAAACCCTCTCACCTGATGATACCCTTAATCGAGCAGTTGAGCTTATACTCTCTGGTTCGCAACAGGATTTCCCCGTGGTTGAAAACGGTCGTGTTGTGGGAGTCTTAACAAGATCTGATCTTCTTATAGCACTTGCAAAAAAGGGACTTAACTCAACCGTAGGAGAGGTTATGAGAAAAAACTTCCAAGTTGTAGAACCATCGGAGATGCTAGAGACAGCCCTAATGCGTTTACAAAGCTCTGATTGTCATACTTTACCTGTGGTAAACAGCAACGGGTATTTAGTAGGTCTCCTAACACTGGATAATATTGGAGAGTTCCTAATGATACAAACTGCTCTGGGAACATCTAGAGAAAACAATTACACAAAAGAAAGAAGAAATTACCTTTAAAGGAAAAAAAATGACAGAGGTAAAAGAAAAAATAAAAAAAACCGTGCTTGAATCCCGTCTTTACAAAGACTTCTCACACCTAACGATTGAACTTCTAAAGAAACAAAATGCCAGAGCTGAGGCTATAGAGCGAGCAAACGAAATCATTCAAAGTGAGGTAGAAGAGCTTGCTACAGAACTAACTGACCAGTTTTTCCACCTGATGCTAAAATTCATGGTAAAAAAGAGCAGTACGTAGAGAAATACCTGTAGTTCTTCTATTGTTTAAACTCCTATGGGGTTATTATTCTTCCACCTGTAGAAGGGGGTTTATCCTTTTGTTGAACTTGGTTAAGTTTTGCCTCAATCAAAGCAAAAAGACGGTTTTTTAGCCCTTCATCGTAAGCACATATACCTGGAATTATATAACCAAGAAGAGCGATTTGAAGAAAATACTCAGTATTAGCAAGTATTAACTCCTCTTTTTGCTGAGAACCATATATACGTGTTAGGTTAGAGTATATTATCTGACCTAGCTCATGTGCCACATCAACCACACTCTTTCCTTCCGCTTGCTGGCGTGCAGAAACCCCCATGTTAAAAGCACTTACCACAGACCCCATTACTCCGCTTACCTGTTCCTTACCTTCCATAGCATAAACCTCCTTTTGGAGGTTATTTTAACAGCCAAACAGGCCATATTTCAACACCAAAATCAAAGTTGATTTAAAAAACCAACAAGTGTAAGATACTTTGGATATCTAAGCCCAATCAAGGAGGATGCTATGGCTAAAGTTCATGGTGGATGGCTTGTAGCAAAAACCTTAAAAGAACTGGGTGTAAATGAGATCTTCTCACTTAGCGGTGGACATATAAACCCTATTTATGATGCCTGTGTAGACTTTGGGATAAGAATAATAGATACCCACCATGAGCAGGGTGCAGCTATGGCTGCAGATGCATACGGCAGGGTAAAGAGAAAACCAGGGGTATGTTTGGTTACCGCAGGCCCTGGACTAACAAACGCGATTACAGGTATAGCAGGTGCTTATCTTTCAAACTCTCCCTGCATCTTTCTTTCTGGAAAATCAGGAATAGAAGAGGCAGATAGGATTCCCCTTCAGGATATAGATCAGCAATCCATAGTTACACCGATCACAAAGTGGGCAAGAACAGTTTTTGACACAAAGAGACTCCCAGAATACATATCTATGGCTTACCAGAAAGCAATTTCTGGAAGGCCTGGTCCTGTTTACCTAGGAATGCCATATGAGGTTCTTTACGAAAGCTGTGAGGAGGAAGAAGTAGAGCGCTACAGTACCTCACTTCCAATATACAAAGTAGAAGCTGCAAAAGAGGCTATAGCCGAGGCTGTAGAGCTTTTAAAGGCATCACGCAGACCCGTTATAATTGCTGGAAGCGGTGCCTGGTACTCAGAAGCGGAGAAAGAGCTTGTAAAGTTTGTGGAGAAGCTAAAAGCTCCAACCTTTACATTAAACTTTGGGAGAGGAATAATTTCAGATGACCATCCATTTTGCTTTGGGGCTGCAAGCCCATCGGCTCCCGTTGCTTTTAAGAAAATAACCTCTGAGGCTGACTTAATATTTCTTCTCGGTATCAGGTTAAGTATATACATAGGTTTTGGAAGAACCTTTAACCCAGATGCAAAAATAATACAGGTAGATATTGATCCAGGTGAGATAGGGAGAAACAGACCTGCAGACCTAGGTATAGTGGGAGATATAGGCAAGGTTCTTTCTCAGATAACAGACCACATCGAAAAATGCTCCTTAGAGCTTGACTATACCACCTGGTTAAACCAGGCAAAAACATGGAGAGAGGAAGAATGGCAGAAGGCAGAGGAAATCAGAAACTCAGATAGGGTTCCTATACACCCACTTAGAGTAATCAAAGAAGTAGAGAGCATACTTGGTGAGAACGGAATGCTTGTAATCGATGGCGGAGATACTCAGGTCTGGACCGATACCACATACCGAGTAAGGAAGCCTGGGCATTACGTAAAAGGTGGCCCCCTAGGTTGTATGGGGGTTGGAGTGCCTTTTGCCATAGGCACAAAGGTAGCCTATCCGGAAAAGGAGGTTGCCCTTATAAGTGGGGATGGAGCTATCGGCATGAACTTTATGGAGTTTGAGACCGCTATAAGGCATAAAATCCCCTTTGTGGCTGTTGTATGTAATGACCGCTCTTGGGGAATGACAAAACGCCAACTATGGCTAACATATGGAAAGGACAGGCCCACCCTTGGGGTGGATTTTCCACTCATACCTTTTCACGAAGTGGTTAAAGTACTTGGTGGATATGGAGAACTGGTAACAGAGCCAAGCCAGATTCGCGGTGCTCTGGAAAGGGCCTTTTCTTCAGGAGTGCCAGCTCTTATAAATATACTGACGGATCCCGAAGCAATAAGCCCTGCAACTTATGCACTTACACAGATGATGATGCCGAAGAAAAAATGACTTCACTTATAGATGTAATCAGGTTTTAAGAACAGCAAGAAACGCCTCCTGAGGTATCTCAACCTTACCTATCTGTTTGAGTCGCTTCTTGCCTTCCTTCTGTTTCTCAAGGAGCTTTCTCTTTCTTGTTACATCTCCCCCGTAGCACTTTGCTGTAACGTCTTTTCTCAGGGGTTTTACCGTTTCACGGGCTATTACCCTGTTTCCAATTGCAGCCTGAAGTACAACCTCAAAAAGCTGTCTTGGGATAAGGCTTCTTAGTTTTTCCACAAGCTCTCTACCCCTTTCATACGCTTTTTCCCTGTGGACTATTATCGAAAGCGCATCCACCGGCTCACCATTGACAAGGATATCAAGTTTTACAAGGTCGGATTCCCTGTATCCGATGATTTCATAATCCATCGAAGCATACCCACGGGACACAGACTTTAGCTTGTCAAAGAAATCAAACATGATCTCGGCCAGTGGAAGTTCGTATTCCAGAATCACCCTATCCTGGGTTATGTATTTTAGGTTCCTCTGAATACCACGCCTCTTTTCACAAAGCTCAAGTATAGCTCCAAGATAAGTGCTTGGAGTATGTATCACTACAAGCGCAAAAGGTTCTTCTATCTTCTCTATCTTTTCAGAAGATGGTAGCTTACTTGGGTTGTCAACAAGTAGTGTCTCTCCTCTTGTATTTGTAACCCTGTAGACAACCGTTGGAGCAGTTGATATAAGCTCAAGCTCAAACTCTCTCTCTAACCTTTCCCTTACAACATCCATGTGAAGAAGCCCAAGGAATCCACAGCGGAACCCAAAACCCAAAGCAATTGAGGTTTCTGGCTCATAGAGAAAAGCTGAGTCATTTAACCTAAGCTTCTCAAGAGCGTCTCTTAATCTCTCGTAATCTCCAGAATCTATAGGGTAGAGACCGCTAAACACCATGGGTTTCATCACACGAAATCCCGGCAGTGGGGCATCTGTGGGGTTTTGAGCATCCGTTATCGTATCCCCAACCTTGGCTTCAGATATCTCTTTTATACCTGCACTCACAAAGCCAACCTCACCGGCTGAAATCTCTCCAATCTCAATTGCCCTTGGGGAAAACACACCAAGCTTTTTTACCTCATAAACCCTACCTGTAGACATAAGCTTGATTTTCATACCAACCCTTATTCTCCCCTCAAATACCCTTACAAGCATAATTACACCCTGATACGAGTCGAACCAGCTGTCAAAGATAAGGGCCTTTAGAGGAGCATTAACATCCCCACGAGGCGGAGGAATCCTCTTTACTATTGCCTCAAGGATCTCCTTTGTTCCAATACCCTCTTTTGCACTCGCTAAAATAGCATCCTCTGCACTTATCCCGATTACATCCTCAATCTCCTTTTTAACCCTTTCAGGGTCTGCAGCGGGAAGGTCGATTTTGTTTATAACCGGGATCAATTCAAGTCCGAGATCAGCTGCAAGGTAGGCATGTGCTACAGTCTGTGCTTCTACACCCTGAGAGGCATCCACAACCAGAAGAGCTCCCTCACATGCAGTAAGGCTTCTTGAAACCTCATAGCTGAAGTCCACATGTCCTGGGGTATCAATTAAATTAAACTCGTAAGTATTACCGTCATCTGCTGTGTAGTTTATCCTTACAGCCTGAGCCTTAATGGTTATACCTCGCTCCCTTTCTATCTCCATCTGATCAAGAAACTGCTCTGTCATCTCCCGTTCGCTTACAGTACCGGTAAACTCAAGTATCCTGTCAGCAAGGGTAGATTTGCCATGGTCTACATGCGCTATGATAGAAAAGTTCCTTATATATCTAGGTTCCATTTTAGCTTATTTAGTATATAGAGAACCGAATAATGAATTTAAGGATTATTATATAGAAAAAAGAGGGGTAATCAACTTAAATTTGGATTGAATGAGATCAGATGTTAAAATTAATGGACTATATGGAACGAATAAGAGTTGCCTCACTTCAATACTACATAAGGCCAGTACAAACCTTTGAACAGTTTAGCCAACAGGTAGAAGCACTTGTAGAGACGGCAGCAGATTACGATTGTCACCTTGTTGTGTTTCCAGAATACTTTACTGTCCAACTTTTAACACTAAACAACATAAAAAGGCCAATAGATGAGCAGATAAGGAGCCTTGCTGCTCAGGTCCCCCGTTTTATAGAGCTGATGAGCAACCTGGCCCGTAAAAACAGAATATACATAGTTGCGGGAACAATACCTGTAATGGAGAGAAACACAGTTTATAACGACTCGTTTTTCTTTAGTCCTTCCGGCAACTTTGGGGTTCAGGGCAAGCTTCACATGACACGTTTTGAGTCTGAAGAGTGGAGGGTATCAGCACGATCTCAAATAAAGGTATTTGAAACCGAATTTGGAAGAGTTGGTATAGCAATATGCTATGACGTTGAGTTCCCAGAAATAGTAAGGGTAATGGCAAATGAGGGTGCAAATATACTTGTTGTTCCCAGTTGTACAGACGACCGTCAGGGTTTTCTTAGGGTACGGTACTGCGCACAGGCAAGGGCGATAGAAAACCAGATGTACGTAATACAGTCATGTACTGTTGGTTCTTTACCGATGGTACCAGCTGTCCATCTAAATTACGGTCAGGCCTCAATCCTTACCCCAAGCGATTTCCCATTCTCAAGGGACGGTATCCTTGCTGAAGGAAACCCCAATATAGAGATGATGGTAATTGGAGAATTAAACCTAAAAACCATTCAAGAAAGCAGGTCCTTTGGAACCGTTTTACCTCTTCTTGATAGTCGCCGCACTGCCGAAATCATAAAGCAAACGCAAATAGAAACCTTATAAGGCATATTTTATGAGCATCATAGTACGTAACACCACCTCCAGAGATTTTCCTGAGATACTGGAAATGTCAAAAAAGGTTTATCCCGATTTCCCTCCGTGGACTGAAAAACACCTCCAGTCCCATATCAGGGTCTTTCCGGAAGGACAGTTCGTAGCGGTTGATTTAAAATCCGGACACATAGTGGGAATGGCAGCCAGCCTGATTATAAGATGGGGAGACTACAGTATAAATGCAAGCTGGAACGAGATCACAGACTATGGGATGTTTACAACACACAATCCAGAAGGTGATACACTTTACGGAGCAGAGGTTATGGTCTCTCCCTCAATGCAGCGTAGAGGAATCGGTAAAAAGATATATGAGGCAAGATTTAATCTGGCAATTCGTTTAAACCTTACACGCATATGTGCAGGTGCAAGGCTTAGCGGATACCACAGATACGCTCATAAAATAGATGCCAAAGAATACGTTTCTAGGGTTATAAGAGGCAGCATTAAGGACCCAACCCTTTCTTTCCAACTAAAGCAGGGATTTCATGTTCTGGCAGTGGTTCCAAACTACCTGCCTTCTGATAGGGAAAGCTTGGGATACGCTGCAATAATCGAGTGGCTTAATCCAAATAAAGCCCAAATACCCGAAAATCACTTAAAGAGTTTGTATGTAAAGAAAGAAACTCTACAGTCTTAAGGATTTGTATAAACTCGTTTGCCTTTGTTATGATAATATAGACTTAAAACATCTCGAGGAGCAATCCTATGGAAGACATTGAGACACTAAGACGTATCCTCAAAGAAAACCACACAATAGCTGTAGTTGGGCTTTCAGCGAACTGGTATCGCCCAAGCTATTTTGCAGCAAAGTACCTAAAGGATCACGGTTATAAGATAATTCCGGTTAACCCATCTTATAAAGAGATACTAGGGGAAAAATGCTATCCAACCCTAATTGATATACCTGAGAAGGTAGATGTAGTAGATATATTCAGAAAATCAGAGGACGTTCCTCCAATTGTAGAGGACGCAATTAAAATAGGAGCAAAGGTAGTATGGATGCAAATTGGGGTAATAAATGAAGAGGCAGCAAAAAGGGCCAGGGAAGCAGGACTTGAAGTGGTAATGAACCGTTGTATGAAGATAGAACACGCAAGGCTCTTTGGAGGACTTAACTTTGTAGGGGTCTACACCGGTGTTATCTCATCCAAGAGACCGAGATGGCTACCCTATTAAAATAACAGGAGGAGGTAATGGAAGATAGAAAGTTTGGTTTTGAAACACTTTGCCTTCACGCAGGACAACTTCCTGATCCAACAACTGGATCTAGAGCTGTTCCAATATATCAAACCACTGCCTACGTATTTGATAGCACTGATCACGCAGCAAGCCTTTTTAACCTGCAAACATTTGGAAACATATACACACGGATAATGAACCCAACAAATGCGGTATTTGAAGAACGCATGGCAGCACTTGAAGGTGGAAGAGGAGCACTGGCTGTGGCATCGGGAATGGCAGCACAGATGGTGGCACTGTTTACGATCATGGAAGCCGGAGATGAACTGGTTTCATCAAGCACTCTTTATGGAGGGACATACTCACAATTTGACGTAAGCTTTAGAAAGCTGGGTATAAATACCGTGTTTGTAAACCCCGATGACCCTGAGAATTTTAGAAAGGCAATAACTGAAAAAACAAAAGCCATATTTGCAGAAACGATAAGCAATCCGCTTGGAAACATTCTCGATATAGAGGCTGTTTCAAAGATAGCACATGAAGCAGGAATTCCACTTATAGTGGACAATACCTTTGCAACGCCTTACCTATGTAGACCAATTGAGCACGGAGCTGACATAATAGTTCACTCGGCAACAAAGTTTATATGCGGCCATGGAACATCAATTGGAGGGGTGATAGTAGAGTCTGGGAAATTCCCCTGGGATAATGGCAAGTTCCCTACCATGACCGAGCCTTCAAAAGGCTATCATGGTGTAAGGTTTTACGAAACATTTGGAGATTTTGGCTACATAATGAAAGCACGAGTTGAAACGCTAAGGACCTTTGGGCCTGCTCTTAGCCCATTTAACGCTTTCCTTTTTCTTCAGGGACTTGAAACCCTGCCCCTTAGGATGGAAAGGCACTGTGCAAATGCTCTGGCTGTTGCAAAGTTCCTAAAAGAACACCCCGCAGTAACATGGGTTAACTATCCCGGGCTTCCAGATAGTCCGTACTATGGGCTTGCAAAAAAGTACCTTCCAAAGGGAGCAGGCTCGATATTTACCTTTGGAATTAAGGGGGGAGTTGAGGCAGGGGTAAAATTCATTGAGAGCCTTCAGCTACTAAGCCATCTTGCAAACGTAGGAGATGCAAAAACACTTGTTATTCACCCTGCATCTACAACTCACCGTCAACTTACAGAGGAAGAACAAAGAAGCGCAGGTGTTACACCTGATATGATTCGCATCTCCGTAGGGCTTGAAACCCTAGATGATATAATCTGGGATATTGACCAAGCATTGGAGAAATCTCAGAACACAAAGAAAGTCTTTCTCTACACATCAGAAGCAGGGAAAAATAAAGGCAGATGAGTTATAAAGAATTTGGAGAAGCTCCGGTAATAATTGTTGACAAAGGCTCAGTTGGCATTGTTGAAACAAGGTACTATACATTTGCACATCCCCCAAATAAGTTTATTCTCGACAATGGAAAAACCCTAGGACCCATTACAGTGGCATATGAAACCTATGGAAGATTAAACCCCCAAAGAGATAACGTAATTCTTGTAGAGCATGCCCTAACGGCAAGCGCGCATGCTGCGGGAAAACATCACCCTGAGGACAAATACCCAGGATGGTGGGACGTTATGATTGGTCCTGGAAAAGCTTTCGACACAACAAAGTATTTTGTAATCTGCTCAAATATCCTTGGTAGCTGTTACGGTACAACAGGACCTTCCTCTATAAACCCTGAAACAGGAAGACCATACGGTTTGAGTTTTCCTATGATAAGTATAAGAGACATGGTACGTGTGCAAAGAGAGTTAGTTAAACACCTAGGGATAAAGCGAATCCGTAGTGTTGTAGGTGGATCAATGGGGGGAATGCAGGCAATAGAATGGGCTCTTCTTTATCCTGAGATGGTGGATTCTATAATCCTAATAGCCTCTGCTGCACGAACAAGCCCTCAATCAATCGCAATACACAGGGTTGGCATTCAAGCTATTATGGATGATCCAAACTGGAATAATGGAGACTACTATGGAAAAGCCCCTCCAGAAAAAGGCCTAGCAATTGCAAGAATGTTAGGGCATATTACCTATCTTAGCGATAAATGGCTATGGGAGAAGTTTGGGAGAAAACACACTGATCCAGCAACCATGAAACTAAACCTTAATAGCAAATTTGAGATTGAAAGTTACCTTGAATACCAAGGGACAAAGTTTGTTAAGAGGTTTGATGCAAACAGCTATATTTACCTTCTTCGTTCAATAGATATATACGATGCGGCTGAGGGATACGGAAGTCTTAAAGAGTCATTTAAGAGGATAAGGTGCAAAAGGGTTTTTGTCTCCTCTTTTTCATCCGACTGGCTTTACCCCACCTATCAGTCCGAAGAAATTGTAGAAGCTCTTGAGGCAAATAACATAGACGTTGTTTATCATGAAATAAAGTCTCCATACGGTCATGATTCGTTTCTTCTCGAATACGAAATACTAACGCCTCTTATCACCGATTTTCTGAACTCAATATAGGGGTTTGCTTGCCGATAACAATGAAACTTGGAATTGCACTGGGTGCTGGAGGAGCAAAAGGGTTTGCTCATATAGGGATACTAAAAACCCTTTATAAAGCTGGAATAGATTTTGATATAGTTACCGGAACGAGTATAGGAGCCCTTATAGGAGCAGTCTATGCCGGAGGAGATCTTAAAGGATTTGAGGAGGCCATAAAAAGAATCAAATCAAGAGACATTTTTTTTCTCCTAAGTCCTACCTGGCCAAAGTACGGATTCTTTAGTGGAAAAAGATTGTTAAAAAAGCTAAAAGAATTTATACACGTAGAGAATATAGAGGAACTTAACAAGAGGTTTGGAGCTGTCTGTGTTGATTTAAACTCTTCAGAAACAGTTACCATTACAACGGGCAACATCTTTCAGGCTATACGTGCAAGCATATCCATACCTGTAATATTTACCCCTATCACCGTTGATGGTAGGGTTCTTGTAGATGGGGGAGTTTTAGATCCTGTTCCGGTAAAAGCCGCTTACCTAATGGGTTCTGATTTTACAGTTGCCGTTGATCTCATAGGACAGAGAAAAGAAACCGATTCCAAACACAACAAAGAGGATAGCTTTAAAGAGCATTCGTCATCAAGTGTATATATACCACATATTTTAAATATGGTGTATAGGATATCTATAACTATACAGAGATACATTATAAAAAATACATTAAATGAAAACTACCCAGATGTTCTTATAAGACCTGATTTATCCAGCATAAAGTTCTTTGACTTTCATCGTGCAGAGCAGGCAATTAAAATAGGAGAGGAGGCTGCAAGGGAAGCCCTGCCAGATATAGAAAGGAAACTAAAGGCTAAAACTAAACCAGCTCAACCTGGGGGATAATCTCCTTGGAGAGTATCTTTAGGGTTTTAATAAACCTCTCAAGTGTACCACTCAGAATATGAAGTACCATATAGGATACACCTGCATCTCTATATCTTCTTAAACCCTTAACTATTTCGGTTTTTGTGTTACGAAGTACATCCTTGTTAGCGGTTCCCATAACTTTATTCGAAACTATCTGAATATTTGCTCTTAATGCAACCGTAAAATCCGAGTTTTCCTTTCCACAGACCCTAAGCCTCTCTTTTAGATAAACCATAGCTTTTTCTACTTCCTCTGGTGTTAGCCTCACAGGATGCCAACCATTTGCCAGCAAGACTGCCCTATCAATAGCTTCCTTACCGTTTCCTCCAAACCATATGGGTGGATAGGGCTTTTGAAGTGGCTTTGGATAGAAGCCAAGGTTAGAGAACTCAAAATACCTCCCCTTAAAGCTTGGACTCTTCTCAACCCAGAGTGTTTTTAGTATCTCTATATATTCCTCACTTATAGATCCCTTTTTTTGATAGGGTATGCCCAAGGCTCTAAACTCATCCTTTAGCCATCCGGTTCCAACACCCAGGATAACTCTTCCTCCACTTAGGACATCAAGCGTTGAAACCATCTTAGCCAGAAAAAACGGATTCCTGTAAGGAAGGACAATAACACTTGTTCCAAGTTTTATACGCTGAGTACAACCAACCAGATAGGCAAGGGTGGTTAATGGCTCAAAAAACTCCTCACCGAATCCCTTATGATGAGAGGTTGGTATCACTATATGATCACTTACCCACAGGGAGTCAAAACCCAACTCTTCAGCACTGGTTGCAATCTTAACAACGGCTTTCCCTGTAGCATACCTTCCAAAGTTGGGTATAGAAACTCCAAACCTCATATTATATGCAGATAAAAAGCCCTTTAAATCTCTTCTAGAGAAGTTTTTTCCCGCTCAAGGATACTTTTAAAGTAAAAGACCTTTCTCACAAAGGAACTTTTTTCCACACTGGCTCCCTTTACAGAGAGGAATCTACTTGGCCCCATATTGTAAGCCATAAGAGCCTTCTCTACGCTCTCAAATCGATTTATCAATTGAGAGATATAATAGATACCAAGCCTTACATTTATAACCGGATTATACAACGATTTTATTCCGTTAATAGAGATTCCCATCTCATCAGCCACGGATCTGGCAGTTTTTGGCATAACCTGCATCAATCCAATAGCCCCCTTACTGGATATAGCCTGAGGATTAAACCCACTTTCAACATGTATCAGAGCAAGTACAAGCAGTGGATCTATTCCGCTAATTTCACATTCCTCTCTAATGAGTCTGGCAAGCTCATATGCTTGAGTAGGAGATATATCATCGGAGAACTTAAGTATTAACCTAAAGATCTCAGCACCTCTAGGTGTTAGGTACCTCAAACCAGTCTCAGAGTTTACTTTCTTTTGAATAACTGCTTTTGTACCTGCAAGCTCAAAAACATTTACCTTTTTGATGGTAAATTTAAGCTCAAACAGGATAAAGGCAACAAGAAAAACAAAGCAGAGTAAAAAAGAGAAAGCCTTTAGAACAGCAAAAGTCATAATTGCTAGCAAATCACAAACGTTTTTAAAATCCTTATACATGGTGTTTTTCTTAGATAAACTTAAGGTTTATATTAAGGTAAGTTGGGAATAAGGCTAAAACCTTAAACATTAAAACCGAATTAGTGTATTTTGTCAAGATACAAGCTAAATTTAGCTCTGAATCCTTGACCTTCATTTTTTTTCGTGTTAAATTTTTCTTTTTAAGATGAAACGAACCTATCAACCCCACGAAAAAAGGATGTTAAGAACCCACGGATTCAGAGAGAGGATGCGCACAAAAGGTGGAAGACGGGTTCTAAAACGAAGGATGGCAAAAGGAAGGTATCGCCTTACAGTTCAGCGTTGGAAAAAATGACATTTCCTCCAGACTCCAGTTTTTCCAAAGATGTAAGAATCCGCAGAAACTCCGAGTTCAAAGAGGTTTTCGAGAAAGGAATAAGGATCCAGACACCCCATTTTAAAGTTCTCTATTCACCCAATAACCTTGGCTTTCCACGGATAGGCGTAATTGTTGGCAAGAAAACATCCTTAAACGCAGTAGGAAGAAACCGGATTAAAAGGATAGTAAGAGAGGTCTTTAGGAAGAACAAGGTATCTTTTGATTCCTTTGATGTCGTAATTATAGCCAAAAGAAACTGTAAGGGCCTAACGTACAAAAACGTTGAGGAAGAGATACTGGGATTTGCTGAGAAAAAGCTGTCATGAAGAGGAATTTTCTCGTTTTTTTTATATCACTATTTATAAAGGTTTATAAGTACTTTCTCTCCCCTATTCTTCCACCTTCATGTCGATTCTATCCCAGTTGCTCACAATATGCAATTGAAGCAATGCAAACATATGGGGTTTTACGAGGTCTGTTGCTTACACTAAAGCGATTGATAAGATGCCATCCGTTAAACACAGGAGGCTACGACCCGGTTAGATAAGAGGAGAGGGGAAAAACAATGGATCGCACACGACTTAACTACATTCTATTCTTTGTTTTATCCCTTTTAATAATAATTACGTATACGTATTTTTTTGCTCCAAAAACAACAAAAAAACCACCTGAGCAAAAGGCAAAAGAAACTTTTTCCAAGGAAGTGGAATCCCCATCAAAAACAGTAGAGGAAAGAGAACCCCTTAGCGAGGAGGTTAGCTTACTATCCAAAGGAGAGCTGATAACGATAAGAACCCCTCTCTATTGGGGAACTATAGATACCCTTGGAGGAAGAATACCGGAGTGGAAGTTACTAAAATACAGAGAAACCCCGGATGAAAACTCCCCACCCGTTAACCTGATAAAAAACTCCCCACCTGTATTTAACACCAAGCTTAAGCTAGATGGTATTGAAGTTCCAAATCCTATTCCCTTCAATTTTGAAGGGGAAAAAGAGATTGAGGTCAAGGATGGAAAAGCCGAGATAGTTCTCTTCTGGAAATCACCAGAGGGAATAGAGGTAAGAAGGATATACGAGATAGACTCCTCCAGTTATCTTATAAAACACACTTTTGAAATAAGAAACCCGACCAAAAACCCTTTAAGAGAAACTCTTTTTATAGAGTCATACGGGAAAATCCAGCATAACGGCAGAGGGAAGAACAACAAGGACTTTATCGCCATGATTTCAGACGGCATAGAGCGCATTGACAAAATTCCACAGGAACCCGTTTTACTTAAAGGCACAATAAACTGGTTTGGTTTTTCTGACAAATACTTTACATATACCTTTCTTCCGGAAATAGGTGGAGAAACACAGCTCCACTTTAGAGGTTTCACCAGGAAAGGCTTTGCCAAAGCAGAGTTTGTATATCAACCTGACGTAATACCCCCTCAGGGCATACTTTTTCTAAAATCAAACCTCTACCTGGGTCCACTTGATTACGAAATCCTGCATTCGATTGGACGCGGTCTAGAAAAGATGATTAACTACGGATGGGTAGGACCCCTTGCCAGACCTCTTCTCTGGCTCCTTAAACTCCTAGATGGGGTATTTAATAACTACGGTATTGCTATAATTGCCATAACAATCATAATAAGGCTGGCTTTCCTTCCACTTACCTTAAAGAGCATGGCTTCTATGAAGGAAATGCAAGCAAAGATGCAGGAGCTAAAACCCAAGATTGATGCCATAAAGGAAAAATATAAGGACGATAAAGCAAAGCAAAACGCAGAGATTATGAAACTCTATACAAGCCACGGAATAAATCCACTCAGCACCCTTGGTGGATGTCTTCCCCTTCTTGTACAACTTCCGATTTTCATTGCTCTATACGATGTTCTACTGTATTCAATAGAGCTTAGACACAGCTCATTCCTATGGATAAAAGACCTTTCTGCTCCGGAGGACCTCTTCGATATACCCGGTATAGGGATTCCATTTAGGATCCTTCCACTAGCTATGGGTGCATCATGGTATATTTCCCAGAAAATGACCCCAACTACTGCTCCCGGCACCGACAACATGCAGATGAAGATAATGGAGTTTATGCCATTGATCTTCACCGTTATGTTCTGGGGTTTACCTTCAGGGTTGATACTGTATTGGACTGTGAGTAACATTCTTTCTATAATTCAACAACTCTATGTAAACCGTCGTTTCATGGCACTTAAAGGAGGAAGCAAAGATGTCGATAGTGATAGAAAAAGAAGGAAAAACAGTGTCTGAGGCTATTATAAGCCTGTGCGAGGAACTGGGACTAGCAAGAGACGAGATAGAAGTAGAGGTGCTAGAAGAAGGCTCAAAAGGTGTTTTGGGTATAGGCAGTAAGAATGCAAGGATTCGAGCAAAGGTAAAAAGGGATGATGTAAGCGAAAAAGGACTTAGAGCCAAAAGGGTCTTAGAAATAATCCTTGGATTCTTTATCTCTGATTACTCAGTCAATCTAAAAGAAACAAGCGATAGGATAAAACTTGAAGTAAGAACCAGTGAGGATAAGGGTCTTTTAATAGGTAAGCAGGGTGAGACACTTAAGGCAATGGAATTCCTCGTAGGAAAGATTGCGGGAAGAGTTTGCAAAGATGGGAAGGAAAAAAGGGTGTCAATAGATATAGCCGGTTATAAAAAGAGAAGAGAAGAAGCAATAGCAAAGATGGTTAAAGAGGCTGCGGAGAAGGCACGTAGATCCGGAAAACCTGTTACCCTTGAACCGATGTCTCCTTTTGAAAGAAGAATAGCCTACATGACACTAAAAAAGGAAAACGGATTGAGACTGGAAACAAAGAGTGAGGGTAACGAAAAAAGGATTACAATAATACCAACAGGCAGAAGCAAAAATAAGGGAGTAAATAAGCAAAAGGAAGCTTAGTAAAAACCGGATATCACTAAAAACTCCCTTTTTAATGCAGGTACCTTTTATTTAGGTATCAGTTGCCTATTCCTTATTACACAAGAGGAGGTGTACAATGAGTCCAGATAAACCGCCAAAAATCGAAGATGAATACTTTGCAAGAGAAGACGCAGAGAAGATAAAACGTCTTAAAGAAAAGCTTAGGCAGGAAATACTTGAAGAACAGAGGAAGAACATAAAAGGAATATGCTATATGAAATGCCCTAAATGCGGTGGTGAACTAAATGAGGTAATCTTTCGAGGGATAAAAATCGATAAGTGTAGCGCGTGTAGAGGAGTATGGTTAGATAACGGAGAGCTTGAAAAGCTTGCAGGGCCGGAAGAAAAAAGCATAGTAAGGGAGATTATTGAGCTCTTTAAACCACGTTAGGGCTTTTCTCACGTATTCTCTTAAAGAAGTCTCTAAGCAAGCTGGAACACCTATCCTGTAGAACTCCACTCTTAACCTCAATAGTGTGATTTAGCTTTTTATCCAATCCAATTGTGTAGACAGACACCAAGGCACCGGCCTTTGGATCCGGTGTTCCAAAAACAACCCTTTTTATCCTTGAGAGCACTACTGCTCCCATACACATAACACATGGCTCAAGTGTAACGTAAAGAACCGTTCCAGTAAGCCTCCAGTTTCCCAGCTTCCTCCCAGCCTCCCTTATCGCAAGCATCTCTGCATGAGCTGTGGGATCACAAAGAGATTCACAAAGATTATGAGCACTCGATATAATCTTTTCATCTTCCCCTACAAGTACAGCCCCTACAGGAACCTCTCCCTTGTCTGCAGCCTTTAGCGCTTCACCAATAGCAAAGCTCATAAACATCTCATCAAGTGAGCTTGTCATAGCCAGAAACCAACAAAACAGTTAAAAAGCTATCCTGTGTTTTTCATAGCTGCAGCAATGCCGTTTATGCTCAGTTTAAGATTATCTATAAGCTTTGATTCCTCATCCGGACGAAAATCCCCTTTGTTTAGCCTTCGTAACAAAGCAACCTGAATGTAGCTTAAGGAATCGACATACGGGTTTCTAAGCTCAATAGACCTCTGGAGAAAAGGATTATTATCAAGGATTCTTTTTTGCTCTGTAATTTTAAGAACAATCTCTTCGGTCAACCTGTACTCGTTTCTTATCTTCTCAAAAATTCTCCTGCCTGTCTCTCTGGGCTTTACAAGAAATGAATATTCAAGAGCAATCCACATATCGGCCTTAGCCAATGTCATCTGAACATTGTCTATAAAAGACCTAAAGAACATCCAATTTCTGTACATATCACGGAGCAAACCAAGATTCTTATCGGGGTCCTTCCTGAGAAAGGCATCAAGGGCAGAACCAACAGAATATATACCCGGAAGAAGATGGCGATTTTGTGTCCAGCTAAAAACCCAGGGAATTGCCCTTAAATCCTCTATTCTGTTGCTCTGTTTTCTTTTTGCAGGGCGTGAACCTATGTGCATCTGCTCAATCATGGAAATAGGAGTTGCCTGCCTAAAGTACGTGTAAAAGTCAGGATCCTCATACACAAGCTCTCTCCATATCCTCCTTGCAATTTCAGAGACCTCCTCCATAACCTCTTCCCACTCAGGTTTTATCTCCTGATCCCTAAGGCTTGTAAGGACAACTGCAGAGGTGATAAGCTCAAAGTTATGCTCTGCGATCTCGGGTAAAGAGTAGTTGTTGTAGATAACCTCCCCTTGCTCAGTTATCTTTATAAGCCCATCAACGGTACCAGGAGGTCTAGCAAGTATAGCCTGATTCGTTGGTCCTCCTCCTCTGCTTACCGTTCCACCTCTGCCGTGAAAGAGTTTCTGTCTTATTCCAAACCTGTCTGCAACGTTTTTTAATGCTCTTTGGGCTTTATAGCTTTCCCAGCTTGCACAGAGTAGTCCTCCATCCTTTCCACTGTCCGAGTAACCTATCATTATTTCAGATAGGTTTCCCCTTGCCTCCAAGTGTTTTCTGTAGACTGGATTTAAATACAGACTCTCCATTATTTCCGGGGCACGCCTAAAATCTTCAATCGTTTCAAATAGCGGTACTATATTTAGCTTGCTAACTATCCTGCCTTCATCTTCTAAGTACAGGCCTACTTCCTTTGCCAGAAGAAGCACCTCAAGTATATCGCTTGCACTGTGGGTCATACTCACTACATATGTATCAACAGCCTCAGGACTTATCTCATCCAATGAGCGTTTTACCCATCTAAGGGTTTCTATAACTTCTTTGGTCTCCTCAGAAAGCTTAATCCAGTCAGGGATAAGAGGACGAGGGTTGGCAATCTCTTTGGACAACCATCTTGTTCTTTCCTCCTCACTCAATTCCCTGTAGTTAACGATGCCCAATTTTTCCGTTACCTCCGAAATAGCCCCAAAGTGAAGGGAACTGTGCTGTCTTATATCCAGCTTTGCCAAGTGAAAGCCAAAGAGCTCCACAAGACGTATAAGCCTCCTAAGGCCTGAGTTGGCAAGACGCTCCCCTTTGTTGCTTCGAAGGCTTCTATCAATAAGATAGAGGTCTTCTAAAAGCTCGTCTCTACTCAGGTAGTAGTACCCGTTCTTTTTACCCTCCGTTGCAGCTATGGTATTTAAGAGCTTTTTATGTACGTACTCCAGCTTTATCCGATAAAACTCCAAAGGATTCTTTATATCTATATCACCAGGTATAAGCTCCCTATCTCTCTTTATAGATTCGATAAGCTCTGGAATCACAGGAACTATCTTTGCAGAGGAACTCAACTGACGCTTTATCTGCTTTATCTCATCAACATATCTCTCGAGTGCCAGTTTTTTTTGCATTCTAAGTACTTCGTAGGTTACCTTGTGTGTTACAAAAGGATTACCATCCCTATCTCCACCAACCCACGAACCAAATCTTAAGAAGTTAGGGATCTTAAACGAACTAACCTTATAGTGCCTCTTTACCTGCTCTTCAATCTCCTCGTATATGCTCAAGATAGCATCAAAAATCGTTTCCTTAAAGTAGTAGAGAACGTTTCTAGCCTCATCGATCGGGGTAATTTTATAAGGAGGAACCTCTTCAGTCTGCCACAAACTAACTATCTCAGCCCTTATCTCCCTTTCTATCTTGTCTCTTTCATCAGGGATAAGAAGGGGGTTTTCCAATTCTTTCAATAGAATTGCAATGTGACGGAACTTCTCAAGCACTATGTGACGATTCACCTCGGTAGGATGAGCGGTAAGAACAAGCTCTATTGACATCCTATTTAGAAGCTCTACAAACCTTTCAAAATCCACCCCCATACCCTCAAGCTCTCTAAACATGTGCTCAATGGAACCCTCTTCAAACACAACCGCCATGCGTTTTTGCTCTCTCCAAAGCCTTATCTGATGGTTCTGCTCAGCAATGTTTACAAGCTTAAAGTACATGGTAAAAGCTCGTGTTACATTGTATAACTCCTCATGATTCAACCCCCGTATGGTAGATACAAGCTCCTCCTTTAGATCCCGAACGTAGTTTCTTCGCATCTCCTTGGTAAGAAACCTTATCTTCTCCACTATATCAAAGATCCTTTTTCCTTCCTGCTCTATAAGAGTCTCACCGAGAAGATTCCCAAGGTAACGCACATCCTTTCTTAAGGGCTTATCCCTGTCTTCTGCATCCTCCACAGAGCGCCCAGTAGTTAGCTCGATACTCATTATAATCCCAGACCCCCTTCTTTCCCTGCAATAGGGTAAATCAACGCTTAATTGCACACAGGTTTAAAGTGGCAGCTATTTTCTTGCGCTAAACTTAAGACCTACCTTAATACGATCCCAGGTTTTATCCGTAATCTCTTTTAGCTCGGCCATTTTTATCTTCTGCGTAGCGGTTACTGGAAATCCTTCGGGGTATATCTCTATAAATCTTGGTACCATGAAAACAGGAGCAATCTCAGCCATCCACTTGCAGAACTCAACCGGATCAAACTTTGCATCTGGTTTTAAGGTTATACACAGCTTTATCTCATCATCAGAGACATTTGGGAGCCTTACCCCAACCGCTATAGCTTCCTGGATTCCGGGATACCTCATTGCTATATCCTGCACTGCAATAGGATCAACGTTTTCTCCAGAAACCCTTATCCTTGAGTGCCTACCAACAAAGTAGAATCTTCCATCAACACCACGTGCAAAGATATCGTCAGAATTAAAGAACCCTTCATCATCAAAGGCTTCCCTTGTGCGCCTGGGGTCCTTAAAATACTCGTTAAGTGTGGTATGAGGAATCAAGGGCTTTATAAAAAGCAATCCCTTTGCCTCATCAGGTGGAGTTGGGTTTTCATAGGGATCCCAAAACGTTCTTACAATCTTTGTTGTATCCTGTGGATCCCTAAGCTCGACATAATACCCCTCCATAGGATAGCCAGATGATCCAGGTCGGTGGTCTTCAGGGTCTTTCCAGAGCACCATTCCCATCTCTGTGGAACCATAACCATCTATTACCCTAACACCAAACCTCTCTTGGAACTCTTCTAAGTTCTTAGGGGCAGGAGACCCAAGCATTATCCTTATCTTATGCTTCCTGTCCCACTCACTTGGGGGAGCTGCCCATAGATACTCTGCTACCGCACCCAGCATGTTTGCCACCGTAGCACCACATTCGGCTGCCCACTTCCAGAAACTGGAGGCAGAAAACCTAGGATAAAATACAGCAGTAGCCCCTGCTCCCATTGCGCTAAAAAGGCACATAACCTGTGCGTTTGCATGCCCAAGAGAAAGAACACTCATAAGCACATCCCCACTCCTTACACCCTGCTGCTGAAGGTAGCTTCTAACGGTCATTATCACACCGCCATGGTCTCTTACAACCCCCTTTGGCATTCCAGTTGTACCGGATGTAAACATACACCTCTCAACATCAGCAATCGTCACATCAACACCAGGGTTTTCGGAGGAAAAATCGTTAAACATGGTAAAGGGTAGTGCCTTTATCTTCCCTATGCTGTCCGGAACGTCCTTGGGGTCTCCGGTAACAAAAACAAACTTTAATTTCTCTAGATTATCGGCTACGTCCCTTACAAAAGGAATGCTGTCCTGGTCTATTATCAAAGCCACCATATCAGAGTGGTTAATTATATAAGCTAGACGCTCTCCTTTTTCATCCTTATTTATGGGAACCTGAACCCCTCCAGACTTATGAATACCTATGATGGATATCACATACTCAGCACAGTTAAGCATGTACATACCCACCTTATCTCCCTTTTTAACACCTACATGTTTTATAAGACCATTTGCCACTCTGTTTGCCCACTCGTTTGTTTCCTTATAGGTATAGCTTCCAGTAATGTTTCCATCTCTGTCAGCAACACGAAACATCGTCTTATCAGGAAACATCTCCGCTCCTTTCTCTAAGTACCTTGTTATAGGTAACCACTTTTTTGTATCATCAAACGTACCAAAAGGTAATGTTCCCTCACCAACATACTTTGGGTCTCTGGGTCTAAATAACAAACGCATAATTGTCTCGCCTCCCTTTAATTTATTATTTTAGAATCTTAGAAAATAACGTCTCTTTAACTTATTTTAACAAATTCCATACGATAAATGCAAGACAAATAAATGGTAAAACCATCCGAAAAAAACAACCACCTACCTTCTATTATGCTCGTTATATTCCCTAGAAATCCTTAAAAAGTTTTTAAGTAGATCCTTACCATGTTTGGTAAGAATAGATTCCGGATGGAATTGAACACCTTCTATGGGGTATTCTCTGTGTCTTATTCCCATTATCTCATCCTCATCCGTCCAGGCTGTAATCTCAAGCTCATGGGGAAGAGAATCCCTATCAACCAGTAAAGAATGATACCTTGTGGCCTCAAAAGGATTGGGCAAGCCACTATATATACCCTTCCCATCGTGATAAATTAAAGAGGTTTTACCGTGAAGCAATCTCTTTGCCCTTACAATCTTTCCTCCAAAAGCATAGCCTATGGATTGATGCCCAAGGCAAACCCCCAAAATGGGTATCTTTCCCCCAAACTCTCTTATTACCTCTACAGATATTCCAGCCTCCTTAGGTGTGCACGGTCCCGGAGATATAACTATCATTTCCGGAGACATCCTTCCAATCTCTTCTAAGGTGATTTTATCATTCCTAAAAACCTGAATCTCCTCTCCCATCTCCCCCAGGTAATGGACGAGATTATAGGTAAAGGAGTCGTAGTTATCTATAACCAGTATCATATTAAAGACCTGTTCTTGCTACCTTTATGGCCTTTACAAGAGCCTTTACTTTGTTTACAGTCTCATTGTATTCCTTTTCAGGGTCTGAATCCGCAACAATCCCGGCACCTGCCTGAATAAAGGCTTCATCGCCCCTTATCACATATGTTCTAATTGTAATACACGTATCCATGTTACCAGAGAAGCTAAAGTAACCAACTGCTCCTCCATAAGCCCCTCTCCTGGTTGGCTCCATCTCCTCTATTATCTCCATAGCCCTCACTTTTGGAGCCCCTGAAAGGGTTCCTGCAGGAAAGGTTGCCCTTATAACATCAAATGCATCCTTTCCTTTAGCAAGCTTTGCAACAACATTTGACACTATATGCATGACATGTGAATACTTCTCTACTGTCATAAGCTCATCTACGTTAACAGTTCCAATCTCTGCAACCCTACCCAGATCGTTTCTGGCAAGGTCAACAAGCATTATATGCTCTGCCCTCTCCTTGGGGTCTGAAAGGAGTTCCCTTTGAAGCTCAAGATCCTCTCTCTCATCTCTTCCCCTAGGCCTTGTTCCGGCAATGGGGCGGGTCTCTATTTTATCCCCTTCAACCCTTACCATAACCTCTGGAGAGGAGCCCACAAGGAACTGCTCCTGCATCTTTAAGTAAAACATATAAGGAGAGGGATTTAAAACCCTAAGGGCTCGGTAAAGGTCAAAAGGGGACACATCAAGTTTTACATTCCATCTCTGTGATATAACTGCCTGAATAATATCACCAGCTCTGATATACTCTTTTGTCCTTTCAACGGCTCTTATAAAATCCTCGGGTTTAAAGTTTGACTTAAATTCAGAAACGTCTATCTTTTCAACCTTTTCCTTGAACCCGGTTTTACTACCACTGTAGAGGGACACAGGGGTTCTTAATCTCTCCACCAGAGACTCTATCCTTGCCACAGCATCGTTATAGGCTTTCTCTGCATACTTAGGATTAGGCACATAGGCATTTGATATAACCTTTATCTTATGGCTTACGTTATCAAACACAAGAACCGTATCGGTTATCATAAACACACAATCCCATAGCCCTAGATCATCTTTCCCAATCTCAGGTAGGTTCTCAATGAACCTTACTATATCGTATCCGAAATAGCCAACGGCTCCGCCATAGAATCTGGGAAGCCCTTCAAAAACTACAGGATGATATCTTAAAAGCAGGTTCCTTAAAGCATCTAGGGGATTCCCCTCTAGTTTCTCTACCCTACCGTTCTTTATGATTTCGATATAAGTTCCCTTTGATCTAAACACTATAGAGGGTGCCGTTCCTATAAAGCTGTATCTTCCCCACTTCTCACCACCTTCAACGCTTTCAAGAAGGAATGCATAATCCCCACTTTCAATCTTTTTTAAAGCTGACACGGGTGTGTCGAAATCCGCAAGTATTTCCCTACACACAGGTACCAAGTTACCCTGTTTTAGCATCTCTTTAAATTCGGAGAAAGAAGGATAAACCATCTAAGAGAAATGATAAAAGCCCACATAATAAAGTCAAGAAAGACTTTTTTTAAACACCCTAGAAAGGTATTATTAATAGGAACACAAGGTTAAAGACAAAGGAGAGAGTATAAAGATGCCAAAGATTAACCCCCAGATCTTCAGAGAGTACGACATAAGAGGGATAGTGGAGAAAGACCTGACAGAAGAAGTCGTAGAGACCATAGGAAAGGCCTATGGCACATACATAAGAAAGCAGGGGAAAAAGAGGGTAACCCTCGGAAGAGACTGCAGACCAAGTTCACCCGCTTTTGCCAAAGCCATAACACGCGGGATCAACTCTACCGGAGTGGATGTTGTTGACATAGGTATGGTTTCAACACCCATACTTTACTTCTCACTATTTAATCTGGATGTGGACGGAGGGGTTATGGTTACAGCAAGCCACAACCCTACTGAGTACAACGGTCTAAAGCTATGTGTGGGGAAAGAAACCCTTTTTGGTGAAGAGATCCAGAATATAAGAAAAATCGCAGAACTCGGGGATTTTGCCATTGGAGAAGGCTCATATGAAGTCCGCTCCGTAACAGAAGACTACCTACAGTTCCTGCGAAACAACCTAGATATTAAACCAGGGATCAAAGTAGGTATAGACTGTGGAAACGGTATGGTTGGTATAGTAGCTCCTAGGATACTTAAGGAGTTTGAATGCGAGGTGTTTGAGCTCTATGTTACCCCTGATGGGACATTTCCAAACCATCATCCAGACCCAACTGTAGAGGAAAACCTAAAAGACCTTATAGAAGTTGTCAGGGAAAGAAAGTTACAGGTGGGAATAGGTTTTGATGGAGATGGAGACAGAATAGGTGTGGTTGATGAAAACGGCAACATAATATGGGGAGATATGCTTGTTCTTATATTTGCAAGGCATATACTCAGCCAGATCCCCGGAGCAAAGATAATAGGGGATGTAAAATGTTCAGGCAGGCTGTTTAAAGATATAGAAAAGCACGGCGGAGTACCTATTATGTGGAAAACTGGCCACTCTCTTATAAAGGACAAGATGAAAAAGGAAAAGGCAGTTCTTGCAGGTGAGATGAGTGGTCACATCTTCTTTGCCGACAGGTACTTTGGATATGACGATGCACTCTATGCGGGACTGAGATTGCTAGAGATTATCTCCAAAACAGGCAAGAAGGTTTCAGAACTATTGGAGGGAGTTCCACCTGCATTTGCAACACCTGAAATAAGAGTGGAGTGTCCGGACGATATAAAATTTAAGGTCGTTGAGGGAGTCAGGGAAATGCTTAAGAAAGAATATGAGGTTATTGACATAGACGGTGTAAGGATTGAGTTTCCAGATGGATGGGGTTTAATAAGGGCATCTAATACACAGCCTGCCCTAGTCCTTAGGTTTGAAGCAGAAAGTAAAGATAGGCTAGATGAGATACGCTCCCTTATAGAAAAGAGCCTTAATCAGGTAAAAGCCAGTTTGGCAAAATCTTTATAAAAAGAGAAGCAAGAGAAATTAAATTCTACAACCGATATCTGAATCCCTCTCTAAATCAAATCATCAATTAGTTTATGAAAAAGCTAGCCAGGGGGAAAGGTATGGATAACTACAACTACGATACCGTCGTAATAGGGGGAGGAGCAGCAGGACTTAGTGTTGCCACAGCATCAGCCAAGCTCGGTCTTAGAACCGCACTAATAGAGAGGGAAAAACTCGGGGGTGATTGTCTTTATTATGGATGCATTCCAAGCAAAACCATAATTCACTCTGCAAAAGTAGCCTCGCTTATAAGAAGGGCAAGGGAATTTGGGTTAAATGAAATTCCACTCTCTTTTGACTTCTCCAAAGTAATTGAGCATGTTTGGAGTGTTATTCATAAAGTAGGAGAGCATGACAGTCCGGATAGATTCAGGGAGATGGGGGTTGATGTTATATTCGGGCAACCAGCTTTCTTATCAAGGGAAGAACTGGAGGTAAACGGAAAGATAATAAGAAGCAAGAGATTCGTTATATCTACTGGATCAAGATCTCTTACCCCACCCATACCCGGGCTTAAAGAAACTGGTTTTTTATCGCATATTGACGTATTTCACCTTAAAACACTACCAGAATCTCTTGTTGTAATAGGTGCAGGCCCTATAGGAATGGAATTATCCCAGGTGTTTTCACGGCTTGGCTCTAGGGTTACGGTAGTAGAGATGATGGAACGGATTCTTCCCATGGAGGATGAAGACATCTCAAAAACCCTAGAAAAACTCCTTTCAGACGAAGGAATAGAGTTCCTTACAGGTACACAAGCAAAGCATGTTTTTAGTGAAACCGGGAAAAAGGTAATAGTTGCTGAGAAAAACGGAAAAGAAATTATATTAAAAACAGACGAGATACTTGTTGCCACAGGGCGTACACCCAATGTTGAAGGGCTAAACCTTGAAGCGGCTGGGGTTCAGTACAACAGGAAGGGAATAGTGGTAAACAAAAGGCTTCAAACCACCTCAAAGAACATATGGGCATGCGGAGATGTTGTGGGTCCGTTTCTCTTTACCCATATGGCAGAGTATCAGGCAGGTATAGTTGTAAGAAATGCAATACTTAGAATTCCAACCAAGGTAGACTACTCAGTTGTTCCGTGGACAATATTTACAGACCCCGAGGTTGCCCATGTGGGGATAACCGAGATGGAAGCACGGGAAAAAGGCATTAAATACGAGGTGTACAAGCACCATTTTAACAAAGTTGACAGAGCCCTAACAGAAGTTGAGGACAAGGGATTTATAAAGATTATAACCACTGGATGGAGAGGAAATATAATAGGAGCTCATATAATAGGGCCGCACGCAGGAGAGCTAATAGGGGAAGTAGCTCTTGCCATAAAGAAAGGCCTAACCGTAAATGATATATCATCTACGGTACATGTTTACCCCACCCTTTCACTGGGTATAAGACAAACAACTGATCTATTCTTTCGAAGAAAGTTTGAGTCTTCATGGGTAATTAACCGTGTTCTAAGGTTCGTTGTTAAGCTTCTTAACTAGAGTTTAGACTCACTTACGTACCCATCTACCATCGGGAAGCTGAACCCACCACCCGGGTTTTGCCTCTTCCCTTCTAACAGCGGCAAACTGTTCCGCAGCCTGTGGAAGAACCCTGCTTATATTCTCCTGTGTTATATCAAGGTTGTTAATCTTTAAAATCGCCTTTGCCATACCTCTTACTATGATCTGTCGATCAGAGTTCTCAGCACGGAAAGCTTCAAGCTCTTCCCTTGTAAGGCTCCCTCTTACAACCAAAAGCCCGTTATTTCCCTCACCAACCTTACCCTGAGCAGCCATTTTGTTTATAATACCCACTCTCTGCCCCCTACGGCGAAATGCCTCAACCACCTCAGGCATATTCCTTATCTCATCTGTTATCCTTTTTGCAATGTTATCCTGAGCCCAAGAAACGGTATAAATATCAACAACCAGATGCCTTTTTAGGGTTATAATCCTTTTTGAACTAAGTTGTGGCTCTTGGGGATACCTACTTGGTTTACCTATTCTCTTATCATCTTCCTTAGAACTGTCCTTAGATGAAGGGGATTCTTTAACCTCTGGGGGTTTTACAAACTCCTCTTCCAGGCTTTTATAGGCTTCCTTTACCTCTTCTGCAGGAAAGTAAACATTAACCGTTACAATAGCACAAGACATAAGCAAACCTGACAGTATAGAAAACAAAAACGTATCTACTCTTCTCATAGTATTTCTCCTTAACTTTGCTCTTTTCCTTTATTTTTTAAACTCAAATCTAAGCTCTCCCTTAACAGCTCTTCTTGCAGTCTCCCTTATTACAGAAAGGAAATGTGGAACAGATATAGAGTTCTTTTTCTCATCCACCTTGATAGATAGATCCCTTATACCAAATATACTGTGTGATATATCCAGCTTCTTAAATGTTATTTTCCCTTCTCTTACGTAACCGTAAAGCTCACCTCTGTCGTATTTACGAAAAGACCTAAGGAAAATCTTTTCCCTGACACCAAGCTGTTTTAGCAGTGCTTTTCCTATTTTTCTCTCCTCATCCTTAGATTTTACAGACCAAAAATAAAAAAGGCTATTTATAGATCTCCGTTCCCTCCCCCTACCGTTTAACCACAAAAAGCCGTTTATCCTTCCAGTTATATAGTCTTTTAGAGAAGGAATGCTATCCGTTATGTTTTTAAGGCTGACCTCTTTAAAGAGAGCCATGATACCGTATCTACCGTCTTCAAAATATATTGAACCGTCACCAAACATATGCCCTTTGTAAAGCTTAGCCTTTAGGTTTCTTATGCTAAGCCCACCTTGACCGAACCCAATCTCACCACATATATCCTCAACACTTAGAAATCCGTACTTAAGTTCCTTTATTCTTATAATGTCTTTTACCATCCTGTCCTGCTTTCTGTTCTCGGTAATAACATTAAATGCCTTTTTATCAACTCCATTTCCACTTACCAGATTGGGTATAGCAGTTATCTGGGTTACTTTGTCTTCTACATGCAAGATCCCATCTATACCTTCAAGTGATAAAAAGGCCCCATGAAAAGGAACCCGAAAAGAGGCGTTATTCACTAAAACCCTGCCACTTATTGAACTCCTTTTAGGCCCTAAGAATCCAGAGAGTTCCAGATTTGCCTCCATCTCCCCTGTTAAGCTAGCCTTTCTAAGAAATATAGGTAAGAGAGGGTAAAACATATCCTTTAGCTCTGTTAGAGGAGTCCTAAGTATCTCTATTTTTAGTACACCTCCCCTTTTTTCATCTTCTCTTCTAAATAAAACAGCCAGATTAACCCTGTTACCCACTTTATCTTCTACAAACCCGTTTATTAGAAAAACGGTTTCACCTAAAGTTTTCAAATCTGCATAACCGTTTACAGAGAAACCCTCTATCCCCCAAATACCCATCTCACTTACAAAAACACTTCCCCTACCCTGTGGTATAAAAGAACCATCCTTTAGATTCCCTGTAAACTCAAAACCTAGCTTTTTTAAATACGCTTGTTTTCCACCTAAACCTATGGGGATAAAAACCTTCTCAAAGCCGATACTTAAAAAAACACTTGAAAAACCATCTACAGTTACCTCACCGCTTACGTTTCCATCGAGAAACCCTGCCGAAATTAATTTAACCTTTAAGTTCTTTCCCCTGGATAGAACAACACCAAGATCCACATCTCTTAGGGTTTGATTGCCAACTTCTAATCTGCCAACAAAAAGCCTGCTGTCTAAAGAAACTCCCTTGTCGATTAAAAAGATATCCCCACTTCCCCTTACATCAAAAAATCCCACCCTTTTAAATCCATAGAAGTTACCATTTGCAAACTCTAGGACATAAATTCCTTTACCGTTGTCTTTAAAAGCAACCTCTATATTGCCTACCCTTACCTCCCCAAGCTCTTTCAAACGTACTTTAACACCCCCTAGCCTTATAAGACTACTGTCTATATAAAAGGTTCCAGAGGAATAGGAGAGCAAAAAACTCCCCATGGCTCCACCTTTACTGTTCCAGTTACCCGTCACCTCAACCCCTTGGTCTCCAGGCTTGCCTACTAACTTTGATTTAAATTCCTCTACACTTACCATTTCATTTGCAAAAAGCAACTTAGAACCACCCAGGTAAACGCTAAACCTCCAACCATCTCCTTCCGTTTTAAACACTGCGTCTGCAATATTTCCCCTCTTTATAGAAAGCAGTTCACCAAAGGAAAGAAACTCATAGTACACATCCTTTCCAGTAAGATTAACCCTGAGAGTATCCTTTCTGCTTCCATAATCACCAGGGTCGGTAGAATTTGGATAGGGTATCAAAACAACCTCTACCGGCTTTTGAGACCTTAATCTGCCTATTTTAATTCTCTTTTTGCTATCACTAAATTCCAAACCGGCTTCTCTTATATCAAAAGAAACCTCAGCTCTAAACCTCTTCATCTCCTCACTTACAACCATGAGATTTACACTCTCTACACTCCCATATATAGGCACAGAATAAAAACCACCTAAGAGTTCACCAATACCTATATCCCTCCCGGTAAGAAGCACTTTAAAAAATCTCCTGCTGTTTAAAGCCCTAAACTGTGCTTTTCCCGAAACAGTCCCCCCACCAAGGTATCCTTTCAGTGATAATACATCCACTCTGGTATCAGAACCAAAATCTGTTCTAACCTCTGAAACAATCTCAGCATCCTTAAGCCTAAGCTCACCTGAGTTTACCAATACACCCTGTGAACGAAGCTCTGTGTAAGCTGAAAGTCCTTTAAAATCACTTTTTAAATAGATACTGGCTCTTGGTTCCTCCACTTCTAGACTGTAAACACCTTCTCTAACACCTATGTCTCCAAAGGCAATATTTCCACTTGCGTTTAAATCCCTCTGAGAAAGAGAGCCTTTAATCTCAATGTCACCATCCTTAATACCGCCATAGAGCTTTATAGAAGAGGTGGAACCAAAAACAAAGCTTGAAAGGCTCCCCATATCTATACTATTTATCCTTCCCGTTATATCAAAACTGCGATCTGTTGTAACGTTTTCCACACGTCCGGTAAGCTCAAGGGCAAAAGATTTTCCAATATCAACATAGATACGGTCTAAATAGATGCTATCATCCAATCCAGTATACTTAACGCTATAGTTTAGATATCCCTCTGGTAACCGCTCCATATTACCGGCTACACCTAAAGGTGAGAAAAAGAGCTTCCCGCTTAGCTTAATTCCATCTAATACCTCAAAATCAAGCTCCGATGAAAGAACCAATCCCAGATGGTTTCCGAATATGGAATTAAAACCTTTTAGTTCTAACCCAGTTGAGCTAACCTGAAAACTACCAACCGGACTATCTAAAAAAGGTTTAACCACCCCTTTAAACTTAAACTCTGCATTCTTCAAACTGACAGAACCCAAAACCCTTAGCTCTCTTTCCTCTTCTTTCTCCGCGTCTACAAACTCAAACCTTATCTTTCTAAAGACAAGAAAAACTCCAGGAATAAATTCAACCCGGGCATTGTTTACCTCTACATACTTAACAACAACTGGGAGGTTAAACGCTTCCTTCCCTTTCCGTTTACCCCCTTCTCTTCCCATAAGCCTTGTTAAGATCCTCAGTGTATCTCTGCTTAGTGTAAAAGTCGGCTCATCAATTACTATTTCCCGCACACTTATCTTCCAGTTAACTAGGGAAGAAAAGATCTCAGGCTCAAGAACCAGTTTCCTAACGGTTAGTACCGGGTTGAGAAGATCCACCGTTTCGGAAACCTCTAAACCACTTCCCTTAATCCCGGAGAGCAAATCGAATTCTATATCCTTAATTCGAATACCATATCCCCTATCCTTTGAGATCTGCTGTATGTATCTGGATATTTGTTTGGGAACTAGAACCTCTACTAACAAAAAAAATAGGGACAGTAAAAGTATAAAGACAAAACCCAGCAGTATATAAAATACGGGCTTAAACTTTAATTTTGGAAAAGGCATAAAGGAATATTATATGCAGAATATAGAAATGCCAAACAGGAAGCGGGGTTGTTTAAAACATTAAGGCAAACCCTAACCTATATCCTCAACACGTTTTGCCTTTATTACGTTTCTAAATTTAAAGATTGCATATCTTTTCTCTTTTTTGAATTCTCCAAAGACCTTTACTTTATCCCCCTCCGTTATGGAGAGACGACCTTTAAAGTAAACACCCACAGAGTTGTTCTCATCATCATAGAGTTTAAAAAGGGTATAGGGGTCTCCATCATAGGATTCTGTAAACTTTATCTTTTCAACCTCACCCTCAACTACAACATCCTTACCGTCATAGTAAATTGGATTCTCAATAATTTCCCTTATTGATTCACTCAAATCTCCAGCATAGGCAAAAACCAGAAACTGCATAAAAAAAACCCCCACCAACGAAAGAAAAAACCGTTTGCTCATTTCCAACTCTCCTGGTCTTATAATTATTAAGCGGTTTTATAATTATAACAAAAACGATTAAGAGTCAATAAACGTTTTTGATTTTGATGAGAAAAACTGCTACTGGATTCACTCAACTACGGTTTCTATAGGCTAAATCAAGCAATTCAACCAGATGGAGTGTTTTAATACCAAGCCCGTTTTTTCTAATTCCCATACCTATCTGGAGGAGGCATCCAGGATTCCCTGAGACAAGCACTTGGGGTTTTATTCTCCTTAGATTAAAGATCTTGCGCTCAAGTAACTTCTCAGACATATCAGGCTCCACTAGATTGTATATTCCTGCACTTCCACAGCAGATATCGGATTCACCAAGCTCAACAAACTCAATTCCAGGAATCTGTCTTATGAGTTTTCTTGGTTGCTCTTTTATCCGCTGAGCATGTGCTATATGACACGCATCCTGATACGTAACCCTTAATCTAAGTTCCCCCAGATTGCCCTGAAGACCCACCTCAGCAAGGAACTCAGAAATATCCTTTACCTTTTTGCTGAATCTAACTCCACGTTCATAATAACCTCTATCCCCTCTTAGTATCTCACCATATTCCTTCATGGCCGAACCACATCCGGCTGAGTTAACCACTATCGCATCGACCTCTTCCCTTTCAAAAACCCTGATATTTAGACGAGCAAACTCTCTTGCTTCACTAAGCCGACCTGAATGAAGAGAGAGAGCACCACAACATACCTGATCCCTAGGAATAAAAACCTCGCACCCATTCTGGACTAAAACCCTAACAGTTGCCAAATTCGTTTTATGAAAAAAAACGCTTTGAATACACCCCGTAAGCAGTGCAACCTTAAACTGCCTTCTCCCCCGGGGCTCTATCCTCTCCGGTAGGTTAGAAGAAAGGAAAGGAGACTCAACACTGGGTAACATACCCTCCATGTGTAAAAGCCTTTTAGAGAACCCAAGAATCCCAGATGACTGAACGAGTTTCCTAATCCCGGTAGCCTGATAGAGATACAGTAGAGGAAGTAAAAACCCTAGTCTTCTAGGATAGGGGAAAACCTTAAATAAAACAGAGCGGTAAAGCCTTTCCAGAAATGGCCTCCTGTATCTGCGCTCAATCTGAGCTCTTACAGACTCTATCAATCTTCCATAGAGAACACCAGATGGACAAGCGGTCTCACACCCAAGGCAACCAAGGCAGAGATCCATGTGTCTTACAAAGGCTTCTCCCATAGGGATCTTACCTTCGATAGCAGACCTCATAAGGTATATCCTTCCTCTGGGAGAGTCAAGTTCATTACCTGTTTGGAGATATGTTGGACAAGATGTAAGGCAAAAACCGCAGTGGACACAATCCCTTATTATTTCCATGTCAGGTTTATCTAAGTCATCAAATGCTTTAAATACCATGGGAGATTCTCTCACATCTCCTCCATTATAGAGAAGGTAAGCACATTGGGTACGGATTCTCTTAGCTTTTCCCTTAACTCTTCATCCCCTGAAAACCTTTTCTGGTTTAATCTGCGCCCAATTACAGAATGCCTCATAAATGGCTTGAAGAATGGATAGGGACGCACAACGTAGTTAATCCCATCTGTTGATCTCAGGCTTAAGGTTACGGATCTACCGTTGTAATCGAGCGGAACGTTTGGAATATCAAGAGAAAACCATCCATGACAAAGAGCAAGAGATATAATATCCCCTATCTGAACAAGCCTTAGATTCACCCTTATATCCTCAGGCAAGCACTTGGTATCAAGCGTAGAGAGATTAATGTGTAACATCTCGGAAACAAACCCTATGATTTCCATATAACAAGAGTGGGCTATTGAATTTTTCCTCCCCTTGTTTAAGCTCTTTTCGTTTAGTTTTCCAAAATGCAGGGCAATAAGTGCTGAGGCATAAGGGTGAGCAGCAGAGTATCTTTTGAAACAACGCCTCCATATACAGTACTGCTCCACAGAATCCATCTCCAAAAAATTCATAGGATACCTGTTTGAAGGGTTTACCTTGGGTAGTGCATCCCACTCCTTCCAACCGTTGTCGTGTTCTGATATAGCAAATATAACCTCTTCATAAGGATTAGGTTTTGAAAACTCTTCGTTTCCCCAGTACGACATTATATTACCTGCAAGTCTTGCATGGTCATTCTGGTTTATAAGAATCCATCCCTCTCTCTCTTCTCTCCGTATCATAAACCCTTACCCTTCTGGATTTTTTAAAGATTAGGCTAACTTGATTAACTTTCTCTTTCAAGAAATCTATATACCCCCTACAAACCTTCCGGGATTTAAAATAGCTCTTGGATCAAGTAGCCTCTTTATTCTTTTCATAATCCCAATAGATTCCCCAATGTCATCCCACACATCAATCCTGGACTTCATCGAAAGAGGGCAGTCCCAAACAGTCAGGTTACCCCCAATAACTCTTATCTCCTTTCGAAGTAAAGACACAGCATCTACCAAAGAAGAGTCGTCTTCCCTAGATTCCAGAGAAACCGTAAGGACTCCACTACCAGCCCTTCCAAGCACATATGCATCGAGGTGCAAGCTCGAAGAGATTTGCTCTAATCCCCTTAAAAACCATTTAATACTCCCGGGAAGGATACTTGCCTTACAGGCCAGCCTACCATCTTTTAAAAACTTCCAGGGAAAATTAATAAGACAATCCCATAACTTCTCTTCCAGTCCACCTTCAATCAATGTTATCTTAGCATTTGACCCTCCACACATATCGCATATTCTGGAGATTTGGTCTCTTACAGCCCTTTGGATACTCTCAACCCTTACACAAAGGGCGTACCCTTTTTTAGGTATATCAAAACCCAGATGCCCAGACACCCTGTCTAACAGAGGGGGACTTACCAACTCTAAACAGGTGGGAACAACAGTAGAGTTTAAAACTGCAAAGACGTTTTTTTCAAGTGCATCTATATCCGGGGAACTGATAATACAGGTTTGAGAAAACTCAGCAATTGGATACAGCCTAAAAGTAGCTTCAACTACTATTCCCAAAGTACCCAGAGAGCCAACGTATAGTTTTGGAATATCGTAACCTGCAACGTTTTTAACCACTTTAGCACCCCCCTTTACTACCTTTCCATCTGCTCTAACTACCTTAATTCCCAGAAGGAGTTCCTTCAGGGCACCAAACCTCTGTCTTCTTGGACCGCTGTCGTTTGTGACTATAATGCCACCAATTGTAGCTCCTGCCTCAAGGTGGGGAGGATCAACAGCCAAAAACTGCCTTTTTACCCTCAGGATTTCCTGTAGCTTTCTCAATTGGATACCACACTGGGTAGTACATACCAGATCAGCCGCCTCGTATTCAGAAACGCTGTTTATATTTGTGGTACAAATCACAACATCAACCCTATCAGGGATTCTTCCAAGCCCTATTTTGGTTCCCCCTCCCCACGGTGTTATAGCAGTGGAACTCCTAAAAGCAATCTTCAAAATTTCAGAGATCTCCTCAACAGAGCGGGGGAAAACGACCAAACGGGGGGTTTTCCCATCAACACTGAATCTCTTAAGCTCATCAACTGAGCTTAAAGCAAAATCTTCTCCTACCACTTCTATAATCTCTCTTAATTCAGCCCTCATTTTGAAAGTATCCAGAGGACATCAGAATCTTTTCCCAAGACCCATTTTCTCAACGGGGTGCTCCTTATAAGAGGTTGCCCCCGCCTCCACGCATGAACGAGGGGTGGGAAAAACCTTCCCAGGATTACACAGCCCTTTTGGATCAAAAGCACACTTGATAAGATACATGGTATCAAGGTCGCTTTCAGTAAACATAAGGGGCATGAATCTTTTCTTATCGTACCCAACACCGTGTTCACCCGTTATGCTTCCACCTGCCTCAACACAAACCCTTAAGATTTCCCCTGCCAGTTCCTCTACCCTCTCGAATTCTCCTTCCTTAGAGGAATCATAGAGAATTAAAGGATGAAGATTTCCATCACCTGCATGAAAAACGTTTGCCACTTTAAGTCCATACCTCTGAGCTAACCTTTCAATCTCACGTAGAACCTCTGCCAGTTTGGTTCGGGGAATAACCCCGTCCTGCACATAGTAGTCAGGGCTTATACGTCCCATAGCCGCAAAGGCACTTTTCCTTCCTTTCCAGAATAGCTCCCTTTCACTCTCATCCCTTGCAACCCTTATTTCAGTTGCCCCGTTTTCCCTTAGCACCTCCGTAACAACACAAACGTGAGCTTCAACCTCGGCAGAAGGACCATCTAGCTCAACAAGGATTATCGCCCCAGCATCGGTTGGGTATCTTGGCTGAACAGCCTTTTCCACCGCCAAGATGCTTAAACGGTCCATAATCTCCATACCAGCAGGTATTATACCCCTTGCCGTAATACCGGATACCGCAGCCCCTGCATGTTCAATTCTATCAAAAGCTGCAAGGATGGTTCTAACAACCTCAGGCCTCCTTACAATCCTTAAAATAACCTTTGTTACAATCCCTAAAAGCCCTTCAGAACCTACAAAAATACCGGTAATGTCGTAACCAGGAGTATCGAGGGTTTTTCCGCCAAATTCAATAATCTCCCCATCTGGAAGAACAACCTCAAGCCCAAGAACGTGATTTACTGTAACACCGTATTTCAAGCAGTGAACGCCTCCTGAGTTCTCTGCAACATTTCCCCCTATTGTACAGACTATCTGACTCGAAGGGTCTGGTGCGTAGTAGTATCCCCTGTTACTTACAGCATTTGTAACCCAGATGTTTACAACACCGGGTTCAACAACAACCCGTTGATTTACAATATCAACCTCAAGGATGCGATTCATACGCGAAAGAGATATTAAAACCCCATCTTCAACGGGTAGCGCTCCCCCTGAAAGACCGGTTCCTGCGCCTCTTGGGACAAAAGGGACGTTTTCAGCACTGCATAGCTTAACTACCTCTGAAACCTCTATAGCAGATCTGGGAAGAACCACAAAAAGAGGTTTTACCCTGTAGCTTGTAAGCCCATCACATTCATAAGCTACAAGCTCATCCGGAGAGGATATAACCCCTTCTGGACCAAGTATCTCAACTAGTTTGTGTTTAAATCTGCTCTTCCAGTTATCCACATATATATCCTCAGAACTCTTAATCGGAATATAAACAAGGATACCAAAACGATTTCATTATATCATCCATGCATGGAGTGTCTCAACAATATATGTTAGATTTTTTACATATATGGAGATAGTAGATGCACATACCCACCTAGAGCTATTTCTACTTAAGAACATACCCATTGAAAAAGCTACAACAAAAAGAGAGATCATAGAGCTAATAGAAAATACCGGGGAAACGAAACCGGTTGTAGCCTGGGGATGGAGTGAAGAGAAGATCGGAGAGGCCATAACAAAAAAAGATATTGACCGATTTCCCTTCCCCGTTCTTCTTATAAGGGTAGATGCCCATATGGGGGTAGTAAACGAGAAAGCAATAGAGGAAATAAGAATAAAACCCTCGGCTAAATTTGAGCCTGAAAAGGGTTACCTTTACGAAGAAGAGCTCTGGAATGCAGCCTCTTTTTTTAAATCAAAAGACACAGAGAAGGCCCTCTTAAGAGCTCAGGAGGAAGCAATTTCAAAGGGCATTGTTGAAGTTCACGATTTTGTGGACTTAAAAACCGCTGAAGCCTACTTTAAGCTCAGGGAAAACGGCAAGCTTAAGCTAAAAGCAGTCCTTATGCCATACTACAGGGATTACAAGAAGGTTCTTGAGCTATTTGAAATACACGGTGAAGACGAGCTTATAAAACTGGGATGGGTAAAGACCTTTGTAGATGGTTCCATAGGAGCAAGAACAGCATGTTTAAAAGAACCCTATTTGGATAAACCATCAAAAGGCCTTCTTCTTAAGCAAGAAGAAGAGCTAATATCAATGATAAGAGAACTTGAAAAAAAGGGTCTTAAGATATCGCTCCACGCCATAGGGGATAAGGCTATTGAGGTTGCACTAAGCGCTTTTGAGAAAGCAAATATAAGGTTTAAAGGACACAGAATAGAGCACGCAGAAATGATAGACTACCTCCAAGCCCAGAGAGTTAAAGAACTCGGGCTCATCCTGTGTATTCAGCCCAACTTTAATCCTGTTTTTATGCAAACTTATCTAAAAGCACTGGGTAAAGAAAGGGCTAGTAAGCTAAATCCCATTAAGATGCTAGATGAATTGGGTGTAGATATGGTATTTGGTTCAGATATGATGCCGTTTGATCCGGAAGTTGGGATAGAGTATGCCTCTAAGATCCTTGGTAGGGAAAAAGCAATCTACTACTATGGGGGGTGGAAGAAAAAAGCAAACCCTTAAGACGATTAATACTCAAGCTCCAAACCTAGTTCGATCTTTAAATACCTCTGCTGTGACTCCTTTATAATCTCTATAGCGGATTCTTTATCCTCCCAACCCTCTACACCCGTCTTTTTCTTCTCAAGCTCCTTGTATACCGAGAAGAAATGCTCTATCTCCTTTAACAGATGAGGAGGAACATCCGAGAGTCGTTCTATGTGATTCCAAAGCGGGTCATATAGTGGAACGCATAGGATCTTTTCATCCGGTCCCTTTTCATCCCACATCTTAAAAAGCCCAACTGGTCTTGCCTCTATGATGCAACCTGGAAAGGTTGGTTCCCAGACCAGCACCAAAGCATCAAGTGGGTCTCCATCCTTAGCCAATGTGTTTAAAATAAAACCATAGTCACTTGGATAGTGAACTGCAGAAAAGAGCATTCTATCAAACTTAAGCATCTTCTTTTCTTTATCGTATTCGTACTTGTTCCTGCTTCCTTTTGGTATTTCAATCATAACCGTAACCGTGATTTGGTCTTTCTCCGAAGAGTCTTCCAGAGGCTCTCCCATATCGTCACCCTTTTTCCTGATAGGTTGTTTACCCTTTTTTTGGACCTTTATCTTCTTCATTATCATCTCACCAAAAAACAGAGCTATGTAGCTAACAAGGATAATATAAAGATGTGAAAAAGCAACTTGAAGGCAAAGAATTTAACTTGAAACATCTTCTAAAAAACTTTAAATTAATAAGACAAAAGGGGTGTATTTACACTGACAGAGATAGTAAAAGGGAACGAGATTGATTCCGTAAAAAAAGCAGCATCCGTACTAAAAAAAGGCGGCATTATAGTTTATCCAACTGAAACCCTCTATGGGATAGGAACAACTGCTTTAGATGATGCCTCTGTTGAGAGGGTCTTTAACGTAAAGGGAAGACCTTATGGGAAACCAATACCCGTTCTGGTAAAGGATAAAGAGATGCTTGCTGAGTACGTTGAAGTTAATAAGAAAGCCTCTATTCTTATAGAAAGGTTCCTTCCGGGACCACTTACCATTGTATTAAGGGAAAGGAAAGAATTTCCTAAATTAATCTCAGCAGGGAGCAAAAAAATAGCCGTCAGGATATCAAGGCACCCTTTTGTAATGAACCTGTTTAACTTTATAGATTTTCCAATAACCTCAACAAGTGCAAATATCAGTGGAGATAGGAACCTGCTTGAGTTTAATCAAATACTTGAGACATTTAATGAAAAGGTTGACCTTATCGTTGATTCAGGTAATATTCCACCGTCAAAGGGTTCCACCATTGTGGATCTAACCACCGACCCTCCCCAAATCCTAAGAGAAGGAGACATTAAGAAAGAAGAGTTAGAGGAGCTTCTTTAATGGTAACTGTAGATGCATTCAGGGGAATTCGTTATAACCCCAAGAAGGTAAGTTCTCTAGAAAGTGTCGTTGCTCCTCCCTATGACGTTATAAGCCCAAAGGAACAAATTGAGCTCTACGAAAGGAGCATTTATAACGTTGTTAGGCTTATACTGCCTAAAGGAGAGGATGAAAGCAGATACAGCGAAGCAGGGAAAACATTTAAAGAATGGATAGAAGAAAAAGTCCTGATTCAAGATACCACACCCTGCATATACCCCTATTATCAGGAATTTGAAGAAGGGGGGAAAAAGGTTATCCGAAAGGGTTTTATTGCAAGGGTAAAGCTTGAAGACTTCTCAACCCAGAACATTCTTCCACATGAAAAGACCTTTCCGAAGCACAAGCAAGACAGGCTAAAGCTTATTTTAGCCTGCAGGGCAAATCTGAGCCCCGTTTTTGCAGTCTACTCTGATCCCGAAGGAATACTTGAGAGAACAGTTGATGAGGCAATTTCCTCTGAAAAACCAATAGCTGATTTATCTAACAGCGAAGGGGTAAAAAACAAACTCTGGAGCGTTTCGGACAAGTCCATAATAGAGTGGATTAAAAACTACATGAAAAGCAAAAAGCTTTTAATAGCCGATGGCCATCACAGATACGAGACTGCCCTTGAGTACAGAAACCTAAGGAGAAAGGAATCCAATTTGGTTTCCGAAGAAAACCCCTATGAATACGTTATGATGTATCTTTCAAGGGCTGAAGGAGAAGGGCTTATCATAAAGCCTACACACCGTGTTGTTAAGAGGCTTCGTATTGATATAAATGAGCTTCTAAAAAGGCTAACAGAAAGCTTTAAGGTGGAAAAAATACCTCTTTGTGAATACGGTACCTTAAACCTTAAACCTCAAGAATTTGCTCTCATTACCGGAAATTCAGACTCTGTGTTTAAATTTTCCGTAAAAGAACCGCTTCCGTTTAGATATAAAAACCTGGGTGTTATGCTTCTTCACACACTTGTGTTCGGTAAGATAATTAGCGAGGAAGAATCCGAGATACTCTATACAAAATCCATCGAAGAGGTTGTATCCCTTGTAAAAAGTGGACAATATAAACTTGGAATTGTTCTTGCCCCTATAAGTGCGCCAGATGTGTTTGAGGTAGCAATGGCTGGGGAAAAAATGCCACATAAAACAACCTATTTTTATCCAAAGCTGCTCTCGGGTCTTGTCTTCAATCCCCTCTGGGAAACTCACCCTTAACTATTATTAAGGGTTACCAAGCAAAGTTGTTGATAACTTTTTATTATCTATCACTGTATTTTCCACATTTCTTAAGATAAAATCTCAAACATGTTATACAACACTAGATAAATACTAATAATAGTGCCCAATAAAAACTATGGAAAAACGGTGTTTAAGTCTGTGAATAAGTTGTGATTTTCTGTGGATAAGTTGTTGATAACCTTCCTATCCTTATAACCTTTCCAGAGTCAACCAGTTGGTTAAGTAATTCCCTAATGGAGAGTCCAATAACAGGATGAAGAAAATCAGGTTCAATTTCACACATAGGTTCCAAAACGAAACGCCTCTTATGTGCCCTTGGATGAGGAATAACAAGTTCCTGGGTTTTAAAAACCAGGTTATCATAGAAAACTATATCAAGATCTATTGTTCTTGGCTCTAAAGTACCCTTACATCTTCTACCAAGCTTTTGCTCTGTATCCTGAAGTTGTTTTAAAAGAGAGAGAGGAGAAAGGGCCGTTTCTATTTTAACCACACAGTTTACAAACCAAGGTTGATCATTAACCCCTACAGGCTCAGTTTCATACGCTGAAGACACTGCAGAGAGTTTAGAAAAGGAACAAATTTCCTCAATAGCATTTAAACAGTTTTGCACTCTATTGCCCAGGTTTGACCCTATTGAAATAAATACAACTGACATACAATATATTATAAAAGAGCTACCAAGGAGGAAAAACCATGCCTCTTTTATCCGAAAACGAGATCAGAGAGAAGATCAAAGAGCTTAAAGGATGGGAGTTAAAGGGAAAAGAAATTTCAAAGTTATACAACTTTAAAGATTTTATAGATGCTGTCGCCTTTGTAAACAAAGTTGCCATACTGGCAGAGAAGGCAAATCATCACCCAGACATACTTATACGTTACAACAAGGTTACTCTATCACTCTCTACCCACAGTGAAGGAGGTATAACAGAAAAGGATATAAATCTGGCAAGAGAAATAGACAAGCTAAGCTAGGTATGTTAACCGTCTTTATCTATGACTTCATAATCCCCTTCATCTAAAACTACAACCCGCTTTTCCCTTTCATACTCGTTTCTATTAAAAACGCTCTTCTTCTTAAATGGTATAGCAGCCTTAAAAACCAGGTAAAGGACAGCAATTATCCCAACAAAGGTACCAACCAGAAGACCTAAAAGAGCAAGAAAGAAAAATGCAACTATACCAACAATAAAGACGATAAGCAGGAAGTAAACAGGGATGTTTCCCTTGTAAAAATATATCTTTTGTTTTTTATTCATTATAAGCCCCATATTTTATTCTATACCGGAACCTTTATCTTTTCGATAACCTCTCTTAATATATCATCTTCCTTTAGTTTCCCTAAAGAAAGCTCCGATTTTGCAACTACCCTATGAGCTAGAACAGGAATAGCCATCTCCTTTATATCATCAGGAATGCAAAAGTCCCTGCCCTCAATAAGAGCATGGGCCTGAGCTGCCCTTTTAAGTGCTATAGCCCCTCTTGGGCTCACCCCAAGTTCAAATACACTAGAATCTCTAGTTGCTCTAACTATTGCAAGAATGTAATCCAGAAGGGATTCATCAATATGTACCCTCTCAACCATCATCTGAAGTGTTAAAATCTCCTGTTTGGTCACTATTGCTGTTACCCTCTCCAGAGAAGTTGAAGCATTTACATCCGAGAGTATCTGCTTTTCACTTTGATAATCCGGATAACCTATGCTTATTCTCATAGAGAACCTATCAAGCTGGTTTTCTGGAAGAGGAAACGTTCCCCTATACTCAAAGGGATTTTGAGTGGCTATTACCATGAAGGGCCTTGGAAGTTCATTGTTTACCCCATCAACAGTAACCCTAGATTCACTCATTGCCTCAAGCAATGCACTTTGTGTTTTAGGTGTTGCCCTGTTTATCTCATCCGCAAGAACTACATTTGCAAAGATAGGACCTGGCTTAAAGACAAACTCTCCAGTCTTTTGGTCAAAAACAGAAACACCCAGAATATCAGATGGAAGAAGATCACTTGTAAACTGTATCCTCTTGAAAGAAAGCTCCGTTGACCTTGCAATAGCCTGGGCAAGTGTGGTCTTGCCAACACCGGGCACATCTTCAATTAAGATGTGACCACGAGAAAGAAGAGCAGCAAGGGCATTTCTTATAACCTTTGGTTTTCCTTTTATAATACCCTGTATGTTCTCTTCTAGAGCCTTTATCTTTTCCCTTACCTCTGATAAATTCAAAAACTCCTCCTTAATGCCTACCACAACACTTCTTGTATTTCTTACCGCTTCCACAGGGACACGGATCGTTTCTTCCAATCTTTGCTTCACGTCTTACAGGTCTTTTTCTTTCCTCTCCCTCCCCTCTGCTTAAAACCATACGTTGCTGCTCGATTCTTCTTCTCCTTTCAAGACGCTCTACATCCACATCGCTTACAGGTCTTACCCTAAAGAGCTTCTCGCAAACCTCCTGATTGAATCTCTCCATCATCTCTGAGAACATCTCAAACCCTTCTTTCTTGTATTCGTAAAGTGGGTCTTTCTGGCCGTACCCCCTAAGACCTATCCCTTCCCTTAGGTGGTCCATGCTTAATAGATGGTCTTTCCAAAGGTAATCAAGCGTTTGAAGCATTATAAACTTCTCAATCTGCCTCATTGTTTCTGCCCCTATTTCCCTTTCCTTTTCCTCATATGCACTTCTTACCTTTTCCCTGAGGAACTCAACAATTCGTTCCCTGTCCACTCCATTTAAAGGAAGCTCTGAAGGGCTTAGATGTATGTTAAAGAGCCTGTATATAGAATCACTTAAACCGTTTAGGTCAAAGTTATCTGATTTGTGTTTTTCAGGAACAAAGGTTGAAACGACCTCTTCCAGAAGCTCATCCACCATCTCAAAGAGGCTCTCTTTTAGATTATCCCCTGCAAGGATCTCCTTCCTCTTTGTATAAACAACCTCTCTTTGAGTGTTTAAAACATCATCATACTCAAGCAGATGTTTTCTTATATCAAAGTTTCTAGCCTCAACACGCTTCTGAGCGTTTTCAATAGACTTTGTAATTAACTTTGCCTCTATAGGCTCACCTTCTTTCCACCCAAGTTTATCCATAACCTTAGAGATCCTGTCAGAAGCAAATATCCTCATAAGGTCATCCTCAAGGGACACATAAAAACGAGAAGAGCCAGGATCACCCTGCCTACCAGCCCTTCCCCTTAGCTGATTATCAATCCTTCTTGACTCGTGTCTTTCAGTACCTATTATGTGGAGTCCCCCAAGCTCAATTACTTTCTTCTTCTCACTCTCACAAATAGCCTTAGCCTCAAGCATAGCCTCTTCAAACTGCTGTGGAGTGGCTGCATCAGGCTCAACCTTGTATTTTCTGCGCAGGATATCCCTTGCAAGAAACTCGGGGTTTCCCCCAAGCAGGATATCCGTTCCACGACCCGCCATGTTTGTAGCTATTGTAATAGCTCCCAGTCTACCAGCCTGGGCTACAATCTCTGCCTCTTTTTCATGGTGTTTGGCGTTTAAGACCTGATGAGGAAGCTTAAGTTTATCAAGCATTTTACTTAGCTTTTCAGATTTCTCTATAGAGGTAGTTCCAACAAGAACCGGTCTTCCAATCTCATGAAGTTTCCTTATTTCCTCTACAACAGCGTTAAACTTTTCTCTCTCCGTTTTGTAAACACAGTCATTGTAGTCAATCCTTATCATCGGTTTATGGGTTGGAATTACAACTACATCCAGATTATAGATCTTCTTAAACTCAAAGGCCTCCGTGTCAGCGGTTCCGGTCATACCAGCAAGTTTTCTGTACATCCTGAAGTAGTTTTGTATGGTGATTGTGGCAAGCGTTTGATTCTCACTCTCTATCTCTACGCCCTCTTTTGCTTCAATTGCCTGATGAAGTCCATCACTCCATCTTCTTCCAGGCATAAGCCTTCCCGTAAACTCATCTACAATTATTACCTTTCCATCCTTTACCACGTAATCAACATCCCGCTGGAAAAGGCTATGGGCACGAAGTGCCTGAATGACATGGTGAAGTAGCTCAAGGTTGGATGGATCATATATGTTGTTTATCCCAAGCATCCTCTCCACCTTTGTTGCCCCATCCTCGGTAAGGGTTACCTGACGGGTCTTTTCATCAACAGTAAAGTCTATATCTCTTTTAAGCTTTCTCGCTATACCATCAATCTCATAGTAGAGCTTTGTAGAATCCTCCGATGGACCAGATATAATTAGGGGTGTTCTTGCCTCGTCTATGAGAATGCTATCCACTTCGTCCACTATTGCATAGTTATGCTCCCTCTGAACGTAGTCCTCAAGGGAAAACCTCATATTATCTCTTAGATAATCGAACCCAAACTCGTTGTTTGTTCCATAAGTTATATCCGCAAGATAGGCCTCCTTTCTTGAACACTCAACAAGCCTGGTTTTAAATGCGGCAAGTGCCTCAAGGTTTCTCTCAGGAGGAATATCTAGACCCAAAAACTCATTGGGCCAGACGCTTAGATTGTTTTCCATTGCATACTCTGCCCTCTTTGGGTCTTCCCATTCAACCAGATAAGAAGCTTCGTGATTGATAACTCCTACCTTAAGACCAAGCAGCTTGTATATAGGTCCCATCCATATAGCATCTCTTCTTGCAAGATAATCATTTACGGTAACAAGATGTGCCCCATGACCAGCTATACCGTTAAGATAGAGCGGAAGGGCAGCAACCAGGGTCTTTCCCTCTCCGGTTTTCATCTCAGCTATCTTTCCTTGGTGGAGGACAATACCACCTATAAGCTGAACATCAAAATGACGCATACCCAGGGTTCGTCTTGATACTTCCCTTACAACGGCAAAGGCTTCTGGAAGGATCTCCCACAAAACATCTTCAAGCCTTTTAAAGTACTCATCCTCCTCTAATTCCTCATAGCCATTTACCTTGCTTTTTATTATCTCTTTAAAATACCCAGTTTTTGTCCTTAACTCATATGTTGGAAGCTCAACAAGCTCCTTCTCAAGTTCGTTTATACGAGCAACCACAGAACGGAGCCTTCTAATTTCTCTTTCATTCTGTGTACCTATAATCTTCTTTATAATATAGGAAAACATATTCTAGCAAACCTCCATTTTGATACCCCAGTTTTAAAACTTAAAAATTATAAGCCGAAACTATCTATATAACAAGAAATGCTCACTATTATATAAGATAAGGTTATAACTCTTTAAGTTCAACTGAGACAACCTTGGATACACCAGGCTTCTCAGAGGTTATCCCTATTAGGGAGTCCACTGCCTGCATTGTCTTTTTATTATGAGTAATAACTATAACCTGAGACTCCCTTGCAATCTCCCTTAGAAGATCAACAAAACGTGCAGTGTTTATGTCATCCAAAGGTGCATCCACCTCATCAAAGAAGAAAAAGGGGGTATTTTTTACAAAGCCTGCAGATAGGACAAGAGCAATAGCAGATAATGCCTTCTCACCCCCTGAAAGCAAGCTAAGAGATTGAAACTTCTTACCACCGGGCTTTACCATAACCTCAACACCCGTTTGAAGAACATCATCTGGGTCTGTAAGAACGAGCCTTGCTTCCCCACCTTTGAACAATCTACCAAAGATCTCTCCAAACTTCTTGTTTAAATCCTCAAATGTCTCCGTAAACCTCTTTTCCGATTCTCTATCAATTCTGTTTATAGCCCTTTTTAAAGATGAAATTGCCTTTGTTAAATCCTCTATCTGCTCATCAAGGAATCTAGCTCTTTCCTCAAGTACTTTGTACTCCTCAGGAGCAAGGAGGTTTACCGGACCAAAACCCTCAATTTTCTCCTGCAACTCCCTAAACTCCCTTTCTTTCTCCTCAAGTTCCGGGTCGTTTAAAACAGCAGTAACTGCACTCTCTTCTTCAGCCCCGATTCTGGATATTGACTCCCTTATATGTTCTATCTCAATTACCACACTATTTAAATCAAGATCAACGGAGTTTAATTTCTCTCTTAAAGAAGAAGCCTCTCTTTTTAGCTTTTCCCTGTATTCCTCAAGTTTTCCCAACTCATCCAAAATCTGGTCTTTCTCCTGCTTTTTTAATACCAGCTTCTCCTCCATACTTCTCAGTTCGGCAAGCAGGGTTTCAACCTCTCTTCTTGCTTCCTTACCGGTTTCTAAAAGCTTTAACTTCCCCTCCCTTCTCTGTCTAATCTCCTTGGTTTCAGCCTCTATTTTCCTTGTTATGTCCCTCTTTCTGTTTTCAAGCTCACCTATATCCTCTAAAATCCCCCTCTCCTTTTCTCTAAGGGCAGCTATATCAACCCTAAGGCTTGAAATCTCGGTTTCTTTCTCCTCCAATCCATGCTGAACCCTTTGAATCTCACCCTCTAGCAACTTAAACCTTTCCTCAAGAAAAGACTTCTCATCTTGGAGCTGTTTCATCTCCTCAGACAATTCCAAGAGCCTAGACCTTCTGTCCTCCATCTCAGATGCGATCTCCATTAGCTCTAGGTCAACCACCTCAAATCTCCTGCTTGCCCTTGAAAGATTATCACGCAGATTAAAAATATCCTTTTTCATTTCAGCTTCTCTTATCTCCAGGCTCCTCAGCTCTTCTTTAACAGCCACTATTTTTTCCTCGAGCCATTTAGCATCCCTTCTATTTGACTCAATCTCTGTGGAGAGACCAGAAAGTTCCCTTTCAAGCTCTGATGCCTCTACCAAAAGCCTTTCAATCTCCTTTTTTCTTTCAAAAAAGCCCTCTCTTGCAAAGCCACCGGAAATTGCCCCTGTAGAGTGAAGAAAATCGCCATCCAGTGTAACAAAGGATGCCCGAGGTTCTACACTTTCCCACAACCTCAGTGCCTCCCCAAGCGATGAAACCACATATATACCCTCTAGCATGTTCTCTACTATACTACCGTCTATGCCTTCAACCCTTACCACCTTGGAAAGCGGTAAAGCTCCGATGCCATTTTGTGTAGGACTGGAGTCAGTTTTCAAATCCAGGGAAATAAAAGTCCCTTTTCCCGTTGAGTACCGCTTCAGATACTCTAGCGCTTCCAAAGCTTCCTCTTTCCCATCTACAACAACCCAGTTTAACCTTTCACCGATTGCCGATTCAACAGCCCTTTCATACCCTTCCTGAACAGATATGAAGTCTGCAATAATTCCAAGAACCCCGTTTCCTTTCCTTTCAAGGATAAATTTCTTGATCTCCTCTGGGAGCCACTCATAGTTTAGTTGAATTTGCTGAAGGACATCGAGTCTTGAGCGAACTTCCTTAAGGCGCTCACCAGTAAAGCTGCTCTTCTCTAAAAGTAGCTCCTGCCTTTTATTAAGCAAGAGAAGATCATCTTCCAATTTAACCCTCTCACCACTTAGGATAACCTTTTTGTCCTCTATCTGCTTTAAAGCGCGCTCGATATCGGTTATTTTCGATGAGATACCGGTTTTTTCTTCAAATACCTCTTTAAGCTCTTTCTCCAGCCTTTCCCTTCTCGATTTAAGCTCAACCAACTCCTTTTCATACCCAAAAACAACACCCTTTAAAGAACTATACCTGTCTAGGATATCCAGCAGCCTCTTCCTTATAATTTCAAGCTGGTTTTTACCCTCAAGGGAATCTTTCCTAAGCCCAGAAAGAACACCCTCAAGCTCCATAAGCCTGGATTCCTTTACAACTAGCTCCTCTCTTGTTGCCTCTAAACTTCTCCTCCTAGAAACTATAAGACCTTCTATCTTTCTTTCCTCTTCCTTTAGTAAATCTATCTCCTTTTCAAGCTTATCTATAAACTCATCTACACCCGCTGATTCTTTCTGAACAAGGTTAATAAGTGATTCTTTAGCCTGAAGTTTAGATTTTGTCTCGTATATAAGACCCTCTAACCCCTCAATCTCCCTTTGTAACCCCTGTAGTGATGAGCGGAGCTCGTTTAAGGCATTTCCCTTGCTTTCTGCTTCCATTTCCAGACTGCTTAACAAAGACTCAATCCCTGTTCTCTCCTCTTTTAAGATAGATTCCTTATCTCTAAGCTTACGTAACTTAGAGCCAGCAATAATTGCCTCAAGATTCCTTGCCCTATCCGAAAGGAATCTAAATTCCTCTGCATCACGTGCCTGTTTGCCAAGAGACTGCATCTGACGTCTTACCTCTAAAGCAAGGTCTCTTACACGCTTTAGGTTCTCTTTTGTCGACTCTATCTTGCTTTCCGTTTCACGCCGTCTTGTTTTGTATTTTACAATCCCCGCAACCTCCTCTATAAACAACCTTCTTTCTTCCGGCTTGGCCGTAATTATATGGTCTACCCTTCCCTGACTAATTATGGAGTATGACCTTGCCCCTATACCCGTATCCAGAAAAAGCTCTGTAATATCCTTTAGTCTACAAGGAACACCGTTTATATAGTATTCACTCTCACCTGAACGAAAAAGCCTTCTCTTTATTGCTACCTCGTTAAACCCCTGTCCTGGAAAATCCGTTATAACAAGAGATACCTCAGCCATACCCAGAGGTTTTAACAACTCCCCTCCGTTTGATATCAGATCAACCATATCACCAGCCCTTAAGCGTCTTGGATTCTGTTCACCAAGAACCCAGCATATGGCATCCAATATATTTGATTTTCCGCAACCGTTTGGGCCAACTATTGCACTTATTGAATGATGAAACTCAATAGTGGTTCGCTCATAAAAGGACTTAAAACCTGTAAGCTCTAAAGACTTGATCCTCATCCTTAAATGAAGGTAAGGTTATCACAAAGCAAAAACATTGTAAAGAAAAACTACAATTTGATGTATCATATCCATTTATTACTACTATATATAGTATAGTTAGTTATTTTCTAAAAAAGATCGACCAGAACCTCTTCCCAGTTTTTTTTGAAAGTTCTTCGGCTCTACGCCTCTCAATCAACCGAAGCTCCCTTTTTGCCTCTATAAAATCGGGGTTACACTTTACCGCTTCAGCAAAACTCTTCTCCGCTTTTTTGATATCATTTAGGTGTTTATAGACATGTCCAAGGTAGTAGTGTATATTTGCAGATTTTGGGTTCCGTTCAACGGCCCTTTCAAGCTCCTGTCTTACCCTACCTACAATACTGTTTTTATCCGATGCCATAACAAAGTTAACCCAAGCAAGGGTAGCAACGTATACAGGTTCCTCAGGATTTAGATTTACCGCCTGCTTAAGTTTCTCTTCAGCTTCCCGGTATCTTCTCTGTTTAAGAAAAACCTCTGCCTCCTTGTAGGCAAATTCAGCCTCACATATATACACACTTTGCTCCTTCAGCTTGAATAACTCTCCTTGAGAATCGTATAACTCCCTCTCCTTATCATTAGACAGGGTTTGATAAGCAAGGGTTATCCTTGCAAATACCTCCTCACATTTATCCTTAAGCTCACCCTTTAGACCGGGATTAGCATCTGGATGGAACCTCCTTGCAAGCCTAAAGTAAGCATCCTTTATTTCCTCCTTACCCGCCTCCTTTGGAACACCCAAAATCTCATAGTAATTTTTGCCCTCCATAGAGGAGTAAAAATCGAGGATAATTTTTGCCACATCCTCCTTTTTTTGACCTAAAGGACCACCACCTTTACCATCTGTCTGCAAAGAGCTTTCTGGGGTTTCAACCCTTGAAGCCCTCTTTTGCTCTTCGGTTACCTCATGATCAAGCCTACTTAAATCCCTTTCCGAACCCTCTTTTTGCCTATATAAAGCTTCCCGTATCCTATCTGGAGAAGGGCCTTCTATCTCAACAAAACCCAGCATGAAAAGAAAGTAAAGGATCTTAAGAGCTTCATCCTCTCTCAGTTTACTGGCATTTACCACATCCTCCACAGTCATCTCATCTTTAAGACCCTCTAAAAACCTGCGTTTCTTTGTCCCGATAGCAAGTAGCTCTATATCCTCTTTAAGACCAGTGTTTAATCTTATACGGGAACTAGGATAGCTATCGAAAAAGAGCTTTTTTAGATAAGTCACATTCAAAAAACGATTTATTCCTTCATACACTATGTAAAACGGATTTATTTCGTAGCGAACTACGCTATCTCCAAAGGCATCTTGGGGTTTAAAACTGTACTTACCATAGGTGTACTTAAATCCTCTTATAAGCTTCTCTTTTACCTGAAGCTCTAAAAACATACTGAGTTCGTGAGGAGACACCAGACCCAATTCTAACAAGATCTCTCCAGCCTTTTTGCCTCCACGTGCTAAAACATCAGTTAACCTCTCATAATCCAGCTCACTTATCCTGCCACTTTCAAGCAACAGTTTTCCAAGAGCAGTCTCTGTCTCTATCTCTCCTCCCTCAGCAAAAATAGGAATACCTTCTACAAAATATATGGTAAGCTGGGAACTAGAATCTATTCTCAAAATGCCCGTTTTTCTGTTGTGATATATGTGCAGGATAAGATAAGGATAGGAAATCTTATTGAGTGTGCCTGTTTCTTCAAAGCCATCTTCTTCCTTTCCCCCTATATCCTCCCCATTTATCATAAAGCCTTTTAGCAGCTCCAGGAGCTCACCTACCTGAGATGGGTCTTTAATAAAGAAAACGACTCTTTTCTTATCACCTATGCTTACACCATCGCCCTTTACCTCAAACAACTTAAACTCACCAGAACTCTCCAGCCTCCTTACAATTGAGTGAACAAGTCTATTCTGATGGGTATAGGCTGCCTCAAGCACCGTGATATCGGGTTTTTCATAAAAGAGCCTGTCCATACCCTCTGCATAGCCAAGTACTGAAACATCTTTTATTCCCTGTGATTCTAAAAAACTCCTTATCGTAAAACAGCAATCTTTATTTGCCCCTATTATTAAAACCCGTTTTTTATGCATAAACGTTAACCCCTTTGCCCGTATCCCGAATAAGGTAAAAACAGGTTTTCGTTTGGAACAATCTTTGCCTCCTTTCTCAATTCATTTATCCAGTTGATATAGATAACCCTTCTAAGCCTGGAAAGCTCTTTTTCCCGAAGCTCAGCCTTTTGTTTCTCAAATTCCTTAATATCTATCTCCTTTTTATCCTTAAGGGCAACAACATAAAATCGGTTCTGATCGCTATAAACTTTGGAAGCCACCGGGTTTTTTTCATCCAAGTAGAAGGCATCTAGCTTTAGCTCATCAATTCCAATCTTGGGAACCCTCTCAAGGCGTGAGAAGTAACCGGTTTCTTCAACCCTGAATCCAAGTGAGGTTAGGGCCTCTTTAAAGCCTTTCCCCTCTTCTTTTATCTTCCTCAGGATCTCCTCAGCCTTTAACCTTGCAGCCTCCCTTGCCCTATCGAGTTTAACACGCTCAAAGATCTCGTCTTTTGCCTCATTAAAACCCTTCTCTTTAGAAGGTATAACCTCTGAAACCTCTATTACCCATATACTATCATTTAGCTTGGTAAAAGCCCTCTGACTCTGCTTTAAAGAGAAAGCCATTTTAACAACCCGTTCTGGTATATCCTGAGGGGCAGCTTTACCCGAGAACAACTCAACTTCATTTGGATTCCCGGCATTGCTCTCCTTTGCTATGTTCTCGATGGATTCACTGTTTATCTCCTCTTCCAGCTTGCTTAGAAATCCACTCTTTAAAGAGTTTGCCCTTTGCTTCTTTATGCTTTCAAGAATCTCATCCCTTACCTCAGAGAATGGCTTTTGTTTTCCACTATCTTTATCCCTAAACTCATCCGTATACGTATCGTAATAAGCCTTTAGCTCCTCTTCAGATACAGTTACCCTGTCCTCAAAATCCTTATCGGTAACCACAATATAACGAATCCTTCTAACCTCCGGGGTTTTAAACTCCTCTCTGTGCTTCTCATAATAATCTTTTAATTCTTTCTCTGTGGGGGAAAAAGAAGCGAAAAAATCCTCTGGAGAAAAGGTTACAAAGTAGAGATTAACCTTTTCGTTTTTCATCCTGTAGATATTTAGAAGCTCCTCATCAGTAACCTTTGCTGTTTCGTATATGAAACCAAGCAATTTCTGTGCAAGTAGTTCCTCTCTGTACGCCCTTTCAAACTCACTTACGCTTTGATTAAAGAACTGCTCAACAAGCCTCTTATACCCCTCAGCACCTATAAACTGCCCATCTATTTGAAAGGCAGGATTTGATTTTATAGCCTCACTGAGTTCGTCATCAGTAACCCTAAAACCAAGTTCTCTGGCCTTTTGAGATAGCAGTTTAAGCTCGATTAACTGATTTAGAGCAGTTAGATTAATAAAGTTAACCATGCTCTCAGGAACCTCCCCCTGCTCTTGTCTTATCTGCCTGTACAAACTGTCCCTAAACCTGTAGAACTCTCCAAGGGTGATTTTCTCTCCATTCACCTCAGCAGCAGTGCCCTGAGATACACCACCTGTAACACCAAAGTGGCTTAGGCTAAAACCGAAACCGAGAACAAAGGTAAGAGCAAGAACTATAAGAACCCCCCTTGTAAACCAGCCGTGTCCTTTTCTTAGCATATCAAGAATCATTTAAAAACTCCTTCCCAGCAGATGTTTTTTGTTATTGTTAAAATCTAAAGCACCTACAACAAAGTTTCAACAACAGGGGATCTCCCCTACCTAGCCAAATCTGTAGCCAAGTCTTTCCATGTTTCTTTTTAATCCCGAGCTTATCTCAACCTTATATCCATGAACCTTTTCTATTTCCTTAAGTTCATCAGGAAGCCTTCCAACGCTTTCAGCGCATCTTTCCCTTATCTTGGCAAGCGAAGGGAAATCGTAGACCACATTCCCATCCTCCATTACCTTTACCATAATCGGATACCAGTCCCCGGAACCCGGCTTTTCCCCCTCTGCAGCTATCAGGTCCTTTTCGAATTTTCCCTTCGAATTTACAAGCCTAAAAAGAGATTTCCTTCCAGGAAGGGTTACCTTCCCCTCGGAGAACTTCATTCTGGGTCCAAGGTTGTCCTCTACAAGCTTATAAACACCACCAAGAGCAGGAGCATCTTTAGAGGTTCCCATCTCAGTTCCAACCCCAAAAAAGTTTGCCTCAATTCCATTTAATACCAACTCCCTGATACGATACTCATTAAGGTCTCCACTTGCCATTATCATAACATAGCTAAGACCCGAGTCATCAAGCATCTTTCTTACCCTGCGTGAAAGCTCCGCAAGATCACCTGAATCTATTCGCACTCCTTTTAGCCTCTTTCCACTCCTTTCCATCTCCTTTGCCACGGTAATTGCGTTTCTTGCACCCTCTATCACATCGTAAGTGTCGATAAGAAGTACGGAGTTATCAGGAAAGGCCTTTACAAACTCCCTAAAAGCTTCAAGCTCCGTTTCAAATGACATAACATAAGAATGGGCCATCGTACCGTACACCGGGATCCCAAACTCCTTTCCAGCAAGCACATTTGATGTCCCAACACAACCAGCTATAAAAGATGACCTGGCTGCTTTCATAGCAGCATCTGTCCCATGGTCTCTTCTTGGGGAAAAGTCTATAACCCCCCTTCCTTCTGCAGCAATAACAACACGTGCAGCCTTTGAGGCCACAAGAGACTCGTAGTTAAATGTGTTTAAAAGAAAGGTCTCAACTATTTGAGCCTCTATTCTGGGAGCAGTTACCACAATCACCGGCTCCCCGGGAAAATAAACCTCTCCCTCAGGAATTGCATACACTGTCCCACTAAATCGAAACTTCCTAAGGTAGTCGAAAAAATCCTCCTCAAACAACCCCAAACTCCTGAGATAGGCAATGGAATCCTCGGTAAAGCGCATTCTTTCGAGAAAAAGAATGATCTGTTCAAGTCCAGCACTTACAAGAAACGAACGATTGGGTGGAAGGTGCCGTACAAAGAGCTCAAAGGTGGACAGCTCGTTTCTTCTACTCTTTAGATAACTTGCTGCCATTGTGAGCTCATATAGGTCTGTAAGAAGAGCCATATTATCTTCGGTAACCCATCCAAAGCTAGGTTGTTTTTTCATCTCTGGTTCCGTATTCTCCTCCATGACCTTACCTCAAAGAGATTGGTTCCTTAATCTGCAAAATCAAAAAAATAGACGCCATCTTTGATATCAACAAGCTTAACGGAGGTCCCTATTGAAAGCTTTGAGGGATCCTCAACAACTATCCTCCCGGTCACCTTACACCCAACTTTAAGCTCTACAATTACTATAGTGTAGGGAGCCTTATCTTCAAGAGCTGAAAGTGGAACATAGACTGTGGAATAGGAATATATAGTGCCTTCCCCATCAACACAGGTTTTCTCCAACCCACTTGCTCCACACAACCTGCAAAAGAAAGCAGGAGGACTTTGAAACCTTCCACAAGAAGGGCATTTTAGAACAGATACCTTCATGACCTATCCCCGTGAAAGGATATGAACTACACAGGTAGCTCCAGAGCCTCCGATGTTATGGGTTAGACCAATTTCAGCTCCCCTTACCTGTCTTTCACCAGCTTCACCACGAAGCTGAAGCACTACCTCAACTATCTGATCAACCCCTGTTGCTCCAACTGGATGCCCCTTAGACTTTAGTCCACCACTTGGATTTACGGCAAACTTTCCCCCAATCGATGTAAGACCATCCAGAGTAGCAGGCCCGCCTTCTCCTTTTGGAACAAAACCAAGATCCTCAATGGCAACTATCTCTGCAATTGTAAAGCAATCATGAACCTCAACAACATCAACATCTTGAGGCTTTATCCCTGCCATTTTAAAAGCAAGCCTTGCAGCCTCTACAGTGGCATCAAATCTCGTTAGGTTATCCTTTTGATAAAGTGCAAATGTATCGTTTGTCTGAGCAAACCCCAACACATCAACAGTCTTTTTAAGGTTCTCTCTTACAGAGTTCTTATCGCATAAGACAACTGCAGATGCACCATCCGTTATAAGTGAGCAATCATAAAGGCGAAGAGGATCTGCAACCATCCTCTCGTCACCCAAAACTTCTTCCATGGTCAAAGATTTACGCATATGTGCATAGGGATTCTTAAGTCCGTTGCTGTGATTTTTAACAGCCACCGCAGCCAGATGCTCCCTTTTGGTTCCGTACTCATACATGTGTCTTCTTGCAACCATTGCAAAAGCACTGGGAAACGTATAGCCGACCCTTACCTCGTTTTCCCAGTCCCCGGCCTTTGCAAGAAACTCGGTAACCTTTGGGGTTGGAACCGTATTCATCTTTTCCACACCTACAACCAAAACCCTTGTTGCAGTTCCAGACATTATGGCAATGATCCCTTCCCTCACAGCAGAGCCCCCGGAAGCACATGCATTCTCTATGTGAATGCATGGAACACCACGCCTAAGTCCCAAAGCAGCCCCCACATAGGGGGCAAGATGGCTCTGATTTACGAAATCACTCCCACCGTAGTTTGCAAGATAGAAGGCATCCACTCCTTCAGGCGTAATTCCTGCATCTTCAATGGCTTTACTTGCAGCTTCCACTGCAAGGTCTAAAAGTGTTTTATCCTTTAAAACACCGTACTTGGTTTTTCCTACCCCGATTACAGAAACCCTTTTCATAACACCACTCCCTCTGGGTATATACAAAAATTAAACACTTAAACTCTAGGATATTCAAGAAGTCTGGGTTAAAAACCTACTCTCTGCGAAAAACTCGTTTAAAAAAGAAGACATAGCCTGTGGGTTTGTCAATTTAGAAAACCTTTTCCAACTTTCAATTGTATCCCTTCTAACATCACCATATCCCCTTACAATCGCTCCACCCCTTGCAGCAAGAACCGCAATATCTAAACCGTATGATAGGGCACGTCTTACGTGCTCTATATAAGCCTCAATGAGAGAGTTTTCCCTTTCGTATCTTAAAGAAAGCCTTCTTAAAAACTTCAGTTTTGAAATTGCCTTAAGGATAAGAAAACCAGATACGTGATTTGTAAACACCTCCACCTTTATAGATAACCCAAAGCCTGAAAACATCCTTTCAAAAACCTTCCCGAGAGATCCGGGAAGAATTCCGTAAATCTCATAGAGGTCAGGTCTAAAGAAGTCCTTTATCCAGTAAACGTCATCCTCCCCAATTCTATAGAGTCTCTTTATCCTTTTAAACCGTTCCCTGCTTACCTTAAGCTCAGCCACCCTTATTATATCTTCATACATCATCCTTACCGCCAAGGTTTTTGCAAACTCCCTTACAAACTCTTTACCAATATCTGTTTCCCTATCTGCATCCGGAATGCAATCAAGTATAGAGTTTAGACGGTTTATATAAAGCTCTGCATACCCTACATCTTGATACCGTATTAACTGCGTCACTGCCCTTTTAATCACTGTCTCTACATCTCTGCCAAATAAAGAGCCTGCTTTTCTTATAGACTCTCTTATCCTGCCTTCAGGTAACTCAGAAAGCACCTCTTCATTTTCGTTAATCAGGCATTTTCTTTCCCCACTCCTACCCAGGAGCTCACAGCCTAACGCAAAATCCTTTAGGTTTCTCTCAACCTCTATACCCACCCTTCTTATTGCTTCCTCGTAGCTTTCCCGTTTTATGAAAGGTAAATACCCCGAGGAATATAAGAGTCCCAAAAGATGGGCATTACTAAAATCAGAAATTCCCATTTCATAGATATCAACCACTATGTGCTCTTTTGAGTTTTCCTCTATCAGTTTTTTAAAGTTCTCATACGTGTATGGGTCCTTTCTCAGGGACAATTTCTCGTGAGTTGTATAGTATCTGTAAGTTGTACCTAAAACCCTGCTGTTTTTTCCCGCATATCCTTCTTTAATCAACCTTATAAGCTCTAAAAACTCCTGAGAGATTATAAGGTCAACCCTCCCTTTCTCAGGAAAAGGTGAAAAAGTAGTTTCATCCTTTGATATCTCCATATACGATAAGGTACGTCCAGCACGCTGGCTTACACCAGGAAGATTTAAAACACTTGGGTTCATCCCCTCTAGAATAGCAGCAACAGATAGCCACTCAACAAATACCCCTATTCCTAAACCACCTACAGAGGCTATAAGTAACTTCATAAAAGCCTCTCTATAATAAATGTTCTTACCCTAAACACAAGCCTCTCCCAAAAAGAGGGATTAACAACCCTATCCACCTGATAGAAAGAAGGACAAAGCCTTGCAACGTGCGCAATCTCGCTGCAGAGTCCGCATCCTATACACGAATAGTCAATCCAGGCAATCTTATCATCCTTAAGAGGATTTGGGTTGTTTCTTACCGTAAGGGAGGGACAGCCATTGTATGATATGCAGGAATGGTCACCTGTACAGATATCCTCATCAACACCAAGCTTTCTCTCAACCCACCTCTTACCCCTTTCAATGGCTTTAGCCCTTATTTGCCTTATCTTTCTTCCCGCCTCAAGAGCACACTCAGCATCGGAAATAATTACCTTAAGCCCACTGTATTCGGAGTTATAGGCCTCTCCTATTACCCTAATTGAATTCTCAACATCGTAGGGATTAACAACCCTAATCCACCTTACACCCATACCCTCTAAAGCCCTTTTAATATCCCCTTTAGGTTTCAAATACAGCTTCTTTAAAAAGGGATAAGGCCCTTTTTCCATAACGCACCTCAGCCCCTTAACTCATCTTTAAATCTGGGTGTGGAAAGGTTACTTTGATGACCCGTCATGGCCGTATGATAGTTGTAGAATAAGATCAGAACAGCATCTTGGTTATTCCTAAGAGCATTTGCAACGCTTGTTGTAAGCCCACTGTGCCAGAATGTCCCATCACCCATAAAGGAAATTACCCTCTCTTTCCTACTTCCAACCCTTGATAGGACACTTGAGCTTGCCATTCCTGTTCCCATACCCGTTACGGATCCTTTAAAGTTAAACGGAGGAAGCCCGCCTAGGGCATAACAACCTATGTCGTTGCTAAAAAGGAGCTTAACTCCTGGGTTTTGTCGTTTAAATATCTTTATAGCAGAAAATATGGGTCTTTCAGGACAGCCGGTACAAAAGGTAGGTTTTCTCTCTGGCAACTCAACCTCCTTGATCTCCTTCCCCATATCAACGGGAACGTTAAAAAACCTTGATAGCGCCTCTAAAACCGTTTCATATGTAACCTCTCCTGACTCCGGAACGATCCCCTTTCCTAGGATCTCTGTTTTAATCCCCTTTGATTGCGCTATAGCCCTTATTTCCTTTTCTAAAAGATTTGGCATACCCTCTTCGATTACAAGCACCCTTTCCTTCCCAGTTAAAAACTCCAAAATCTCCCTTTCACTAACAGGATACAGACAGTGCATAGAGTAGATCGGACACTGCTTTCCAATAGCATTAAAAGCCCTTTGAACCATGCTCGTAATTATCCCATGGGTTATAATTCCCAGATTACTACTCGATGGGTAATCATACACCCTGTTTATGCAAGCTTCCTCCAAAAACTCAACTGCTCTTGGGAGCCTAAGATTATACTTTTCTCTTTCCTGAAGCTGGGTGTAAGGTGGAAAGGGAAGCTTCTCCATAATCTCTTCCCTTATCTCTATAACCTCTGGTCTCTTGTTGCTTCTGGCTTTTACTACCTGGGACATGTACCCAACCCTGCTTCTTACAAGAACAATTACAGGAGTTCCCGCATACTCCGAAAGGGAAAACCCATCGTGTATCAAATCACAGAGGTGCTGAAGAGATGCCCCCGGATCAAGCAGGGGTAGAGCAGACTTATAAGCATATGGAAGGGTCTTTTCCGCAACTATAGTGTTATTGCACCCGTAATCCTCTCCTACAAGTATGAGTGCTCCACCCATAACACCAGATGAAGCAACATGGGCTATAACATCGGAAGCAACGTTAAAACCGACAACCTTAAAGGCAACAGCACCCCTTACAGGGTTGCTTATGGATGCTCTGAGGGCAGAAGCCGCTGAAGCCTCGTTTGTAGACTCCTCAGCATAAACACCAAGCTGCTTAAGTACTGTATCCTTTACCCTATCGACTAAACTTGTAAGCGTTGCAATAGGTGAGCCAGGATAGCTTGCAAAATAAGATATACCGCTTTCAAGAAGTGATTTAAGGATTACAACTGCCCCACTCCCGAAGTACTCTTTCCCATCTTCAAGAAGCAGTTGTCTCCTTATATCTCCGTAAACGACACCCATTCATTACCAACCCCTTTTAAATCCCCCTAGTTTAAGTATAACACACAACCTACAGCGAAATAAAGTGTGATATAATTAGAGGTAGGGGAAGTGGAAGGTATATGGATTGGGTATTTAAAGAAGAACACGAAATCTTTCGCAATCAGGTAAGACAATTTGTAGAAAAAGAGGTAACTCCGTATATAGAAGAGTGGGAAACACAAGGAGAGATACCAAAAGAAGTTTGGAAACGCATGGGAGAGCTTGGTTTTCTTGGGGTTGAGTATCCTGAAGAATACGGAGGTTCGGGCGCAGATTTCACCTATACCCTAATCCTTATGGAAGAGCTTGCAAGATGTGGAGCAATGGGGTTTCCAATAAGCGTAAGCGTACACACCGATATGGCATCTCCCTATATTTTCTCTTTAGGGACCGAAGAACAGAAAAGAAAATACCTGCCTCAGATAATAAAGGGAGAAAAGATCTGTGCTATTGCGATTACAGAACCAACTGGAGGTTCCGATGTGGCTGGCATTCGTACCCAGGCCAAGCAGTATGGGAACTGCTACGCTTTACACGGAAGTAAGGTGTTTATAACCAACGGAGTTAAAGCAGATATCTACATAGTTGCAGCAAGAGTTGGTGAACCAGAGGATCAACTTAGACACAGGGGTATATCAATATTTATCGTTGAGAGAGGAACACCTGGACTAAGAATTGGACGGAAACTCCAAAAGATGGGATGGCTTTGCTCAGATACAGCAGAGCTTTTCTTCGATGAGTGTATTGTTCCAAAAGAGAACCTCCTTGGTGAAGAAGGTAAGGGATTTAGAGAGATTATGAGGCACTTTCAAAGAGAAAGGCTTGTTATATCCATAATATCCGTTTCTGCTTCACAAAAGGTAATCGAAGACGCAATAACATATGCCCGTGAAAGGGTTGTGTTTAACCGCCAGCTTTCCAAGTTTCAGGTAATCCGGCACAAGATTGCAGATATGGTTACCTATATCGAAGCTGCAAAAAGACTTACCTACCATGTAGCGTGGCTTTTCTATAAAGGAAAGGCAACCGACAAAGACGTATCGACCGTAAAGCTCTTTACAACAGAGGTAGCAAACCGCATTGCCTATGATTCCTTACAGATTTACGGTGGATATGGCTATATGCGTGAATTTCCAGTAGAGAGATTCTACAGGGATGCACGTGTTCTTACAATCGGGGCTGGAACATCTGAAATCATGAAAGAGATCATAGCAAAAAGGCTAGAGCTATAAAAAACTCTAACCAGGCTGGTAAGTTGAGAGTCGCTATCTTAGGTGTTGGACAAACCTCTTATGAGAGAGAAAAAGGTATCTCCCTTGATGAACTTGTTTTTGAAGCTACAAAAAATGCCTTAGAGGATAGTGGCCTTAACCTCCAGGAGATAGAAAGCGTAGTTACAGCAGGTTCAGATGGACTTGATGGACGCGCTATATCCAATATGACGGTTTCTGGCTCGTGTGGAGCCTATCGAAAGGATGAGGTAAAGGTTTCTGATGGGGGAATATACGGTCTTGTACTTGCGTACTTAAGGGTAGCTTCAGGTTTATTTGGTAACTCCCTTGTAGTAAGCTGGACAAAGTCCTCAGAGGTTTCACCAGATACGGTTGGAAATCTGTCTTTTGATCCGCTGTATCTAAGAGAAGCGGGAATTAACCCCATAACCTACTCCGCCATCCAGGTTTCCCTCTACAAGCACATAACAGGTGCAAGGGATGAAGATGCAGCAAAGGTAGTAGTAAAAAACAGGGGTAATGCACTTAAAAATCCACTTTCCCATCTAAAACGTAAACCTTCGGTAAAGGAGATAAAATCCAGCAGGTTTGTCTCCTATCCTCTGCGGGAAATACACATTCCCCCGGAATCTGATGGTGCCTGCGCCCTTGTTATATCGTCGGAGAGATGGTTAAAAACCAGGAAAAAGACAGGGCAAAAATATGCATGGATACGTGGTATAGGGTGGTCACTTGAGGGATACTACAGGGATGAAAAGAAAGAGCTTGTAAAACTCTCCTCCTTAAGAAAAGCAGCAAAAACCGCATATAAGATGGCAGGTATAAAAAACCCAGCCAAGGAAATAGATACTGCTGAGGTAAGCGATATTACAGCGTACCATGAGATTATGATATATGAAGCCCTTGGGTTCTGTGGTGATTCAGAGGGAATAGAGCTGGTAAGGAAAGGGGTTACAGAGATAGATGGAGAGCTTCCGGTAAATCCCTCAGGTGGAATACTCTCCTCCAACCCCATTTTTGCATCAAGCCTTGTAAGGGTAGCGGAGGCAGCACTTCAGGTTATGGGAAAGGCAGGGGAAAGGCAGGTTAAGGGGGTAAATACGGCCTTAGCTCAGGGCTTTACCTGGAGTGGAACTCAGGGAAGCTGTGTGGTAATCCTTGATAACAGGATATAGAAGATGATTCAAGCAGGGATTATAGGTATTGGTCAGACAAGGTTTGTTACACGACGAGACGATGTAAACCTTGGTGAGCTTGCAAGAGAGGCCACAATTATTGCCCTTGAAGATGCAGGTATAGAGTTTAGGGATATAGAAGCCGTAGTATTTTCCCTTGCGCTTGATGCCCTAGAGGGGATGGAAAACGCCGAGAGATGGTGTGTTGAGGCCGTAGGGGGTTGTAAAAAGCCATGTATCAGGGTACACATGGGAGGAGCAACGGGAGGTTCAGCACTTCATACGGGATTATTTCACATACTCTCCGGATTATTTAACTGTGTTCTTGTTGTAGGGGCCGAAAAGATGGGGGAAACACAGGATGCACAGAACATTCTAAACCTGATCTTTGATCCAGTGTATGAAAGAGAAGTTGCAATAAATGCAATAAATATGTGCTCATTTCAGGCAATAAGACACATGAGAAAATACGGAACAACAGAGTACCATATGGCACTTGTGGCAGTAAGGAGCTATAAAAACGCTTTAAAAAACCCCTACGCCCATATAAAGAAAGAAATAACTGTTGAAGACGTTTTAAACTCCAGGGTGATATGCTACCCCATAAAGCTATACGACTGTTGTCCAAGGTCAACCGGAGCATGTGCCGTTTTAGTGGCTTCAAGCAGATTCATTAAGAAACTGGGTAAAAAAAGGGTAGCCTGGATCAGTGGAATAGGCAGCTGCACAAACTCTTACTTTATGGGAGACAGGATGGATAACTCCGGGTTAAATGACCATGCCGATGCAGAAGGTCTTTTAATTGCGGCAAAGAAGGCATACAAAATGGCGGGAATCAGTGATCCCAAGAAAGAGATAGATGTTGCAGAGATATACGCCCCATTTACCTCCACTGAGCTTGCTGCGGTTGAGGCACTTGGTTTTTGTGAGAAGGGTGAGTCAGGGATATGCAATGAGAAAGGAATATTTGATATGGACGGAAAACTCCCGGTTAACCCATCTGGAGGTGTACTTACCTCAAACCCAATAAGTGTAACGGCCCTGGTAAGGGTAGCGGAGGCAGCACTTCAGGTTACGGGAAAGGCAGGGGAGAGGCAGGTTAAGGGGGTAAAGAATGCTGTTGCAACGGGAGAAGGTGGTTCCCTGCAATTCTACACGGTTACTGTCCTGTCAAGAGGGATTTAAGAAAAGATGAGCAAAGAGCTTTTATTCATATCACAGCACTGGGACATAGAATTTAACCACGCTGCTGGAGAAACAGCAAGCGTATTCTTTAAGGCAATAAGGGAAAGGAAAGAGATCCTTGGCAGAAGATGTCCAGCTTGCAAGAGAGTGCTTCTACCCCCTCGTTCCTTCTGTGAAAGGTGTTTTGTCGACACGCTGGAATGGGTAAAGGTTGGTAAGGAAGGGACAATAGAGGCCTTTACCATAGTTTATGAGCAATTCAGGGGGCTTCCAAAACCACCCTACGCAATAGCTTATGTCCTTTTAGATGGTGCAAGCACAGCCATGGTTAATTTTTTAAAAAAAGTGGACCTAAACAACCTGCAGGAGGCCTTAGAAAGAATCAAGATAGGTGCAAGGGTTAAAGTAGTTTTCAAGAGGAAAAGGAGAGGACGAATTACCGACTTCTGGTATGAGTTGCTCCACACTTGACACCTCTCTGTCTGTTACATATGCTAACGCCTAGACAATCTATTTTACCCTTAAAATACAATAACAAAGGTTAGCTTACATGATTGTAGCCCTTGGTGGAGGAGTCGGAGCAGCTAAGTTTCTAAGGGGACTTTCCCGTGTCATAAAGGATGAAGCACTTACGGTGATAGTAAACACCGGAGATGACATAACAATTTATGGACTGAGAATATCACCGGATATAGATATAGTAATCTACTGGCTTTCAGACACCGTTGATAAAGAGAAAGGATGGGGGATCAAAGGGGATACATTCCACTGTCTGCATGCACTCGAGAGGTTCGGTCTTGAGTCATGGTTTAGACTGGGTGATAGGGATATGGCAACCCATATATACCGAACCTACCTAAGACAAAAAGGACTTACCCCCTCAGAGATAACCGAGAGGTTGGTAAAGGCCTTTAGGATTCAAGAGAACATAAAAATTCTTCCAATGACCGATGAAGACGTTGAGACATGGATAGTAACTGAAGAAGGGGATATGCACTTTCAGGAATACCTTGTAAAGAGGTCAATGAAACCAAGGGTAAAAGGGGTATTTGTAAAAGGTATAGAGAGGGCAAAACCTGCCCCCGAGGTTATTGAGACCATAGAACAAGCACGGGGTATTGTAGTTTGTCCAAGCAATCCGATAATAAGCATAGGACCTATCCTTCAAGTTAAGGGGATCAAAGAGGCCCTTATTAGAACGGATGCAAAGATAATAGCCATAAGCCCCCTTGTTGGAGGAGCACCTCTTAAAGGACCTGCAGACAGATTGATGAGGGGAGTTGGCCTTGAGGTTTCTTCAACCGAGATAGCCAGGTTATATAGAGACTTTCTAGATAAGATGGTGATAGACGAAAAAGATGCTGCTGAGTCTTTAAGGATAGAGTCCCTCGGGATTGAACCTGTTGTAATTGATACCGTCATGTCAGATGATAGGAAAGCAGAGAGCGTTGCAAAGAGGGTTTTGGATCTTCTAACCACTTAGAAAAGCCTTACTCGGTTAAAACAAAGAATTGCTATTCCTCATTTTCCCACATATAATAAATATTAAATAACAATTAGATAACCTCTTAAAGAGGAGGAAGAGATATGTTTGAGTTAACACCAAAAGCGGCGGATCAGATAAAGAAGCTTCTAGAAGCTGAAAACATACCCAATGCCGTTCTAAGGGTTAGAGTAGTACCTGGAGGTTGTTCTGGGTTTTCTTACGAGATGGGTTTTGACGATACAACCGATGAAACGGATAAGGTATTTGAATCCGGTGGCGTAAAGATTGCTATTGATGAATTTAGCTTTCCCTATCTCCAGGGTGCTGTACTTGACTACTCAGATGGATTAAGCGGCACCGGATTTACAATAAAGAACCCTAATGCCAGGGGCACATGCGGATGCGGCTCATCATTTACAGTTTAGCCTTGCTATAGCCCACCGCCTATCTACGTAAAAGTTCCTTTTCCCCCTCAAAGGGGGAATGCGTTTATCAACAGAAAGTCCCCTCAATTTTCCCCTAGTTTTCTGTTGATTTATAGGTTTTCGTATGCTATAAAAGTTACCTTAAAGAAATGCAGGGATCCTTAAGAGGCCATGATGATAGAAGGGTTGTTATAATAGGTGGAGGTCCTGCTGGTCTTACCGCTGCATACGAACTCTGTAAAGCCGGATGGAAAGCACTTGTTCTTGAGAAGGACAATACAGTTGGGGGACTTGCACGAACGGTTAACTACAAGGGATACCACTTTGACATAGGAGGACACCGCTTCTTCACAAAAGTTAAGCTGATAGAAGAGCTATGGCACGAAATCCTAGGTGAGGATCTACTAAGGTGCCGTCGTCTTTCCAGAATCTACTATAACAAGAGGTTTTTTTTCTACCCATTTCGCACATCCAACGCGCTGTTTGGTCTTGGTATTTTAAACAGCATGTTGATACTCTTAAGCTACCTAAAGGCCCAGCTATTTCCTGAAAAACCCGAGGAAACATTTGAGCAGTGGGTATCCAACAGATTCGGTAAACGTCTTTACAGGATTTTCTTTAAAACATACACAGAAAAGGTCTGGGGAATCCCATGTAGCGAGATAAGGGCTGAATGGGCTGCCCAGAGAATAAAAGGACTCTCACTCCTAACAGCCATTAAAAACACCCTTTTTGCCCATAAAAAATCCAGAAACGCAGATGTGATAAAAACTCTTATTGATTCCTTTTACTATCCAAAGCTTGGGCCTGGTATGATGTGGGAAAAGATGGCAAAAAGGGTAGAGGAGATGGGAGGAACCGTTCTTCTTGGAGCAGATGTTCAGAGGATAATGCTTAAGGACAGCAGGGTTAGCTCGGTTGAGGTAAACCTAAACGGAATGATAAAGACAATAGGTGGAACACACTTTATAAGCAGCATGCCAATTAGGGAACTTATACACAAACTTGAGCCCCCACCACCCGAAGAGGTAACAATAGCAGCAAGCAATCTCAAGTACAGGGATTTTCTTACGGTGGTGCTTATAGTTAACAGAAAAGAGGTGTTTCCCGATAACTGGATTTACATACATGACCCCGAAGTCAAAGTGGGAAGGGTTCAGAACTTTAAAAACTGGAGTCCCTATATGGTTCCAGATCAGAACAAAACCTGCCTGGGGCTTGAGTACTTTTGTTTTGAAGGAGATTCCCTATGGACGATGCCTGATGAAGAGCTTATTAGGCTTGGGCAGAAGGAGCTAGAGATGCTGGGCTTAATAGATGCATCTGAGGTAGAAGATGGAACGGTTTTTAGAATGCCAAAGGCTTATCCCGTATATGACTCCACATATAAGGAGTCTCTAAGCACCATACGTCGGTTCCTAAGCAGTATAGAGAACCTGCAGCTTGTGGGACGAAACGGTATGCACAAATACAATAACCAAGACCATTCAATGCTTACAGCTATCTTGGCAGCCAGAAACATAATGGGCGCAAACTATGACCTGTGGCAGGTAAACGAGGAAAAGGAATACCTTGAAGAAACGGTAGAGGGCAGAGAGCAAACCGATATAAAGCTTCTTGCATCAACACAACCAAAGGTTCCAACCCGAATTACGGAAAAAGATAAAGCAACGATACCTGATGAAATCATTGTAAAGGCCTTTGCAAAGCTGGATAAGCTTGCTTTTGCAGTAGCACTGGGCATGGTTGCAAGCCTGTTTTTCTGCATACTAAACCTGATACTACTTATAAAAGGAGACAAAGAGGCAATCCGCATGTTTCAACTTATCAACCAGTACTTTATCGGTTATTCCGTAACCCCAGAAGGTGTAGCGATAGGAACCGTCCATAGCTTTCTGTGGGGCTTTATGTGGGGATGGTTGTTTGCTTACGTAAGAAACCTGATTTTAGCGTTTTTAATTTACAAAGCCAGAAGAAGGGCAGAATCCATGTCCCTTAAAGATTTACTAGACCAGATATAGCCTATAAGAAAAATGGAAAACTACAATGACAAAAAACTCTTAACTGCTGTTGCCATGCTGAATGCAAAAATGCTTGGATTTACCCTTGGCATACTGCTTGGGCTTACCGTATTTATTGCAACAAACTGGCTTATCCTAAAGGGTGGACACATAACCCCTGATGGCAAGTACGTAGTGGGCCCCCACCTTCAACTGCTAAGCCAATTCTTTATTGGCTACAGGGTTTCATTTTTGGGAAGCATCATAGGATTTGCCTACGGCTTTATCGTGGGAACAATAGCAGGGGCATTAATAGGCTGGATATACAACAGGATTGTTGAGATCAAGGATAAACTTACCGCATGATAAAATCCCCTCCCACCCGCACACCAAAACCAAGAGACAAATTCGATCCCCCCGAGTGGAGTGCTATATACGAAAACAAAGAGTACAGAAACAAACACCTTACATTCTGGCAGAACACAAGAACTGTAGAGCAAATCTGCCTGAGTATAACCACCCCTGAAGAACTCTGGGCTGATATTGGATGTGGATCCGGGCACACAGCAGAAAAGCTATCCCAGATGGGCATATATGTAATCGGTATAGACCACGATATCAACATGACAGGATTTGCAAGAAAAAGGATTCTATCAAAAGACTATGGAACAGGAGAGCAAATATACTTTATCACAGCCAGGGCAGAGAATTTACCTCTTGGTGATAACACACTGGACGGTATTACAGCAGTCTCCTTAATGGGTTGTCTTCAATCACCCGAAGACTTTTTTAAAGAAGCATACAGGGTTTTACGTAAAGAGGGATTCATGATAGCCACATTTACGAATGAAAAAAGCCTTTTTATAAAGACAAACGGTTTTATAACCAGGGCAAGAAACCTTGTCAGGGGTTGCAGGGGAGACTTCTACAGAACCTACGATCCGGACCACACAGTATATAGCCTTAAAAAGATTGGATTTAAAGTGCTAAGTGTAAGTTTCCACAACTTCTTCTTAAGAGTGGGAAACAGGTTGCTTCCACCACCCTATATCTCTGTTTACCTTGAACGTCTCTCTCCCCGGATTGCAAGCATACTTGGAAGGAACTTTATAATTTTAGCACAGAAAGGAGGTAGCTAGATGCAAAGGGTAACTTTTTCGGTTTTAAGAGGTGTTTGTCAGATTCCAGCTTACGTTTCATATGAAAAGGGTTTTTTTAGAGAAGAGGGCATAGAGGTTTACCTAAGCGTTGAACCCACAGCATGGATGGTCCCTCATAAGTTTAGAACCGGTGAGATCCAATTTGCTGTAATACCGTGGACAAGGGTTGCTGTTTCAAAAAACCCAAAACTCGTTTTGATCTGCGGTTCGGGCTTTGAGGAAGCAGCTATGGTTATAAGAGAGGGTATAGCTCCCCAAGAGGTAAAGAAGGTTTCGGTACCACAACGTGGAGGAATGAAAGACCTAACAGCAATGAGTTTAATTGAGAAACTGGGATGGCAGGATGCTGAGCTAATAAGGATGCCATCAGGAGACGGAGCTATAATCTCACTTTTTGGTAAAGGAGCAGATGCAGCTTCAATGGTAGAGCCATTTGCAACCATGATGGAGTCTCTGGGTGTTGGAAATGTTGTAAAAAGAACAGGGGATGTATGGGGTGGAGCCCCGGGGTGTTCCTTAACCACAACCACTGAGATTGTGGAAAAAGAACCTGAGCTGGTTCAGAGATTGGTTAACGCATTCTTACTAGGAGCTTCTTTTACCCACCAGTATCCCGAAGAAGCCTCACAGATCTCATCCCGCTATATAGGTGTAAACGCAGAATTCATACGAAAAGCCCTTGATGTTAACAGACCAAACGTAGATGCCATAAGGAACAAAGGTGCAATGGAAGAGGTTCTCTCCCTTATGAAGAGGCTTGGTTACATAGATGAGATACCAAAAGACTTTATCGAATTGAGCTTCCTGGATAAAGCCAGACAAAAACATGAGACTGGCCAGGCTTAGGCAGATAGCTACAATTGCCTGGGGGCTTCAGGGATTTATAAAAAACCCAGTTACCCCAAAGCAGGCAAGAGAGAATATAAAGAGACGCATGGAGAAAAGAGAGGAGCTTTTTCTTGCCTCTGTCAAGAAACTTATATACGAAAACAAACAAAGCCCCTACAGAAAACTGCTACTTCATGCTGGCTGTGAGTACAGCGACCTTGAAGGAAGTGTAAAAATCAGGGGTATAGAGGACACACTCGTGCTGCTTAGAGACGAGGGTGTATACATAACCTTTGATGAATTAAAGGGTAAAACCCCTGTATTCAGAAGGGGGCTAACCATAGAAACGCAACAAGAAGACTTTGATAACCCCTTTCTTATGGGCAAAAGCATATACGGAAAAACCAGCGGAAGCAGTTCAAGGGTAACACGGGTTGCATACGACTGGAGATTCCTTGAAGAAGAAGCTCAAGATGAACTCCTCTCATACGAGGCACATGGGTTAGTGGATTCCCCCGTGGCTCTCTGGTTGCCAGGGTTACCAAGTATATCAGGTATACACAACCTGCTACTTCATATAAAGTTTCAAAAACCCCCTGAAAAGTGGTTTTCTCATATAAAGAGCCCGGGGATTTTTAACCGAATCCTTCATAAAGTAGCTATTGAATACCTTGTTTGGAGCTGCAGGATTCTTGGACTAAGTATCCCAAGACCACAGATTACCGAAATAGATAGCGCACTGAGGGTAGCAAAGTGGATGGAAGACAGGAAGAGGAAATGCAGAAGAGGAACCGTTGTTCTTAGAACCTTTACAAGCTCCGCTGTCTACGTTGTTCAAAAGGCACTGGAGGAGGGGTTGGACCTTGGTGGTTGCGTTATATCAACCGGGGGAGAACCTCTTACGGAGGCAAGATACAGGTTTATTAAACGCTCTGGGGTAAATGTCATCTGTAGATACGCCTCCACAGAGGCCGGTATGATGGGAACTTCCTGTTTGTACAATGACCACCCTGATGATATTCACCTTTATATGGATAGACTTGCAGTTATACCAAAAAATTTTAAAACAAAAGAACAGCAGGTGGATTCCTTTCTCTTTACATCCCTTTCTACAAACGCTGGAAAGGTTCTTCTAAACACGGAGCTTGGAGATATAGGGAACCTGTATAAAAGGGAGTGCAATTGCCTTTTTGGAAGCCTTGGAATGAACGTTCATCTCTCAAACATAAGAAGCAACTATAAGCTAACCGAGGAGGGAATAAGTGTCCTTACCTCAGACCTCTATGAGATAGTGGGAGAGATTGTAGAGAGAGCAGGTGGAAGTCCCAACGATTATCAAATATGGAAAACCCAAGATGAAAGCGGTGTGGGTAGGATAACCATAGCAATAAACCCCGATATCCCCTCTATCAGCGAAAGGGAGGTGGTAAATACGGTGCTAGGAAAACTTAAAGAAAGGGAAGTTAGTACCAAGATAGCATCTCTTTTTTGGGAACAGGCACACACAATACAGGTTGTAAGGGATTACCCAAAAGTTACCGAGGGACAAAAACTTCCATACGTCATAGATAAACCTTATTGACAAATTTTAGAGAATTATAATAATTAGTATATGTGAATCTGGATAATGCAATTAAAGGAAGAAGGTCCATCAGAAAGTACAAGGCAACAGATGTGCCGGACTCAGCTATTGGCCAGATACTTGATCTTGCCAGGTACACCCCTTCCTCAATGAACGGGCAACCCTGGCATTTTATAGTTGTTCGGGATAATGTAACCAAAAAGCTAATAGCAGAGGTAAAAAACAGGCACTGCCCCCCTGAGAAAAGGGCCTACAGGGCCGATTTTATAGAAGACGCCCCAGTACTTATAGTGGTCTGCGTTAACATCGAGAAATCATACGGGAGAGAGATTGAAAACGGGGTTCTGGCAGCAGCCACGATAATGCTTGCCGCATACAGCAGGGGTCTAGGAAGCGTCTACCTATCTGCATACAATAGGGAAAAACCCGAACTAGAGGAAGAGATAAAAGGGATCCTCTCCATACCTGGAGACTACAAGCCGGTTACCATAATCCCGCTTGGCTATCCGGATGAAATCCCGGATGAAAAAAAGCTAAAACCACAAGAAGAGATAGTACATTATGAAAAGTTTTGAGATAACCGGCAAAGATCTTTACAGGTTCATAGATACCAGCTACGCTCCCGAGTCAAGCATAGTTCTCAGATACAGAAACATTTTAAAATCTGTTTATTACGGTAAAGAGGAGTACAGGGAGTACTTAAAGCAAACCAGTATAAGAGAAGGAGCAAGGATATTCTACATTCTTAACTACAAAGGAGTGGATATATATATACTTGATGAAACTTCCCTAATGCATACAAAGACTCTAAAATCAATAGATGGATGTGTTAGCATAGCAAAATGCCTAGCAGAAGGCTCTAGGGAGGTGGTGTTTGAGTCAGGTGGAAACACAGGTACAGCCCTAACGGAATACGGACAGAAGGCAGGGATTGAAACCTTTTTCTTCATTCCTGAGAGAAATATAAACCTTTTAAAAAGCAAGGTATTCGAATCCCAAAGAGCACACCTTATAAAGGTGGAAAAGGCCGAAATTGTAAAAGGAGCAGCCCTTTTGTTTGCCAAGATAAACGGATTTAGGCACATACCTGAGATTAGCTGGCGTTACGAGGCATCCATGTTCAGAGGTCTATTTATACTTGAATACTTGATGGAGAACAAAGGATTTGACTGGATAACGCAGACAATAAGTGCAGCCTTTGGCCCAATTGGTATATACAGGGTTCTGTTAAATTTGGGTAAGGGGATCAAAAAGATACCGAGGTTTCTTGGAGTCCAACAGGAAAACAACTGCCCGATGTATAGAGCATGGAAAAACAAAGGGGTATCTCTTGAGGAAAGCCCACCTGAAAGTGGAGAACTGCTTACAGATATAATGTATGATGTTAAGCCCTATACCTATGGAACGTACAATGAACTTGAGACCATACTGGTAAGAACAGGAGGAGATATAACCACAGTAAACCACCTTGAGTTTAAAGAACTCCTTGAGAAAAACTTTGAAGGAAAGGGTATACTAGAGTTGTTTTCTGAGAATGGTATAGATATAACCATAAGGAACAACGAGGTGATAGAGAAAACGGGTTTGATAGCTCTGGCAGGTGTCCTAAAAGAAATAGATAGGAGTACAATAGAGAAAGGTAGCAGGGTACTTTGCTGCTTAACAAGCGGTATAAGTGAGGCAGATGGAAAGGCAGAGGCTGAATTTAGGGTATCTAATCTATCTGATGTATACACCATAAGCAAGGAGATAAGGCAAAGAGCAGGTAAGCTATGAGTGGCAGAAACGTAACGATAAGAGATTCAACACTTCGTGAGGGAATGGATGTCCCGGGTGTGGACTTCTCGATTGAGCAAAGGCTAAGGATAGCAACATCCCTTGACAGTGCTGGTGTTTCAGAGGCTGAAGTGGTTGCCCCAAGCAGGGTTTTAAAAGACCTTGAGTTCGTAAAGTTGCTTAAAACACAGTACAATCTTGGATTAAAAACCTCAGGTCTTATATACTCTCAAAACCCTACCTGTAAGGAGGAGATAGAGGAAGCAAGCAGGTATCTTGATAGGTTTGATCTTCTTATGCCAGTTTCCCTAAAGAGAAAACCCTATGATAAGAAGACCAAGATTAGGCTCCTTGTAGAGGCACTAAAATACGCACTAAGCTACAACCATGATATTGGGGTGGGCTTTCCAAACTCCACACAAACAGAGCCTTCCTTTCTCTTAGAGATAGCAAAAGAGGCAGTGAAAAACGGTGCAAGCAGGGTAACCATATATGATACCAACGGAAGCTCAGATCCCTTTACAGTTTATAGTCTCATTAAGCACATAAAAGACGAGCTAGCTCACATTAAACTATTTTTCCATGCACACAACGACCTGGGTCTTGCAACCGCAAACTCACTGGCTGCAGTCTACTCCGGAGCAGATGGGCTTGATGTAACGGTAAACGGTTTGGGTGACAGGGCAGGAAACGCTTCCCTTGAACAGGTTGCTTTAAACCTATATTTAAAGGGATTTAGCACGGGAATTAAACTGGAAAAACTAAAGGAGTTATCAAAAACAGTTGAGGAAGAAAGCGGTATCACCGTATACAAACTGGCTCCTGTTATAGGTGATTTTGTCTTCTCCCACAAGTCCCCAGGTCATCTGGAAAAGCTTGAGCTTTTTGAAGCCTTTGACCCCGGATTGATTGCCTCTTTTAGAGAGGTAAGTAATACCTGAGTAACAAGGAGGCTCTTATGGATGTTTTGCTGTTTAATCCCGCCCCCAGAAGAGGATGGCAGGCACAAAGAAGGGTTGAAGTTCCACTCAGCCTTCTCTGTCCAGCTACACCCCTGGATTTAGAGGGATACAAGGTAAAGATAATAGACCAGTTTGCAAATCCCCAGTGGGAAAGGGAGTTTAAAGAGGCACTAAGGTACAAGCCGATATGCTTTGGTGTAACCTCCATGACGGGTCCACAGATACTCCGTGCCCTGGAAGCATCCAAACTCTTTAGAGAGCACCACCCGGATGTTCCAATAGTGTGGGGTGGGATTCATGCAAGCCTTCTACCCCAGCAAACACTGGAAAACCCTTATGTGGATATAGTTGTGGTGGGGGAAGGAGAGGAAACCTTTAAAGAGCTTGTTAAAGCAATCGAATCCGGATCCCCCCTTAAGAACGTAAAAGGGATATGCTACAAAGAGTACAAACCCTCTTTGGATTTAAAAGAAATACGGCAAAATAAAAAAGAGCTTCGTGTTCTTGGAACCTATGAAGCAAAGGAGCCAGTTAGTGTAAGCTCCAGAAATAACTACGTAATAAGATGGACCGGAGAACGTCCATTTGTAAACCTTGATGAACAGCCTCCTCTTTCCTATCATCTGGTTAACATGAACCACTACAGACGAAGGCTCTTTGGAGAGGATACCTTTAGCTTTAACTCAAGCCGTGGCTGTACATTCCGATGCAGTTTCTGCTGGGACCCAGTTCTTCACAAGAGAAAATGGAGAGCAATGAAACCAAAAACCGTAGTAGAGCACTTAAAGAGGATCATTCGCGACTACAACATACGGGGTTTTAACTTTACGGATGATCACTTCTTCATAGATATGAAACGTGCATACGGTATCCTGGAAGAGATCGTCCGTGCCAATTTAAACATCACAATCGGTAAACTTCAAATACGTGCCGATACCATATGCAAAATGGATAGGGATTTTCTAGATCTCATGGTCAGGGCGGGGGTTAAACGCCTTACGATAGGTATAGAATCGGGCTCACAACGTATACTAGACCTAATAAACAAGGACATCTACATAGAAGAGGTGATTGAAGCCAGCCGGAAGCTGATTCCCTACCCCATTGTGCCTTGGTACCTGTTTATGATGGGCCTTCCCACCGAAACCCCAGATGAGCTTGCTCAAAGCATCCGCCTGGCCGAACGCCTGGTGGATGAAAACCCAAAGGCTGTGGCAAGGTTTAACATATACACCCCCTATCCGGGAACAGAACTCTATAACGTTGCCCTACAGCACGGGCTAAAAGAACCCGAAAGGCTTGAGGAATGGGCAAGCTTTAACTTCCGACACGTTGCCAAAGATGCTCCTTGGATCCCTCCAGAGACAAAGAGACTGGTAGAAGGTCTTGATTTTCCACTTATGTTTTTAGGCAAAGGGCACTTTGTAAACCCCTATAAGAAAACAAACCCTATAGTAGCTGCGCTAGGAAAACTCTACTACCCGATAGCCAGATACAGAATAAAACACATGAACGTACGTTTTCCAATAGAGACCAAAATAGCAAAGGCACTGAGACTGTTTGCAAGACAGGATTAAGCTAGGCCCACCTATACGCAAGATGCAAGCCCTGTTTAAACAGATGAACTCATCATACTGGGATGGAGTTGCAAAAAGCTTAAAAGAAACCAAACCAAAGAACTTCTGGCGAAGCTACAACGATGCTGTAAACAACCTGGCTTTTTCCAGATGGCTACCAGTGGGTAAAACAGCTCTAAGAGTCCTTAAAACCGACCTCTTTGATGAATCACTTGGTAAAGGGCTATACCCACTTTTAAGGGAAAATGCGGAAAGTGTTTTTGGTATGGACGTATCCTCCGTTACCGCTGGGAGAGCAAAGCTAAACCACCCGGATATAAACGTAGTTGTAGCCGATGTAAGAAAGATTCCCTTCTTGGATGGCTCTTTTGATATTGTGGTTTCAAACTCAACACTTGACCACTTTGACTCCATTGAAGACATTGTTATAAGCTTGAGAGAACTCTACAGGGTGCTTAAAAAAGGAGGGCTACTTCTTATAACACTTGATAACCCCCTAAACCCGGTAATCACAATAAGAAACATACTACCCTTTTGGTTTTTGCACTCTACCAGACTCATTCCATACCGTGTTGGAGCTACCCTCAGTGCCCGTCACCTAAGGAAACTTCTTGAGCAACTGGGGTTTAAAGTGGTTGAGGTAAAAACTATTATGCACTTTCCAAGGATCCTTATCAGGTTGGTTGAAGCAGTTTCAAAAAAGATATCCGAGGGAACACAACAGAGGCTTATAGAGTTTTTAATATCATTTGAGAGGCTCTCAAGCTTGCCTACAGGGTTGCTTACAGGTTACTTTACAGGTATTAAAGCTATAAAACAATGATGTTTAATTACGAAATAAACATACCACAGATGCTAATAACCGTTAAGAAGGAAACAGATACACTGGGATACGTTGCAATTGATTCACCCTTTGGTGGACGCTCGCATGGGGGATTACGTATGCAACCAGACGTTGATGTAGAGGAGATTAGCTCTCTTGCACGCTCAATGACCCTAAAGTATGGATTCCTTGGCTTACCGCATGGAGGAGCAAAGGCAGGAATAAGGTACGAGCCTGAGGCCCCTCAAGAAGCAAGAAAAGAGCGTCTTAAAGAGTTTGGAAGGGCAATTGCACCCTTAATCCTTAATGGGGTTTACTTTCCTGCTCCGGATATGGGCACAAGTAACGACGATATAAGGTTCATGCTTAAATCAATTGGAGCTCCGATAAAACGCAGGGAACTTCTTGATATCCCTTCTGGCTACTACACCGCACTTTCGGTATTTGCGGCAGCTAAAACCACAGCGGATTTCCTGAACCTAGAGCTATCAAACTGTTCAGTAGCAATTGAAGGCTTTGGGAAAGTAGGGGGTGAGCTGGCAAACCTCTTTGCCAGAGCAAATACACGTATAGTTGCTGTATCGACATCTAAAGGGGCAATATTTAACCCAAAGGGGCTTGATATAAAACGGTTAAAAACCCTTTCAAGGGAAGCAGGAAGCCATATGGTAACCCTTTATAAGGATGCAGAGCAGATTAAAAACTCAGAGTTGCTTGAGCTTCCAGTTGATATACTGTGTCCCTGTGCCAGACATAACACAATACGTGCGGATAACGCTGACAAGATAATGGCAAGGTTTATCTGTTCAGGAGCAAACAATCCGGTTACATACGAAGCTGATGAGCTACTCTTTAGAAAAGGCATACTGTGCTTGCCGGACTTTGTAACAAACTGCGGAGGGGCTCTTGGTGGCACAATGGAGTTTGCCTCTGTTGATAGGAAAACGATTTCAGATTTTATAGAGAAGCAGATTGGGATACGCATTTTATGGTTGCTTAAGAGGGCAAGGGAAGAAAATCTCTTGCCTAGAGATATTGCACTACACCTTACACTAAAGAACCTCGAAAGGATAAGGAAGCAGGTAAATAACTCCAGGTTATATAAAAGACTATTTGAAGCAGGGCTTGAGCTATACCGCCGTGGATGGATACCCGGTAGTATTGTAGCCAGGTTGTCTCTGGGGTACTTTGAAAGCTCAATTGTAAGTCCCGAAGATCTCTGGTATAAGGAAATCAAGATTGGTTAAAGATATCCTACAAAAGCTATACGGAAACCTGGTAGTTCTTTCCAACCTTAAGGGTCAAAGACGTATCCCTTATCTACCCAGAGAAAGGATTACGGAGCTCTCTACTGTGGATAGGAAAAACTACGATTTGATTGTAGATGATGTAATAAATGATCTTAAAGGCCTTTTGGGCGATAATACCTACATTGAGTGCAAATACTGTAAAGAGATAAGAAGGGAGGGTTCTGCAAAATTCAAACCCGTTATCTCCCTATGTAAGCCAGAAGAATTTATGTTATAAACTGTATATGGAACCCGTAAAGATAGGACTTCTTGGTTGTGGGCGTATAGCTCAGCTTGTTCATATAAATACCCTAGCAAAACTAAATGGAGCAAGGCTTGTTGCTGTTGCAGACACAAATCCCTCCGTGTTAAAACGATTAAAAGGGAAACTACCATCTGGAACTACCTTTTTTGAGGACTACAGAGAATTGATTCAAACGCCAGAGATAGAGGCCGTTGTGGTATGCCTTCCAAACGAGCTTCATGCTGAGGCTGCGGTAATGGCCTTTAAACACCGAAAACATGTGTACCTGGAAAAACCAATTGCCTTAAATACAGGTGAGGTAAAAGATGTGGTTCTTACCTGGAAGAACAGCGGTTTGGTTGGGATGGTTGGCTTTAATCTGCGCTTTAATCTGCTGTACAGAAAACTTAAATACCATATAGCTTCAGAAAGAGTAGGAAGGATTCTCAGTGTTCGTTCCACCTTTACCTCCTTACCACGAGCTCTACCCCGATGGAAAAAGGAAAGAATAAGTGGGGGAGGTGTTCTCCTAGACCTTGCTTCACACCACATAGACCTTCTTTACTTCCTTTTTGAAAGGAATATAGAAAGGGTAAATGCACATACAACCTCATACAAAAGCGAAGACGATACAGCAACGGTTGAATTTACACTTGAAGATGGACTACGGGTGCAGTCCTTTTTCTCACTTTACTCAATTGATGAAGACAATTTTGAGGTTTTTGGAACAGGGGGAAAGATGTATATAAACCGTTACCTATCCTTTGATGTAGAGATTACAGACTCAACCTCTAAACAGACACACTTATTAAAGAAACCCCTAAAAAGCCTAATGAGAACACTAAGAAGCCCCCTTTTAACGGATAGGGTTCTGTTTCCAGGTAGGGAGAGGTCTTATGAGGATGCTCTCTTTCATTTTGTAAAGGCCATAAGAGAGAAATGTCCTGTAAGCCCAAATATTTTTGATGGATACAAGAGCCTTGTGGTTGTGGAGGCAGCTGAGAGGTCCGCCAGAACGGGAAAGGAAGTGCATATCTCAGAGGTTATAGATGAAGATATTGCTTGTAAATGATTACCCGGTTCCAGTTGGAGGTGCCGAGATTCAACAGCTCTTCCTAAAGGAAGAACTAAGGAAAAGAGGCTACGATGCCCGTATTTTTTCAACCTCTGCCCACCTTTCTGTCAAAGAAAAGGGTATGGCAGATTACCAGTGTTTTGGGACAACATCACCCTTTCGTACACTGCTTCAGGTAGCAAATCCATGGGCATACTGGAAACTAAAAAGGGTGCTTAAGGAATTTAAACCGGATGTGGTTCACGTCAGGCTGTTTTTGACCCAGATATCACCCATAATACTACCCCTGCTAAAAAAAACACCCACCCTTTATCATATAGTGTGGTATAGACCCATATGTCCCACGGGAACAAAGCTTCTTCCAGATAACACTCCGTGTTATTTAACACAGGGTAAGGTCTGTTACAGCAGGGGTTGTCTACCCCTAAGAGACTGGATTCCGCTAATGTTACAGGCAAAGCTTTTCAGAAGATGGAAAAAAAGCTTTAGACTCTTTGTTACATGCAGTGAGCACGTAAAGAAGCGTTTGGTAGAGGAAGGATTTGAACCGGTTGAGGTCATAATGAATGGAATCCGGGATATACCCAAATGTGTACACATTTTGTCTACCCCAATAGTATCCTTTGCCGGAAGAATGGTTAGGGAAAAGGGAGTTGACGTCCTGCTGAGAGCCTTTTCAGAGGTTATAAAGCATGTCCCAGAGGCAAAACTCATTTTAGCAGGAGACGGCCCAAAGAGAAAAGAACTTGAAACAATGGCAAGACAGCTGGGAGCTTCAAATAACGTTACCTTCCTGGGTCATATACCACGGGAAAAACTGGAAGAGGTTTTTAGCTCATCCTGGGTACAGGTTATCCCTTCCATCTGGGAAGAACCTTTTGGCAACGTTGCACTTGAAGCAATGGCACGCGGTACAGTTGTGGTTGCAAGCTCTGCAGGTGGGCTTAAAGAAATTATAGAGCACGGAAAAACGGGTTTTCTGGTTCCACCAGGAAATGTAGAACTCCTTAAGGAGACCTTGCTTTACATACTGAAAAACCCGGATTTAATAGAACGGATAGGAAAAGAGGGAAGAAGAGTTATACTGGAGAGATTCAATATGGAATCTTATATCCAACAGTTTATCAAACTGTATAACAGGCTTCTGGTTAGGGAGTAGCTTGTCGTCAGGGTATCTTTTGGGTATTTTTGGTTAATTAATAATGAGATCAAAAGAGAGTAATGAAAAACTCTTAATTATAGGGCTCGATGCAGGAGATCCAAACTTTATAAAACGCTGGGCAGATGAAGGCTATCTTCCCACGATAGCCTCTATAATGAAGCAAGGCTCATGGGGTCTTACCTCAGGTCCTGAGTTAATAAGCGAGCACGGTGTATGGGTATCACTCTTTAGCGGTATATCCCGAGGCAAGCACGGATACTATTACTTCCGCCAGCTAAAGCCAGGAACATATGATCTGGAAAGCATAACAGGACATGATGTGGATGCACCCCCTTTCTGGAGCCGTTTGCTTAGAGGCAAAAAAAAGGCTGCAATTATCGATGTTCCGGATACACCGCTTATAAAAGGGCTTAAAGGGATACAGCTCCTCAACTGGGATATACACGATAGCTGGAATCCAGAGTACTTCTCAGCAGTATCAGAGCCTCCAGAGGTTTTAAAAGAGGTTAGAAGACGCTTTGGAAACAAGTTACCATCACTTGAAAAACACGAAAGCTCACTTAGAGAAGATAGAAAAATATACAATGAGCTCATAAAAAGGATTCCCAGGAAAGGAGCTCTTTGCAGATATATCCTGAATCAGGATAGCTTTGACCTTATTGTCTTGGTGTTTTCGGAATCACACATGGCAAATCATCAGTTCTGGAAGTACCTTCCTGAGATTAGCAGAGGAGAAGAAAAAAACGAGCTTTCAAGCGCAATACGTGATGTGTATCAAGCAATTGATAGAGAGATAGCACGTATCCTAGATGAACTAACCCCCGAGTACAATGTGTTTGTCGTTTCCTCGGTAGGAATGGAAGATGATTTTCCAACAACAGGGCTTATAGAAGACTTTCTTAAAAAACTCGGATACCAGATTACTCCGGAGAAAAAGAATTCCCCCTTAAGACCTATAGACATTGCCCGTCGTATAATACCGGAATCACTCCGTATAGCCATAAGCAGGCACCTCCCGAGAGAAACAAGGGAATCACTTATGGCAGATGTATTCAGAAACGGAACAGACTGGAAAAGGACACTTGCATTTGCAATTCCCTCAGCCTATACAAGCTTTATTAGGGTAAACTTACATGGCAGGGAACCACAGGGCACGGTAAAACCCGGAACAGAGTACCATGAGATGTTAAACAGGCTGGAGGCTGATTTAAGGAAACTTATCGATCCTGAAACAAAGGAACCGGCTGTAGTGCGTGTATCAAAAACTGTTGAGATATTTAACTGTCCCCCGCATCCAGTTTTACCCGATATCTTTGTAGAGTGGAAACCCGGTCGCTTTATGAACCGCCTTCTGCATCCTAGGGCAGAGATAACCCAAAAGAAACCCGATTTTTACCGGCGAAGTGATCACTCACAAAACGGCTTCTTTGCAGCAAAAGGTCCACGTATCAAAAACAGAGGATTTATAGGAGAGATTCCGTTACTGGCTCTTGCCCCTACTTTTCTCTCATTGCTTGGTGAGCCAATTCCAGAGTATATAACGGGAGACGTTTTGGAATCTATAATGCTTTTTTAAAAGATGGGTTTCTTTAAATTGGAGAAAAACGATACCAGGCTTCCAAATCTTGTTATCATAGGAGCAATGAAATGTGGAACAACCAGCCTACACTACTATCTCAACCTGCATCCAGAGATAAGAATGACAAGGGAGAAAGAGCTAAACTTCTTTATTAAAGAGCGAAACTGGGACAGAGGAATTGATTGGTACAGGGCACACTTTAGAGGTAGTGAAAAAATTCACGGGGAGAGCTCTCCAAACTACACAAACTACCCGGTATGGGGTGGGGTACCAGAGAGAATGCACTCGGTAATACCTGATGCAAAGCTTATCTACATCCTAAGGGACCCAATTGAGAGGATAATATCACACTACATACACGAATACTCGGAGGGACGTGAGAGCAGACCAATAAACGAAGCCTTAAAGGACTTTAATAGTTCATATATATACAGAAGCAGATACTACATGCAACTGGAACAGTTTTTGCAGTTCTTTCCAGCATCAAACATTCTAATTATCACACAGGAAAACCTGTATAGAAATCGCCTGCAAACCCTAAAAGAGGTCTTTAAGTTTCTAAACGTGGATGATTCTTTCTACTCTCCCAGATTCTTTAAGCTAAAACACAGGTCCTCCGATAGGAGAAGAAAAAACAGGGTGGGGATGTTTTTATACAGGCTCTACAGGGAAACGGTTGCGGAAAGGCTTCCACCCCCTATAAGATGGCATATGGGACAGCTACTTTGCTTTCCGTTTTCATCAAAAATAAAAAGACCAGTACTTGATAATGTTCTAAGAGAGGAGATAGCAGATCACCTAAGAGATGATATAAACCGCTTAAGGGAATTTACAGGTTACAGTTTTAAAGAATGGTCGGTTTAGGGCAGGCAATGAATACGGTACAAGCAAAAGATATAGGCAGAGTTCTTAGAACCTCTTTTGAACTGTTAAAAGCGTATCCTAAATCCTTATACCACGGATTCAGATACAAAGACACCTTTAGCGATATAGAAACATACTGCATGTTTATAGGTTATCCAAGAAGCGGCCACAGCCTTATAGGCTCCTTACTGGATGCTCACCCAGATGTTATAGTTGCCCAGGAACTGGATGCCTTAAAGTTTCTAAATGTGGGTTTTAGAAGAGAGCAGATACTTTACCTGTTACTTGAAAAATCCAGGCTCTTTGCTGAGTCTGGAGGTAAACACGGCAAATACAACTACAGGGTTCCAAATCAATGGCAGGGAAGATTCAGGAGGCTAAGGGTTATAGGAGATAAAAAGGGATGGAGCTCAACCCTAAGGCTACGTGCAAAACCTTCTCTTCTGGACAAGCTAAGGAAGACCTTTAATGTAAAACTTAGGTTTTTACACGTCGTAAGGAATCCCTACGATACAATAAGCACCATGTTCATTAAATCAGACAATTGGAGTCTAGAAGAAACCATAGAACACTACTTCATTCTCTGTGAGACCGTAAGTGAAGTAAAGAGACGTCTTAAGGAAGAAGAGGTATTTGAGCTTAGACACGAGGATTTTATAGCAAACCCCAGAGAATACCTGGAGAGGTTATGCAGGTTTTTGGGTGTAGATGCTAGTGAGGATTATCTAAAGGACTGTGCAGGTATAGTCTTTAAGAACCCACATAGAAGCAGATTCGATGTAAAATGGGACTTAAAACTAATTGAGCTTGTAAAAGCAAGGTCTTTAAGTTTTCCCTTTCTTAAAGGATACTCTTACGAAGAGAGATAATTTCAAAGGTATGAGCAAAAGACCTGTATTCTCAATTATCATACCAACCCATAACCGCCTCACACAACTTAGAAACTGTCTTCAATCAATTTGCAAACTAAGCTACCCAAGAGAGAGGTTTGAGGTAATAGTGGTAGATGACGGGGGTAAAACTCCACTTGAGAACACGGTAATCGAGTTTAAAGAGACACTAAACATAAGGCTCTTTACCCAAAAAAACTCCGGTCCTGCCACCGCAAGAAATACTGGAGCGGGTAAAGCCCGGGGCAGGTTTCTTGCCTTCCTAGACGATGACTGCGCTCCCAAATCTAACTGGTTAGAGGTGATTGAATCACATCTTTTAAAAAAACCAAAATCAGTTATAGGAGGCCGAACGATTAACGCACTTAGTGAAAACCCTTTTTCCACAGCAAGCCAGCTCCTAATTGATTATCTCTACCACTACTTTTTCAAAATAAAGAACCATACGCTCTCCTTTATCACGTCAAACAATATGGCTATAAGCTCAGAGTGCTTTCATTTAATTGGTGGCTTTAACCCTTCCTTCTACCTTGCAGCAGCAGAAGACCGTGAGTTCTGTAATAGGTGTAGATATCATGGCATAGAGATAGTATATGTTCCAGATGCGGTGGTCTATCACACCCACCACCTAACCTTTAAATCCTTCTTGAAACAACACTTTAACTACGGAAGAGGAGCTTTTCTCTTTTACAAGATAACGGGTCTAAACAACGGAATACTTCCCGGCATAGAATCTCTTTCATTTTACCTAAACCTTTTTAGATACCCCTTCTTACACGCCAGAACAAAAACAGCTCTGGCTCTTTTATCCCTTTTAGTAACCTCACAGGTTGCAAATGCAATGGGTTTTTTCTGGGAGAAGGTAAAATACCAAAAGAGCGGATCATGAGTACATGCAAAGAAAAACCACTTGTATCTGTCATTATCCCTGTGCACAACGGGGGCAAAGAGCTTGAAAAGTGTCTTAATGCACTAAAGCTCTCATCCTACAAGCCATATGAAGTGGTAGTAGTTGATGATGCCTCTACAGACAGAAGCAGTGAAATAGCAAAGGAAAGAGGCGCTACCGTTTTTCGCCTGCCAGCCAAATCAGGTCCAGCAGCAGCAAGAAACTACGGAGCCAGAAGAGCAAGAGGGGAAATACTGGTGTTTATAGATTCAGATGTGGTTGTAAAAAACGACACAATTGAGAGGCTTGCCAGCGCTCTTAAAGAGAATCCAGATATTGCAGCAGTATTTGGCTCCTATGATGATTCTCCCGAATCCCCGGATTTTCTCTCTCAGTTTCGTAACCTCTTTCACCACTTCATTCACCAGACCTCAAGCAAAGAGGCACAGACCTTCTGGGCAGGATGTGGGGCTATACGCAGGGATGTTTTCCTCAAGATTGGAGGCTTTGATGAGGCTAGGTACACTAAAGCCTCAATAGAGGATATAGAGCTTGGGCTAAGACTATGGAAGGAAGGATACAAGATACTTCTTGACAAAAACACTCAGGTAAAGCATCTCAAGGAGTGGAAATGGGCTTCCTGGCTTAAAACCGATATCCTTCACCGTGCTATTCCCTGGTCACGTCTTATTATAGAGAGCGGCTCCATACCGAAAGACCTTAACCTAAAGACAAGCCACAGGATAAGTGCCATGCTAACAGGTCTAATTATCCTCGTTAACCTGCTTATTATCCTTGGTTTTCTAAAAGAAACGGAGTTTTCCCTACCCTCTTTATTTGCAATTCTCCTGGTACTTATAGCTGCATTCGTTATACTCAATCACAGGCTGTATATATTCCTTCTAAAAAAAAGAGGGCTGTTTTTTGCAATTCGTTCCATTCCGCTTCACTTTCTCTACTACCTCTACAGCGGTATATCCTTTGCGGTATGCTGGATCCTCTACAAAGCATTTTCCCGTTTCAGAATGAAACAAACAAGGTATAAAATATGGTAAACGAACTTAACACACCAGAGCAAAGATACATGTACAGGATAAGGAACCTTCCCTTAACCCTAATACATCCACCAAAAGGACTTGTCCCGCTTGAACTTGGAAAGCTCTGGAGATACAGAGACCTCCTTTACCTTTTTGTCTGGCGTGATATAAAGGTACGATACAAACAGACATTTGTTGGAACAGCATGGGCACTTTTACAACCCCTTATAGCCTGCCTGGTTCTTACCCTGTTTTTTGGCAAACTGGCACGTATATCCTCTGGAGAAGTACCCTACCCCATTTTCGCATATACAGCTCTTGTCCCATGGACGTACTTTGTTAACGCACTCACCCATTCAAGTAACAGCCTTATATTTAACAGCACGATTATAACCAGGGTGTACTTTCCACGGCTAATAATTCCCATCTCCGCTGTAGCAACCGGGTTACTGGACTTTGCCATAGCGCTCCTCATACTCTTTGGACTCATGGTATTTTACGGGATTATACCAACCCTTGCTGTTTTAACGCTTCCGTTTTTCATGCTGATGAGTTTAGCCACCGCACTTGGGTTTGGACTCTGGCTTGCAGTACTTAACGTAGAGTATAGGGACATAAAATTTATACTTCCATTCCTAACGCAGATATGGCTTTTTGCCACCCCTGTTGCATATCCAAGCAACCTCGTTCCAGAAAAGTGGCGGATTGTATATGGCCTTAACCCAATGGCAGGTGTAGTCGATGGTTTTAGATGGGCTATTCTTGGTACAAACCCACCTCATATGCCCTTGCTAATTGCCTCAATAACCGTTGTTACCATCCTCCTTATAGGTGGGCTCTTTTTCTTTAGATACAAAGAAGATACCTTTGCAGACGTGGTATAATGGGAAATATTGCCATAAGAACAGTAAACCTGGGGAAGCTCTTTTATCTTAACCAAAAGAAAAGGGGAAAGCTGCGTGAGACCCTCGAGGAAAAGATAAGGCTTTCCCTTAAGCACCTATTTACCGCACTTTCCCCTGACGCAAAGAAAAACGAAAAAAAACACCTATTTGTCAACAAACACATATGGGCCTTAAAAAACGTCTCGTTTGAGGTAAAACATGGAGAAGCAGTAGGTATCCTGGGCCATAACGGTGCAGGCAAATCAGTGCTCCTAAAGATACTCTCTCAGGTTACAAAACCCACAGAGGGCTATGCGGAGATACACGGCAGAGTAGGGGCAATGCTTGAGGTTGGCACAGGCTTTCACCCAGAGCTAACTGGCAGAGAAAACATATACCTAAGCGGTGCTATCCTTGGTATGACAAGACGGGAAATAAAGACGAAGTTTGATGAGATCGTAGAGTTTTCCGAAATAGGGGATCTCCTGGACATGCCGATTAAGTACTACTCAAGCGGTATGCAGGGAAGGCTTGCCTTTGCAGTTGCCGTTCACCTGGAGCCTGAGATACTTCTGATAGATGAGGTTCTGGCAATAGAGGACATATCCTTTAAGCAAAAGTGCCTTAGCAAGCTAAAAGAGATAGTAAGGGAAGGAAGGACCGTCCTCTTTGTAAGCCACAATATGGACTCACTTAAAACACTATGTAACAGGGCAATTCTTCTTGAGAGAGGAAAAATTGTCTTCGATGGTGATATAAAGAAGGCCATTTCAAAATACCTGTCAGGAAATCCGGACGCAAAGCTATAGGACTAAAGGTTTGCATGTAGTTTTTTCATCTCTTCCTCCTCTATACCCAGACGCCTCATCAACTCAAGAACACATGCCTCAAAGAAGATAAGGGCAGATATCTCAAAAAGAGAGCCAAGAGGCGGAAGAGGAATACCCATTAGCTCCCTCGTTGTGTAATCGTTAACGTTTCTGGGTATAACCTCTGACCTTATAACCACCAAAACATCTGCAATTCGTGCAATATCAGATTCGGGATTGGAGGTAACCGCCGCAACCTTTCCTCCAAGAGACTTTGATACCCTTGCAGTCTCAACAACCCAACTCGTTTTCCCAGAGCCAGAAACAGCAATCAAACCATCTCCCTTTCTCAGGGCAGGGGTTATAGTTTCTCCCACTATAAAGACCTTCTTTCTAAGATGGACAAGACGCATACCAAAGGCTCTTGCTACAAGACCTGACCTACCAGCTCCAATTATGTATATGCGGGGGACCTGAAGGATAAAGTTTATAAAGTTTTCAAATTCCTTTGGAGATATCTTTTCTGTAATCTCCTTTACCTTATCGAGTATAAAGGAATAGTAATCAACCCCCATACCCATCCGCAACCTTAAAAACGATATCTGGTAAACCTATCAAGCTCCTCCCTTATAACCCTTGTAGCTCTATCAGGCTCACTGGCCCCTGTAACATACCCTCCGACAACTACAATTGATGGTTTAAAATCCATTAACAGCGGAATATCTTCTGGCCTTATACCACCAGCAACAGCATAAGGATAGCTAACCTCTAGGTGAAACCTCTTAACCTTATCAAAGCCTCTTTTGCCGCTTACCTGCTCATCCACACCGGTATGAACACAGAAGTAATCAGGAGAGAAGCAAACCAGCTCCCTTGCCTTTAACACAACATCCTCAACCCCTATAAGGTCAATTGTAACCCTTCTACCCCATTTCCTAGACTCTTCTACTGCTGCACGGATAGTATCCCTTGAGGCCTGAGCACAAACACTTACAATGTCAGCACCTGCCCTAAAAGCAAGTTGTGCTTCAAGGGCACCTGTATCCATGGTTTTTAGGTCAGCAAATACGAGTTTATCTTTAAACCGCCTCTTTAGCTCACTTACTACCCTTATTCCCTCAGACTTTATAAGAGGTGTTCCAGCCTCTATTATATCTACGTATGGATAAGCTAACTCAGCGATATCCAGAGCCTTTTTAAATTCTATAAGATCAAGGGCAAGTTGAAGAAATACCATCCCCTTTGTGAACCCTCAAAGTACCTCTAGGCTTCCCACATTAAAATTCTACCCTATAGCGAATGCAATTCACAGTATTTTATCTAAGAAGGAATCAACACTATCTTTCCGAAAACATCTCTGCTTTCCATAAGCCTATGGCCTTCTGCAACCTGAGACATCGGTAAGACCTTGTGAAGAACCGGCTTTAGCCTTCCCGACTCTACATGTTTTACCACCTCAAATAGCTCTCCCTTACTTCCCATTGTAGAGCCAAGAATGGAGAGTCTTCTGAAAAACACATATCTTATATCTGTCTTTCCCTCATAACCAGAAGTTGCACCACATACAACCATCCTGCCACCCATTGTAAGAGACAGGATGTTTTTCTCCCAGTTCACATCCCCTGTGTGATCTATTATTATATCCACCCCTCTTTTTTCCGTAATCTTTCTTACCTCGGCAACGAAATCCTGGGTTTTATAGTTTATACAGTAGTCCGCACCCAGCAGGTTTTTTGCCTTCTCCAGTTTCTCATCTGTTCCAGCCGTTGTGATTACCGTTGCTCCAAATAGCTTTGCAATCTGTATCGCTGCACTTCCAACACCGCTTCCTGCCGCATGAACCAGAACAACCTCCCCAGGTTTAATCTGGGCACGTGTTACAAGCATATGCCATGCGGTAAGAAAAACAAGGGGAATACAGGCAGCTTCTTCAAAGGAGAGGTTTTTTGGCATAGGAAGTATATTTTCCTTTGGAACAGAAACGTACTCCGCACATCCACCCGGACAGTTCTCACCCAGAATAGCATATTCCCTGCAAAGGTTATCGCGACCACTTAAACAGTAAACACACCTTCCACAGGATATGCCAGGAGATACCATAACAGGTGTTCCCAGCTCTATTCCCTTTACATCCTCTCCCACACTTACAACAACGCCTGCAACGTCTGAGCCGAGAATATGGGGATACTTGACCTTTAGTCCAGGAAATCCCTTCCTTACCCATATATCAAGATGATTCATGGCACACGCCTTTACCTGAACCAGAACATCACCCGCCCTTACCACGGGATCGGGGATCTCATCGTACTTTAACTTATCAACATCACCGTGCTCGTATATTACGACTGCTTTCATATGAAAACCTCCCTTTAACAAAAAGGATTTATCGGGATACAAGAAGCAATTTTATCCTTATGTTCTTCCCCAATCAACGCCCCGGAGAACAAAACCGGTTTTAGAGGGAATCAACTATAGGTTCCTGAGAGCCCCTTTACCTTCTCAACTTCCTCAGGCTCATCAAGAATCTCACCTTCCCCCATCTCATAGAGAAAGTTAGCATTATCCCTAGGGGCCCTGCTTTTCACGTTGGGATCAAAAAACACTTCCTTTGTATGGATAAGTCCAGCCCTGTTATAAGATGCTAGTTCGTACTTCATCCCCATCCTTAAAGCATCACAAGGGCAAGCCTCCACACAGAATCCGCAAAAAACGCACCTCATAAAGTCTATATTGTAGACCTTTGGCCTCCTTTCAATACCGTAATCATCTGCAGGTTCAGCCACTATGGAAATAGCCTGGGTAGGACACGCAACCTCACACAGTTTACAGGCCACACACCTTATCTCTCCCTTATCGTCTGCAGGTAGAATATGAAGTCCCCTGTACCTTGGGGGAAGCTCTTTTACCTCTTCAGGGTATTGAACGGTAACAGGATTGAATCTAAGGATGTGCATTAGGGTTGTTTTAAGGCCCTTTATTATCTCAGGTATGTAGAGCCTTTCAAGAAGCCCCAGCTTAGGAGTCTGTATTACCTTTACCTTTATTGCCATATCCTGCTTCGTTCCAAGAAAGTATGTTACTACAAGTTTAACATAACTGTATCCAATTAAAAGCTTATCACCAAAATCCTTCTCTTTTTATGTTAAGCAGTATTAAAGCCCCAAAACAGAGCGACAGAAAAACCATACCCAACCCAACAACAAAAAACCCGAGAAGAAGCTTCCCAATACCCATCATAGAAAAGGCCAAAAAACCAACACCAAAGAACCAGTTTAGGATAACTGGCAAAAAAGGGGCCGCCTTAAGTTCCGGGAGTTTTTCTCTGACTGGATTCCACCAACCCCAAGGACGCACCTTTTTGTAGAAATTAACCAAGGTTTTTTCGGATTCAGGTGGGGTAAGAAAGGTTGCAGTTAACCAGCAAGCCATAGATAAGGGAATAACAATGACCTGATGCTTTAGCTCAATACCAACCCCCCTAGATACGCTGTAAATAACAAGACACAAGGCAAAAAGCACAGAAGAGCCAAGCGCAACGATCTCGGACCAGGCATTTATTCTCCACCAAAACCACCGCAGTATAAGAACCGAACCCAGTCCTGCACTCATAGCCCATAAAAAGATCCATGCCTTTCCTATGTTTTTTATATGAAAGGCAAGGTAGCCTGCAAAGATAGCAAGTACAAGGGTAAAAAATCTTGAAACCACTACATAGTGCTTCTCATCCGCGTTGTTTTTTATAAATCTCCTGTAAATATCGTTTACCAGATAAGAAGCGCCCCAGTTAAGCTGGGTCGTCAGTGTAGACATAAACGCCGCAAGAAAGGAAACAAAAAGCAACCCCTTAAGCCCAGCTCCAAGATAATCCTTTATAACAACCACATACATGGCCTCCTGATCACCGTTGGTTCTATCCGCACTTGGATAAACCATAAGAGAGAAAAGGGCTACAATAATCCAGGGCCAACAACGAATCACGTAGTGGTTAAGGGAAAACCAGGCCATTCCCAAAATCGCATGCCGCTCATTTTTCGCCGAAGAGATGCGTTGGATAAAGTACCCACCACCGTCAGCGTTATGCGAAGACCACCATATAACAAGGACATAAACGAGGAAAGCAAAGAGATCAGATGAGAAAAACCCCTCTCCAGAAGAACCGCTCCATCGAGTAACAAAAAAGGACAGATGTTCTTGGATACTTCCCAACCTGTTTATGAATCCAGAGTAACCTCCTACATCAGAAGAGCTTAAAACAACGCAGGCAAGTAACACAGTACCTAAAAGAGCTATAAAGTACTGAAGAAAATCTGTAAGAACAACTCCCCAGAGTCCAGAAAGAATCGTATAACCAAAGGCAATCACAATACATACAAGCACTGCAAAGGCAGTCTCAAACCCAAAAAAGACCTTTAGTATCTTTGCCATAGCACTTGTTACCCAACCCATTACCAAAAAATTAAAAATCGTAGAGAAGTAAAGGGCCTTAAAGGCTCTTAGGAATGCAGCAGGTCTCCCACCATAGCGGATCTCTATAAGCTCGTTATCCGTAATCACCTCGGCTCTTCTCCAGAGCCTTGCAAAGACAAAGACTATAAATACGTGTATAAATAGGAAGTTCCACCAGAACCAGTTTTTCCATATTCCATCCGTACGAATCCATCCGGTAATAACAAGTGGGGTGTCGGCTGCAAAGGTGGTTGCAACCATTGAGGTTCCTATGATCCACCAGGGAAGGTTTCTACCTGAGACAAAATACTCAGATAAACTCCTACCTGCGCGCCCGGTAAAGCAGATACCTAATCCAAGGGAAATAAGAAAATAGCCCGCTATGATTATCCAGTCAAGTAGTGTAAATACCTCTAATTCTTTCCCTAGAGATTCAATCATAATTTATTTAGATCAAAGGTTCCCAACACCCATGCCTATTGAAATCTTTCCCAGTAAAACCCGCCCTTTTGCCCCAGTGGCTGAAGGGATATTTGCAGCATTACCTGATACAAGCTCGTTTGCAAGAACTGCAAAGGCAACGGCTTCCTTTGCCTCCACTGGAATTCCATAGCTCTCTGAAAGGGAAATCTCAAGAGGGAATAACCTGTTTTTTAACCTTTCTAAAAGAAATAGGTTTCTAGCACCACCACCGCTTAATATAACCTCCTTAACCCTCCACCGAGAAAACACAAATTGCTCATATGAGAGGGCAATAGATTCAACGGTAAACTCCAAAAGCGTTCTCATCATATCCTCAAGTAACACCTTTCCACTTTTAACCATCTTGTAGAGTTGTCCTGCCTTCTGCATGCCAAAGACTTCTCTTCCGGTGGATTTAGGCAAAGGCTTAACAAAATAAGGGTGCTTTAAAAGCTTCTTAAGAAGTCCTTTGTTAACCTTACCCTTTGAGGCAATTTTCCCTTCCCTGTCATATCTTTCCCTTCCCCCTGTTGCCAAAATCAACAGGCTATCCATAAGTGCGTTTCCAGGCCCAGTATCAAAAGCCAAAACATCCTCTAGCCTTTCGGTGATAACTGTGGCATTTGCAATACCACCTATATTTTGTGCTATACGCACAGCCCCGGGTTCCCGAAAGAGAATGTAATCCACATAGGAAACAAGAGGAGCCCCCTCTCCACCAGCAGCCACATCGCGTGTTCGGAAATCTGCTACGGTTGTTATCCCGGTACACTCTGCTATAACATCAGGCTCACCAATTTGTAGTGTAGAGGGAATCCCCTTTCCGTAAGATGGGGGGTTGTGATAAACCGTCTGTCCATGAGAACCTATAAGGTCAACCTCTTTCACAGACAATCCAGCCTTTTTTATAACCTCTAAAGCCGCTCTGGCAAACGCATTCCCTATTAAAAAGTTAAGCTCACACACATCACGTATGGTTCCAAAAGATTCAATCTCTCCAAGCCTCTTAACGATTGCTTGGCTATAGGGCATACAAAGAAACTCAATTAACTTAACTTCTGTTTCCATCCCACTACCCTTTATTCTAACAAGAGCGGCATCAACCCCATCCATTGATGTTCCAGACATTAGCCCCACAACCAAACGCTCTTTTTTCCTAATAATAGAATCAAGCCAGTTCATCTAAGAGCAACCATTAATATTAATCTCTCAGATTAACCCGCGTAAAAACCCATTATTCTTGGCAAGTAACCTTTTTGCCTCTTTATAACCCACATTCCTTTTTCCCATAACCAGCGCAATCTTTACATTCCATCCAGAGTCTCTAAGCAATCTGGCAGCCTTTTTAGAGTCCACACCAAGAATTTGCATAACAATCTTTTTTGCCCTGTTTCTTAACTTCTTTGAATTGGGCTGCACCTCAACCATAAAGTTTCCGTAAGTCTTTCCCAGCTTGACCATAGAGGCCGTAGTAAGGATATTCAATACCATCTTTGTAGCCGTTCCTGCTTTCATCCTTGTAGAGCCAGCTATAACTTCAGGGCCAACAACAAGGGATATACAGACATCATAAACACAGCAAGACACCGGATTACTTGTTATAAGTACGGTGGCAGAGCCCAATTTTGAGGCATATGAAAGCCCTGCCTGGACAAAAGGTGTTGTAGAGCTTGCAGCTATTCCAACAACTACATCGTTTCTACCCAGATTTAGTTTCTTTAAAGCCTTTTTTGCCTCACTCTTTGAATCCTCCGCTCCTTCAATAGAACGCCACAGGGCCTTTTTTCCGCCTGCAATGATTCCACAAACCTTCCCAGAAGGTGTGCCAAACGTTGGAGGACACTCGGCTGCTTCCATAACCCCCAAACGTCCACTTGTTCCAGCACCTATAAAGATCAGACGTCCACCTTTTGAAAGTCTCTCCACTATAAGCTCTACAGCTCTGGCTATGTTTTCCTTCTCCCTGGAGACTGCTTTAACTACATTCTTATCCTCTTCTAACATAACCTTAACTATATCGCCGGTAGAAAGCGTATCTAAGTCCTTTGACCTGGGATTTAGCTCTTCTGTAATAGGCAACTGTGTCTTCTCCACCCTTTTTTCACAGTTTCTGATAAACGTTTGACTTTCTTTTAAGACTGTAATAAATTTTATCTGTAGCGCGGGCGTAGCTCAGAGGTAGAGCACAAGCTTCCCAAGCTTGGGGTCGCGGGTTCGAAACCCGTCGCCCGCTCAACATAAAACCTTTACTTAGAGCTTTTATTCTTGTTTTCCATCATGTACATTATGGCAGCCCTTATGAATCTGCTTCTTTCAGCCTCTCCAAGTACACCCGTTAATCTATAGTACAGAGTGGGGTCTTTTACCAAGGCCCCTAAGGTTCCCTCCCCTTCTTTTATGCTTTCAGATATCTCCCTTAGGTTCTTCACAGTTTTCTCTAGCTCAGCAACAAAGCCCTTTCTGTCTCCTAGCTCTCTGGTTATAGAGTTTATGTTTGAGATTGCCTGATCCACCTTGAATGCCAACTCCTTGTCGTAAATAAGGGTACTTATCAACCCGTTTCCACCCCTTATGTCTGAAATTAGCCTGTTTAGTGCTGTAATTGTTTCATCCAGTTTCTCAAGCGTTGATTCAAAACCACCTCCAGAACCATCCTTTCTCCCGTATATCAGGGTATGAAGAACCCCGGGTTCAGTCTCTATAGCCTCGAGCGTCCTTCTGATAGAGGCTATTGTTCTGGATATGTTTTCTATGTTCTCTTCTCTGCCAAATGCCTTTACTATCTCATCAAGGCTTCTTGAAATACTTACTATGTTATCTATAAGCTCCTCAGATTGACCAAGGAGCTTTTCAAACTCTGGTGGTGTATAACTCTTAATCTCAAGCCTATCAGGTATCCTGCTTAGCACTTCCTGTCCTCTCCTTATCTCTATATATTTATCACCAAGAAGACCTTCTGTTCTAATGGTTGCAACCGAATCGGGACCGATTCTCCTTATTCCATCCTCACTTACCTCCATCTCCACCACTATGAAGTTTTTATCTGCCTCCTTTGGAAAAGAGATGCTCTTTACACTACCTATGCGAACACCGGAGAGCCTAACTGTAGCACCTTCTATAAGTCCACCGGCATTGGTAAAGGTTGTAACAACCGTATATCTCTTTTTAAAAAGATTGCTCCCTTCCCCAAGAAAAAAGACAAAAACTACAAGAATGAGCAGCGAAACAAATATAAATAACCCAACTTTAAGGCTTAAAGTTCCCTTACCTCTCATAATCCGGTTTACCTGCCTTAGAATTTTTTATACGAATTAGACCTAGAGAGATTATATTCAAGAATTGACAATTTCTCAAAACCCATGTTAATTTTCAATATCCTAAACAAAAACCCTATGGAGTCTTGATATGAACAAGATAGAAAGAGCCCTTATAAGTGTATGGAAAAAAGATGGAATAAGCAACTTCGCCAGAGAGCTTAAAGAGCTTGGCATAGAGATCCTCTCAACAGGGGGTACAGCAAAGCTTCTAAAAGATGCCGGGGTAAATGTGGTTGATATATCAGAGTACACACAATCACCAGAGCTCCTGGGGGGAAGGGTAAAAACCCTTCATCCCAAAATCCATGCAGGAATCCTTGCAGTACGTGATAACGAATCTCACCTTGAAGAAATGAAACAGCATGGCATTAAACCCATAGATATAGTGGTTGTTAACTTCTACCCCTTTGAAGATGTTATAAAGAGTGATGAAGTGGATTTAAGCGAGGCAATAGAGAATATAGATATAGGAGGCCCAACTCTTCTTCGTGCTGCTGCAAAAAACCACAGGTACGTAACGGTTGTTACCCACCCGGAAGATTATAAGACCGTTATAAACGAGTTAAAGAAAAATAAGGGATTTATATCCCCCGAGCTAAACATGCGCCTTGCTGCAAAGGCATTTTCGTATGTTTCACGCTATGATGCAGCAATATCTAACTTCTTTAACTCACTTGAAAACGGAAAGAAAACAAAGTTTCCATCAAGCCTGACACTTTACTTTGAGAAACGCATGAAGCTTAGATACGGTGAAAACCCCCATCAAGAAGGTGCCTTTTATACTGAGCCCTGGATAGAAGAGCCGTGTATATCAAATTCCGTTCAAATCCAGGGAAAAGAGCTATCCCTTAACAACATATACGATGCAGATGCAGCTTTGGAACTGGTTAAGGAGTTCCCTTCCAACGTTGCCTGTGTTATTGTAAAGCACAACAATCCATGCGGGGTTGCAATTGCAGAAAACCCGGTTACAGCCTTTTTAAGGGCAAAGGAATGCGATCCTGAAAGCGCCTTTGGTGGAATAGTTGCCTTCAATACAGAGGTAGATGAAAACACAGCAACAGAGCTTGCTTCCATGTTTCTTGAGGTAGTAATCGCACCGGGCTACACAGATAAAGCCCTTGATGTACTCTCAACAAAGCAGAACCTGAGGATTCTAAAAACCCCTCCCCTGGACTTTGGGCAAAAGAGCGGCTTTGATATAAAAAAGGTTGTTGGAGGTGCCCTAATACAGGATAGAGACCTAAGGAGTGAAGAAGACTTTAAGGAGCTTAAGATTGTAACAAAGAGACAGCCTACCGTTGAGGAGCTTGAGGACCTTAAATTCGCATGGAAGGTATGTAAGCACGTAAAGTCTAACGCTATAGTGCTTGCCCGCAGAGGTCAAACGGTGGGAATAGGGGCTGGACAGATGAGCCGTGTGGATTCTGTGAAGATAGCCGTTATGAAGGCAAGGGTTCCAACGAAGGGAGCTGTTCTTGCATCGGATGCCTTCTTTCCCTTCCGTGACGGTATAGATGAAGCCGCAAAATCCGGAATTACCGCAATAGTCCAACCAGGAGGCTCAATAAGGGACAAGGAAACGATATCTGCTGCAGATGAACACGGAATTGCCATGGTCTTTACAGGGATAAGACACTTTAGACACTAAAAAGAGGTTTTATTTAAATAATAAAAAAGGGGAAGGTTTATATAAACCTTCCCCTTTTTGTTTGTAACAATCAGCTACCTTTACTTCTTAAGGAACTGGTCAATGTAGACAAGGAGTCTTCCCTGAGCAGTCCAGGACACATCTTCAGGATCAAAGTCACCGGGGACAAAATTGGTATTTAGAGCATTGTTTACCTGAGCTGCAGCTTGCTGTCTCAGCAGGTCTTTTACACCGTCTCCGTTTATTACCGCACCACCTATGATATCGAAGTTAACACCGGGAAGCAGGTTTATGGTAAATGTTCCTTCTATTTCCGTTCCAAGATACCTGTCCACAGGGCCAAAACCTAAAGGATTGTCGTTATCCTGATTCCATGCAACCAAGACCTGGGGTGTAAATGAGAGATAGTCAAGAAGCTTAACTGTGGCCCAGGCCCTTGCATAGAACGCATTTATCACGCTACCCTCTATCTGATAAATGGTGGGTATCATGTGCTTGAAAAGGAGATAATCAATGTTATAAGCAGGGTTAAACACTATAACGTTACCCTCAAGCTCAGGTGTATTTAAATCGTCACCACCTGCCCATCCAAACTCAGCAGCCACAAGCTTTACCGGGAATCCAGGATAGACCTCTCCACGAACCGCAAAAAGTAGGTTGGATGGGTCTATATCCACCTCTGTACCTCCGAAATCAAGCTCTCCCCATCCTCCCTGAACCTCTCCAACCAGCCTGAAAAGGTCGGTCTTGTAGTCTATAACACCTGCATAAAGGGTAAAGCGGTTAAGATCTAAATCCACACCACGGGTACATGCGGAAAGGTCAGGATTTGGGCATGGCACAGCAAAGTGATCCTGGTGGATGTAGGGGAACAGATAACCACCTATTGTCAGATTGCCACCGAGTGCCTGAGGATGATTGTAAATGAGGGCAAATGCACCTCCATCCCATCCGTCTCCGTTAGCCGTTACTACACTGTTACCCTGGGTAAACCTGTCTGTAACGAACACAAACGTAAAGGTTCCTCCAGAAAGAGGCCAGGATTTAAGATAGAGGAAACGGTCAAGCACGAAACCAAGGTCTGAAAGTGGGTCCCATCCACCGTTTGCAAGGATTCCAAGTCCCCAGTCAAATGGCTGGCGCCCTATCCTCACAAAACCAAGGTTTGCTGGAAGAACAATATCTGCATGAAGCATACGAACGTTAAAGAACTGTACATCATCATCCACTCCAAAGGACTCTCCTATACCCCTGTCAATGGCATTTGTGCCTATAAGAAGAGCACCCCTAAACCTGTCTCCAGTAGTAATAGAGGAGTTAACAAGCGTGCTACGACCACCTAAAAGAGCAGAGGTGGCTCCACCCCATATCACGTTATCAAAAACATCAACCTGTGCCCTTATCGTTACAGAATCGCTTAACACCAACTGCGGGGTTAAACGAAGCCTGGTGTCGGCAAAAGAGATGTTGTCATCAGCATCACTGAAACCAAGTGCTTGAGCCGTTGCATCATCTATTGCGCTTATAAAAGTTGCATTTTTTATAAACCGGACCCTGGTACGCATAAAACTTGGAAAACCACCAAGGGTAAGTTCAGCTGCATAGCAGGGAAAGGTTAAACACACAACTAGTATAGATAATGTAAAAAACTTAATCTTTCTCATCCCTCCTTACCTCCTTGGAGAAAGATTAGAAGTCTACAATTCCCACTAAAGCACTTATTGTTTTTTTTGTCAATGGGTTTTTTATTATATGGAGGGGTTTACAACTTTATACCATCCGTTGCCAAATGTTGTGTTCTTACCTATGTGTATTAACTCCCCTGCTAGAAGAAGTGGTAGGAAGTCTCTAAGTTCTCCTTCAAAGCTTATACTCCCTGTAAATCCTCCTATTGGATGGGTGTTTCCCGTTTTTGTTGACTGTCTATTTGTATCTATCCATCTTACCTTACGTGATACGGTTTTTACATAACTGGCCTTATGGAGGGGGAAGGCCTTTTCGTCTGCGGTTCCATTGCAGTAAAGAGCATAAAGGGAGAGTATCCTTTCTGTAAGCCGTTTTATTATGTGGGTAAAGTCAGGATTGAATATTACTTTCCCTCGAAACCTTATCTTGGTTGGGGTAACAAAGAGAAGGGTTATACGATTCTGATCAAGTTCAGCAGATTTTTCTACAAAATCACCCCAGTTAATCTCCTCTACCCTTTCTGTAAATACCCCCTTTTCCGGATTGAATATGTCTTTCCAAAAACCCATCCTGTAATTAAGGGTTTTTATACCTTCAATTACAAATTTACCTCTTGTCTTTCCTATACCTTTATCTGAAAGCTCCTTAACTGCAAGCGCAAAGTAGGGGATAAGGGATATGGCTTTCCCAATCACTACAAGATCAAAGTGAAATGGCTCTTCTTTTTCCAAACTCGTTTTCTCCTCTTGAAAGGGTTTTATCACAAACGGGCGGGGTGGGTTTAGAAACCTTCTTCCCCAAACTTCTAAGTTATTTCGCAGGGGTTCAAATGCTGCCGGATATGGGCAGACTGTATTTAGCATGCACGAACCGCACTCTTTGTTTATATCCCTGTAGGTGCAAACCGTCTTTTTTAAGGATATACCTATTGCCCCTCTTAGTGCTACTCCTTTTGTGTATGGCAAGATTATTGGTTCTTTTGCCCTGAGGTTAAATCTTATAACGGATACTCTAAATCCATCTAACATCTCTTATTTTTGGAAATCTTGCTTTTTGCTCTATCTGCTTCCAGGAAGGAAAGAAATCATTTAGATAGGACTCTACTATTCCCTTAAGTTTTTCTGCTCCTTCCCTGCCTATAGGGGTAAATCCGTGGGCAAGAATGGATTGGTTTCTGAGGTTTATGTACTTTTTTAGCTCAGAGTTACTGTCGTTAAATTCGTTAAAAAATCTTCTTCCCATTTTGTCACCGAGTTTGTAAAGGAGAAAAAAGGAATCAACAAGTCCAACCTTTACCTTCCCTTCGCTTCTTTTTTTCTCAAGCTCTTTAATCGTGGCTTCATCGAGCTTTTCTCTTAGCTTCTCCATATCCAGATCGCTGGTTTCTATCCCATTGTGGTTCGTAAAAAGCCTTACCTGGGCCATGTACTCAATGGTTCTATAAAGTCTTGCTACAGCGTCATCGTATTTTCCCTCCTCAAACCTTCTTTCTGCGTTCTTAAATAGATCAACTATCCTTTCTACCGAGTATTTGCTCTGCTTTTCCCGGTAAAGTAGCTCTTTGTTTCTATCCAGCTGCCCTTTTATCTCAAGCTCCCTGAGTAATCCTTCGTTTCTCCGGCTTAGCTCGGTAAGCTCTTTAAGGCTTCCTTCTGTATCAAACCTGTCCCAGAGCATATATGCCCTTGTAAGTGATTCTAGAAAGGCAAGTTTTTCTTTTACCGTTTCCTGGGAAATCTTTTTCTCAAACTCGCTAAGTAGAGACATACAGGCTTCAAACTGATACGAGTTAAAGAGTTTACTAAACCTATCGAGTTTTATAGCCATTCTGAGCATTGTTATGTTCGGGGAGACCTGTTTTTCCGTTCCCTGAATTACCCTTCCGGAATCATCTCTTTTCCCAGATATATACGTTACCGCTCCTACCTCTCTTGCAATCCCTACTGCAAAGAGGGCTGCAGACATGGATTTTGTCCCCGATGTGTAGTCTATAACTATCTCTTCAGGGGAAAAACCTTCGTTTATAATATCCCTTAAGACCCCATCATAGTGCATGTAGAGTTCCTGGATATCGTCTGCTTCCTCATGCTCGATAACCCTGTATGTGCCTTTATTAATACCCAGCTTGTTTACTATAAGCGGTAGGGTTTCCTTATTGCTTTTTGGGGTTACAAAAAAACAGAGAAATTCTGGGTTTTCACGCTTTATGGAGAAAACAATACCCTCTGCTATGTCTTCCCTGTTACGTCCTGTTCCAACGGTTATAAGCATTGCCTTTCTCATAGGCTTATCCTCCACTGTTACTTGATTTTAATTCAATTTCTTTAAAAGATAAACTGCTATCGTTATTGCAAAAAAAACTCAAAACAATTAATTTTTAAGGCATGAGGAAAAAAGAGCCTTCTAAGAGAGTAGGGGAGAAAGAGATTGTAGAAAGACTAAAAAAACACTTTCCAAATCCCAGAACGGAGTTGGTCTTTAGTAATCCTTTTGAACTTCTGGTGGTTGTTGTTTTATCAGCTCAGACCACGGATGTTAAGGTAAATCAGATATCTCCAGAGCTTTTTAAAAGGTATCCAACACCGGAGGCAATTTCAAAAGCCTCCATTGAAGACCTTTATGAGATTCTTAAACCAATTAACTACTACAGAAAAAAAGCAGAGAGAATAAAAGAGATAGGAAGAATAATTGCAGAGAATTATGGGGGAAAAGTTCCTGATAGTATAGATGAACTTGTAAAGCTTCCAGGTGTAGGGAGAAAAACAGCATCGGTTATCCTTGTAAATGCTTTTAATAAGCCTGCGATTGTTGTTGACACTCATGTCCAGAGGGTAAGTAAACGACTCGGGCTTACAAACAATAAAGACCCTCTGAAGATAGAGAAGGATCTGGCAGGGTTTTTCTCTCAAGAAAACTGGGCGTATATATCAAATGCCCTTGTTCTTTTTGGCAGGTATGTATGTAAAGCTAAAAACCCAAAATGTAGAGAATGCTACCTCGTTGATATTTGCCCTTATGACAAAAAAAATCTTTAGTATTTTCTGTGATTTGCCTTCCCCCTTTTAACCTTTCTTGGATAAAAGCCATAATCATACCCCTTTTCTCCTTTTAACCTCTTCTCCTCTTAACCTTTTATCCTTTTAACCTTTTCTCCTCTTAACCTTTTCTCCTCTTCTCTTCTTCTCCTTTTTACCTTAACGGTAATAGTCTTAGCAGTTCCCTTAAGCGGGAATAGGTATTTCCACCTGGGAAAGGAAAAACGGGGCAACACGCCCCACGCTTGTTGTTGTGAATAGTAGCAGTTCCCTTAAGCGGGAATAGGTATTTCCACATGATGTCTCAAAGGTCATTGGGAAAGCCAAGTTTGTAACTAACGAGTAGCAGTTCCCTTAAGCGGGAATAGGTATTTCCACCCAAAAACATATGTTGCGCTGGCCTCGGCATTACGAGTAGCAGTTCCCTTAAGCGGGAATAGGTATTTCCACCTGTAAAGCAACTTGCGGATGTATGCTTTGCAGAATGGTAGCAGTTCCCTTAAGCGGGAATAGGTATTTCCACGATTGGATACTTCCTAAGGGGTCAGTGATTATCGCGGCTAGTAGCAGTTCCCTTAAGCGGGAATAGGTATTTCCACGCCCCTTCCATAAAAAGGACCACGAAAAAAGCCCGATGGTGTAGCAGTTCCCTTAAGCGGGAATAGGTATTTCCACGATAGCATTATAATTGAAGTAAAATCAAAAAAGGAGGTAAGTAGCAGTTCCCTTAAGCGGGAATAGGTATTTCCACAGAAAAGATGGGCAGTGAAACAAAATTAAAGGAAATTAAGTAGCAGTTCCCTTAAGCGGGAATAGGTATTTCCACAGTACCCTTATTTTCTCTAATGATTTAAATGAGTTACAATGCAGTTTTCGAGCACCTCAAGTTATCCACAACTTATCCACAGGACAATTTTTGTCACTGTTACGTAACCCATTTAAATCACTTGATTTTCTAAGTTCGAGCAACCCCCCACTTTTTTGCATTCCCTCGATGCTCGATGAGAATTATTCTCATGTGAGTCTATTATTCAATTGTCAAAGAACAAACATACTTAATCCTCAAGAGAAAATTCAACCCAGCCCAGCGGGGTTGAGGGTTTTTCTCTCTCAAATACTACCCTTTTTGTTTCAGGAAAGTCCCTGTTGTCTGAAACTCTGTAAAACCTTCTTTTTATTTCCCGTTTTACCTTTGGTGGTAGAGCGGAGAAAACAGAGGTTCCCTCAAGGCCAGTTCCCCATCCTATTTTACCTATGAGCTTGCTTCTGAAGCTAGAGAGGGTATATACAACATTTTTAAGTTGTTCGGACTGGCTGAAAAATGATATTTCGTTTTCCATAACCCTGTTCCCAAACTGTTGAGCCATGTTAAGAATATCCCTTAAGTTTGAGAAGAGGAGTTTTTTCCCTGTTGAGCTAAATGTCTTAAGGATATTATCTTTTAAGTGTGTATCAAGCTCTATTTCCACCCCTGGTTTAATTGCTTCAGTAAACGTATAGAAGCCGGTTGCTTCTCCACCCTTTTTTATATTCCTTACCTCATATACTTGAATGTCCTCATCTTTAATCGGTAAGGAATCCTTAATTAACAGAGTTCTGAAAATATCTCTGTGTGGCTTTTCACTAGCATATGGAATGAAAAAGTTTGAAAGCTCATCCTCAAGAAAGTTCCCGATTCTTTTGGCCTGTTCTCTTAGATTATACTTCTTGTTTTCAAGTTCTCTGAGTGAATCAAAAAATCTTCTCTCAAGTGTCTGGGGTTCTGTTAGTGAAACTATTGAGTATATTAAAGAAGAGCGAAGAAATCCTTTTATTGAACTTCCAGGTAAGAAGGCTTTTCCGAAAGCATCCCTTATAAATGGTCTAATCCTTTTTGGACTTAATCCACCTGTATGTATTCTGTAAAGGCAAATATCTTCAAGAACCTTTTGTTTTAGTAAACCTTCTTTGTACATGAATTCCTCAAGCCATTTAGTTGTTGAATCTATTCCCGTAAGGAATCTATCAAATAGATTTCTCTCAAGAAGAACTCTGTATAACCTGTCTTTATTTAATATGTATGTGATGTTTCCGACTTTAAGGTAATCTATGCCTGATATTAGTTCTTCTGTTCCACTACCTATGTGAATAGGGGTAAGCGTGCGTAACCTTATCCTAGCCATTTCCAGCTCTCCTTACAGGGATCCAGAATGGATAACCATAACGGTAAACCCGGTGGGGAATTTCTTCCTCTATTCCCTCGGGGGTAACATCAACCATTCTTCCTCTAAACTCTGCTGGAAAGACAGAACCTTCTGTAAAGCAGTAAATTGCTTTTTTTCTTTTGTTTCGCGTAAAGAAAGGTGACACTATCCATCCCCTTCTCCTGATAAGATAGTAAAACGCATTATCAGGGTCAAGTTCTAAAAGCTCACTCTCATTGGGAATGGATAGGGAAAGGGTAACAAAGCTATCTGGTTTTTCAGGGGTATCCAGACTGATCCTGTCTATTTCGTACTCAAATTTCCCGTACCCACAGCTCTTCTTTCCTCCAATGCCTGTATCTCCGAGGTAAAGTAGTGCAGATTTAAGCATCTCCTCCATGTTTTTTTCCGTTACCCTGAAAAAAAAGTAAACTCCTCCTTCTTCCAATATCCTCTCGGATAGCCTTTTCCCAAATACGGTGGAGGTTACGTAGTATATGTTTGGGGAGTAAGTAACACGGTCTAGAGAGACAAATGGTTTTGTTAGGTATTCAAATAATTGATTTTTTAGTGTCTCCTCAAGTAGTTCTTTCTCTAGAGGCTTTCCATTTATCAGGACTTCAAAAGTTTCCTTTGTTACGAAATTGAGTTTCTTTATTTTTTTTGAGTAGCTTTCCTCGACTATGGGGTCTATAAACTTTGCCTTTATAAAAGGTTTTGGGAGCATAAGTGTTTTACCTAACCAGGGAAATGCAGATGATATAATGAGAGGAGGTTTGTCCTTAAATAACTCCAGAACATCGGAGGTCTTATCTAACCCGTAGATTTCTGACCATGCGCATACAAGTGAACTAAAGAGAGTATCAGAGTGAAGCAAATCACTGGTTTTCTCAAGTCCTATTCCCTCTTGACCAAATCTTACAGGGGTTTTAAATCTTAGCTTTGCAATTGAAAGTTCCATGTGTGGTTTTTAGCTCCCAAAGAAGATTTGAATCTCCTGTACCCTGTCTTTAAGGTTTGAAGGATGACCTATCTCCACTTCTTTTATAAATCTATCTTCCTGTGTCCGATAAAAATCTATCTTTTTTGCGGTAACCTTTATTCCTTCAAAAGATACCTTACCGTAACCTCTTGATACATGCCCACCGATGCCATCATCTTCAAGAACTTGAAGGGCTGAGGAAAGGTTGTTCATATCTTCTTTAAGGTCTTCTGTTGATTCTATGTTATATACCATTTCAAAGTTAAAGACCGTATCCGGAGGAATCCTCTCTATGAATCTTGGGTTTGCTGCTGAAGTAATACGGTCGAGGGTGTTTTCTCCCTTTACTTCCGTAAAGCTTCCGATTCTTTCCAGCATCTCCTTGCTCCTCTGGTCAAGAAAACTGTCTCTTACTATTAATCTTGAAGGTATATTAAACGAGTCTCTTGACTTACCAAACAATCTACATACAGGACATTTGAGACTGACTTCCTGCCATTCCTTTTCATCCTTATCCATACATTCATGTCGGTAAACCGGATTTGCTTGTGTTCCGCTCTGATGGTCAAATTTAAAATTACTATCTTCAGCCTGTCTTTTTCTTTCTAAAATGTCTCTAAGCTTCCCTTTCAGGGAGCTACCCGGGATGTAGGGAATTCCAATTGGGTCCTTTATCACAAATGAATCTATGCCTCCAATCTTAAGTTCTGCTTCTGGACCCCCTATATGTAGTCCAGTAACTGCCCTTATCTTCCCTGTAAGAATAAGCTTTCCAAACAGAGGTCTGGTGTTTCTTGTTATCATCCCTTAATACCTCCTTTAGTCTTTTCCCCCAAGGCCCTTGTGATAACCCACCACCGCCTCAAAGAAGTTTACAAAGTTTTCATAATCTTTTATGTCGTTGCTATCTATTATCCTGTCTATGTATGCCTCAAGGGCATTTGCAAGTGGTTCAACCTTTTTTTCCCTGCGGGACTCCGATTTTAGCTTTGGTTTTAGAAAAAGAAGAGAAGCCCTTATGTTCTCTAACTCTTTTGCTCTTTCTGATTCATCTTTTGCCAGTATGGAGCGAAGCTTTACTTTGAGGGTCGTAACGGGATCGTATATTCTCCTTAGTTTAGCTGATTTAAGTCCTCTTTTTACAAGAAGCTCTCCCAGCTCTTTTGCACATTCCACCAGATTACGTGGTGTAAGTGCATCTTCTCTTATGGTTTTTATAATCCTGTTTTCATCGTGGTGATCCGTTCTTTGGTCTCTGTTTTTGCCTTCAGGTAACCTGCCTTTTAAAGACTGTAACTTCTCTATATCTTTATTTTTAATCATTTCTCTCTCCTCCCCTTAAAAATAGATCAAGCCAGATAAGTGAGGCTGTTATATGCTTTTTGTTATCTGGTTTCATAATCTCGTTTCTCAAAACATACCAGTCCTTTTTATTCTCTTCTGATTTGAGTTTCTCTCCGGTTCTTGTAGTTATATAAAACAGCTTTGGATGCCAGAAGGCTTCCAGGTTGTCAAGTTCTTCATACACTTTAAGAACCTCGTATATGAACTTTCTTGGTAACTTAAACCTTAGCCTTCCGTTTGTTTGTGCCGTGAGGTTTAGGAGAAGCCTCATGGTATCGAGTATCTTATCGGCTTCACTCCATTTAAATACCAAGTCGCTTCTAAAAAGACATACGGATCTTTTTTCTTCTTTGTCTTTTATGTTTCGTTTAGCATTCTCTTCCAGTTCCCCGGCCTCTTGTGCCATTTTGTAGAGTGGGTACTTTGTTCTAAAGATTCCCACTCCTGCTGAGAGGTCGAGATAGGGATTTTCTCCTGTATGGAGTTTAAAACACCTGTGTATATCAAAGGCTGTTTCAACCACATCATCCCACGATCCTGTAATGAATAGGTCATCACCACCTGCGTATATTATGACTGCTTTTCTTGGTTGAGGCTCATTTAGGAGCCTCAGACTTCTAAAGTCCTTAAATAGTTTGCACTCTAGTATTTGTGTTAGATAAAAATTAAAAAACAAATTTAGTTCTCTTGAGAGGGATGCCATTCTGGAGAAGCTCTGATACGAGATCTCTTGACTGTTTCTTATGCGTTTTAGACCTCGAGAGAAGATCTGGCCAAGATTGTCAACGTCCATTCTCAGTGCTCCTATACGCTTGACACCGGTAGATAGTTCTGAAAGTTCGTCAAACTCCCCTGTTACTCCATAGCGTCCGTACGGAATAAAAATAGAGTTTCGATTTTTGTAGTCCTCAGGGTCGAGAGAGTTTATTACAAAGACCGTCTCGGAATCTGATGGGTGTTCTGAAAACGCATAGCTTGAACTGTTTATTTCAAAATCGCTTTCCATGGGAGGGTTTTTAATAATGAATCTATATCTTTTTGATCCCAGTTTTTTCCCAATTTCGTAAAAGTGCCTGCAATAGTTGCATCCCGAGAGATTCTTATCTTCATCTATTGGGGTAATTTCCTCTACCTCCTCTCTACACACCTGGCAGTTCTCTTTTTTGGGTTCATGAGGTTTTAATATCCAGTACAGGTTGTTTTTCCACTTCCTGAGTTTCTGGGTGTCAATTGCCTCTCTTAAGTTCTTCCATATAGTTCCAAAGTCTCTTTGTCCTTTTTCCAGACCGGTGCCCGCTATCTCATAGCCTGAGAGCTCAGTTAGTGAGAATCCAAGATACAGGTTTGTACCGAATCTATCGAACAAATAAGAGTTGGTTTTCTCCATTGTTTCCATGATAACCCTTTTTGCTGTATCCGTGTTTTGTGCAAGGAGGACAAAACCACCTCCTCCAACAAATACTATATTTGCAGTTGTAAGTTCCAGAGCGTTAGCTATTTCTCTTGCAAGGTGGTGACAGAGCATCTCTATATAGAATGATCTCCCTCTAAGGGTTTTAAGAGCTCCTGTTGTAGTAACCGTGTATATAAAGTCCTGTATCCCTGAAAGGTCTGCTCCAATAAGAAGAAACCTCTTCTCTAGACGGGATTCCTCAGAGGTTATCTCGTTTATCAGTTGTTCATTGTAAAAGCGCTCCCTGTATTTTTCCAAAATGTATCTGTAGAGTGCTCCTGAAATGGCTGCTGTGCTTTTTAGGTGATCAAACAGAGATACATCGGGAAACTGACCCCACAGTATCCCTCCCTTCTCCTTATCAAGTGCAACGAGTGTGTGGGAGGGTATGGTGGAGGTGTATTTTTGAAGAAGAAAAAGAAGTGTATTTGTGGATAAGGCTTTTGTGTTGTTAATTAGATCAAATTCCTTCTCAAAGCGAGTCCAGAGTTCCCTATACGTACTCTGTGGAATTGTTTTCGCTCTGAGTTCCTCAAAACCCATCTGTTCTTCATTTATCTCTGGAGGTATATATGATCCCTCATCTAGATAGAAGGGAGAGACAAAGACGGGTTTTACTGTATCCGGTTTGTCCGGATCCAGAGAGACCCGTGAAAATATGGAAAGAAGGGGAACCCTTTCCTCAAACTCTCCTGTTATGCTTTCCCTGAGGAGATCCCCCTTTATCCTTCTTTCTCCGGCAGATAGGTTGTCTGCTTCATAGATTAAAAGCAGGTAGTTTGAATTTGCAATCTCCCCAAACCTATCACTGTGGTGGTATCTTGCCGCGCCTGGTATGATCCCCTTAAACCCCTTTTTCTCTAACCAATCGGCACCAAGATCCTGGTGATTTTTTCGTTCTCCAAAAGCCCTCCTTATAAGCTTTCCTATATCATGAAGTAGTGATGCTAGGGCAATTTCCTCAATCATTACAACCCCATTCAAATAGCTTTAACTATATTACTACAGCCGCTTTTCTGTTATCAAGCCTTTTTAGTTGGAATAAGAGCTTCTAAAATTTTAAAGTTTCTTAACAGGTTTTTTAAGAAAAGAAAACGTTTCAGAAATATTTCAGGGTATTTATAAGTTTAAAATCGAGTTCATACTTTGGTATGTAGAGACGGTTTCTCTAATTTTTTGAAACACTTTGTTGACATCTTACTGCTCTATGTGAGAAAATCATCTCAGGTTTTAAAGGAGGAGATTTGGGGAGATGATGCTCTATGAGGTTCCATCTGGGTGTGGTCTGAAAGAGGTTCTGGAATGGGAGGGGGTGGATCTTAGGGATGAGTCGCTTTTCTTTATCTTCCCTGATGTGCCTGCCCTGAATAGGGCAGAGAGGCTCTTTTTAAAACATGGTCTCTGGGGTAACAGGCTTCTTACATTTGGGAAACTTGCTTCTCTTTTGAATCGGGATATGTCGGTAAGATTGTCCAGGGTGGGAAGGCTCTTCCTTATGGAAGAGGTGGTGGAGGAGCTAGCAGATACATTTACGTATTTTAAAGAACCACTTATAAGGGGTTTTTCCGGCTCTCTCGTTCGTCTTATTGCTGAGTTTAAGCACTTAAAGTTAACTCCTGATTGCTTAAAAGAGTTTGCAGAAAGGCTTGCGGAGGGTGTGCTTAAGAAAAAGCTAATTGATCTGTCAGGTGTTTTTGAGTGTTACCAGAAAAGGCTCCTTGGTGAGGGGCTGGTTGATGATATAGATGAACTTGCCTTGCTCTCAGAGAGTATAAGAAATGGAAGACTTGGGGATGTTTTTCCAGAGGCAAAGAGGTTTTTTGTATTTGGTTTTCCGGATTTTACCCTGACCCAGGTTGAGGTTTTAAAAAGTATAGAGGAAAGAGGATATGAGCTAAGGGTCTTTGTTCCTGAGCTAAGTGGATTTTCTACACTAAGAAGAAGGTTGTCTCGGAAGCTTGGCATAAACCCTGATGATATCAGGCGTCTTTCCCTAACTTCCTTAAGGCAAAGAAGTGTAGAGATACGCTCTTTTCCTTCTTTTTCTGAGGAGGTTGACTTCGTTTCAAAGGAGATAAAGAGGTTGATTTCGGAAAAAGGTGTTAGGGCAGAGGAAATTTGTGTTGTTTTAAGATCTTTTTCCGAAAAGGCAAAGGACATTGTAAGCGGTTTTGATAAGCTTGGCCTTTCGTACTGGGTATCTAGGGGCATAAGTTTAAAGGAGTCTCTACTTGGACAGTTTGTGATAGATCTTCTGGAAGTTAAGTTGTCTGGTTTTGAAAGAAAGAGATTTTCTCATCTGCTAAAAAGTCCTTTCCTGTCTGAGTTCTTTAAAAACACCCGCTGCCTTGAGAGTGCGGTTCTGGAGCTTGAGAACAAAGCCCGTAAGAGGAGGTTTCAGGGTGGAGTTAGAGAGTGGCTTGCTCTTTTAGAGGAATCTAATCTGCCGAGGGGTTTTTCCGAATCGGTTAAGAATTTGATTTCTCTTCTAAATGAAGGGTTAAACCTTGGAACCTTAAAGGGTTTTTGTTCCGACCTTATAGATCTTCTGGATACCCTGAATGTTCATATGGCGGTGAGGAGGCTCTCATCAACGCACCGTATACATCTTTTTGCCTGGGAGAAACTTTCAACGTTATTAAGGGAACTTAGGTTTCTTTCGAACATGGGATTTGAGAAGGCTATCTCGCCAGAGGAGTGCCTCTTTCTCCTTAAAGATGTTTTTTCTGAGGCAAGGTTTTACCTTAGGTCCTCTGAAGAGGAAAGGGGGGTCTATGTGGTAGAGGCCTTTGATCTGAGGGGGGCGGATTTCCCATATGTTTTTCTGCTGGATGTTTCTGAAAGGAGTTTCCCCATGCAGTTTGTTCAGGATGCGGTGCTTAAAGATACTGAGAGGAAGGTTATAAACGGGTTTATGGATGGTGATTTCCTTCTGGTTGAGGATATCCATTACCAGGATGAAGAGCTTCTCTTTAAGCTTGTATGTAGCTCCGCTAAAAGCTCCCTCTGGATTACATACTCGCAGTTAGACAGTAGGGAGAGAGCCATGCTTCCTTCGTACCTTGTAGAGGAGCTAGCTGAGGAGGAAGGATTGGCGGTTAAGAAAGAGACACTTAAGGATAGGCTTTTAAGGGCTGAGAACGTATACACGATTTATGACCTTGCAAGGTATCTTTTCTTTACGGATAGCTATAGGGAAGGTGAGCTTTCGGAGTTTTTAAGACAACACTGGCCACATTATGAACGAGTTATATCGGGTGTGGCTGCAGAGAAAGAGAGGTTAAGGAACAGAGGTGACTTTTCCGGGTTTGAGGGAGTTGTTAAGGATCTTAGTTTCTTTAAGGAGCTTTCTTTATCCCCTACAGGCCTTGAAACGTACGGCAGGTGTCCTTTCAGGTACTTTGCATCAAGGGTACTTGGACTCGAGAACCTTCCTGAGTACGAGGACGATGTCTCAGTTCTTGATACGGGAGGTTTCTACCACAGGGTACTTGGAAACTTTTTTAAGGCTCTTTCCTCTGAGATGGGTGGAAGGGTTGATTTAAGAACAGTAGGGGATGATGAGCTAATTCAAAAATTCAGGCGTTTTACAGAGGACATTAACTTCTCAGGAGAGTTTGGCTGGCTTTCCCCGGGTATCAGGGAGCTTCTTAAGGTAAAGATGCTTGAAGAGGTGTTGCCTACCTTTATCCTAAAGGAGGCCAGGAGAGTAAGGGAGTGGAACTCTAAGGGGTTTTTCCCCGTATCTTTTGAGAGAGAGGTTTCCTTTGAGTTTGAGGGGATACGATTAAGAGGGGTTATAGACAGGGTTGATATTGGAGATAAGGGTGCTTTGGTTATTGACTATAAACTTGGGTCTCCAAATACTAAGCGGTTTTGCAACCCTCTACACCTTCAGCTTCCCCTTTACCTTTTTGCACTTAAACAGGAGGGAATAACACCATACGGTGGATACTACAGGTTTATTGAGAAACCGGATGAGGAAAAAGGGGAAAGTGAGAGTGGCAAAGGAAACATAGACGCCCAGATAGAATCTGCGCTGTCTTATTTAAGGCTCTACAGTAGCCTTATTAAGCGTGGCTTTTTTGCTCCCGTTATAGAGGATAAAAAGGCCTGTATTGATGGTCTAGAGGTTGAGTTAAGAAAGGATGATTACTCAACCTGCGGGTGGTGCGAGTTTAAAGACCTCTGTAGGGTTCATGGAGGTGTTATAAGAAGATATGGAGGATAGCAAAATAAGGGAGTTTATGGGGCTTAATGAAGAACAGGAGGTGGTTTTAAATCTGGATGCTCAGCCTGTTGTTGAGGCAGGTGCGGGTTCCGGTAAGACCACAGCCCTTGTTGCAAGGTATCTCTGCATTCTCGAGCAGGGAAGGGCTGATGTTGATGGAATCGTTGCTATAACCTTTACCGAAAACGCCGCCTCCGAGATGAAAGGGAGGATTAGGAGCAGGATAAAGGAGTACATCAGACGGTATGGGGAAAGAGGCTTTTTAAGAAGGGATGCAGTAAGGAAACTTACTGGTGCGCCGATAGGAACCATTCACGGGTTTGCAGCTCGCCTTATAAGGGAAAATCCTTTGGAAAGTGGAGTATCTCTTGATTTCTCTATAGTGGATGAGATCGAAAAAGGTGCACTGGTTAGAAAAGCCATAGATGATCTTATTCTGGGGTTGTGGCAATCGGAATCTGATGGGGAAGGGCTTTTAAAGAAGATACTTAAAGAAGAGGGCTTTAATTTTGAGCAGATAAGGAAAAAGCTTTCTGAGATCATCTACCTTGCAGATACCTTTCACATTGAGCCTCCTTTTTGTGTGTTTGGGGGTAATGAGCTAAAAGAAGAAGTGGGGAAAGAGAAGTTAATTGAAATCCTCATAGATAGGATCAATGGGTTTCCGGATAAGTACCCAAATAAAAACGTGGAAAAGAAGATAGGAAAGGTTAAAGAACTTGCTTCAAAGGTTCTTAATTCACCTTACGGTTCGGGTAGAGTTTCGTTTATTTCGGATATCTGTAAGGAGCTTAATGGGATCTGTAATCTCAAAAAAGCTGACAACTCGGATAAGGATCTTGCAGGAGAGCTACTTGATCTTGCAAACCAAATTCTAAGTCTGTTCGATTTGGAGCTTTCCCACCTTTATAAGGAACTGGCCGAGAGGGCTTTTTATCTTATACGGGAAAGGAAGAGACAACTTGGTGTTTTGGACTACGAAGACCTTCTTCGTTTTGCCAGGAATCTGCTTGAGGACAGTTCAGAGAGATGCGCTTCTTACATAAGCAGATTTAAGTACGTTATGGTTGATGAGTTTCAGGATACCGACAGACTGCAGTTTGAGATAATACGCTTGCTCTGTAAGAAGGCGGGTGCAAACCTCTTCGTTGTTGGTGATTCAAAGCAGGCCATATTTGGATTTCGTGGTGGTGATCCCTCTCTATTCTCTAGGTTAAAGGGCGAAGGAAATGACTTCAAGAGCTTTGTAAGAAACTACAGGTCACAGGCTCCACTTGTTGGGTTCTTCAATAAGTTCTTTGAGAGGCACTTTGACCGTGGGTATGAGTACATGCGTCCGGAGATTGGGGCAAGCTCCAGAATACACCCTCTAGAGTTTATTGTATCTTTCGGTAACACTACTGGTGAGTGTAGGAGAAAAGAGGCAAAGAGCATATCAAGAAGGATTTTAGAGCTTTGTAAACAGGGGTATTCGTTTAAGGATATGGCTTTGCTTCTAAGGTATAGGACCTTTATGTATGTATACGAGAGTTCTCTAAGGGAATTTAACATTCCCTACCGCTCCGTTAGTGGAGGAACCCTGTTTGCTCAAACCGAGGTAAGGGATATAGTTGCTTTCATTAGATATCTGCTAAATCCAGGAGACCGTATTGCGGAAGCCTGTGTTTTACGCTCTCCCTTTTTAGGGGCATCTGATGAGGAGTTGCTGTCTTTCTATGGCAAGCGTGAGAGGGTAGAAAAGATTTCAGATTTCCTTGAGTTTGTAGGAGAGCTTAGAAAAGCGGCTTTCTCTCTAACCCCGGTTTCCCTTCTCGAATTTATCTTAAGGGAGACGGGTTTTGACTCTGCAGTGCTTGCCCTAAGGGATGGATTGGTTAAATACGAAAACATAGGCAGGCTCCTTAGGGTTTTTAAAAGGCTTGAGTCAATGGGGTTAAACATAGTTGATATACTTAATTATCTGGAATCTGGATTTGAAGAAGATTACGAACCTCCCTCTCAATCTGAGCTTATTGAGGAGGACTCTGTAAAGGTACTTACTGTTCACAAGGCAAAAGGGCTTGAGTTCCCCGTTGTGTTTCTTGCTGATCTTGATCATGCAGGAGGGGAGAGTAAAAGGGTAGCCGTAACAGGTAAGGGAGAGTTCCTTGTAAGGCATGAGGGGACAAGCTCTTCTCTATGGAAACAGGTAAGTGAGCTTAAGTATAGGGAAGAGATTGAAGAAGAAAAACGTATTCTCTACGTTGCAAAAACAAGAGCAAAAGACCTGCTTGTTGTAGCCTGGGGAAAAAGTAAGAAGAGCAGTTCTTCAGGGAAGAATCTCTCTTCCCTTATCGAGTCTGTAATTGGGGTAAGCTCTGAATTAAGTGCGGATAGAGTTTCTTTCTGTGGGTTTGAAATACCCATATGGCAGGAAAAGGGTATGGAGAAGACGTTTTTTGAGGAAGCAAAAGGAAAACCATCAGGTTTTTCCGCTCTGGAGGGGTTTCCCCTTGTAACAGGGGATCTGCATGTGGGAGAAAGAGGTGGCGATTTTGTTTTGCCTATTGGTAGACTCTTTCCTCTGGAGGTTGGAAAACTGATGCACAGGTTTCTTGAGCTTTGGGATTTTAGGGAGGAAAGTGTTTTAAGCACCGCAAGATTTGTTCTGGCTGAGGCGTTTTGTGTAGATTGTGGGTCAATTATTGAGCTTTTTAGCTCAATGGCTAGAAACTTTCTTAAATCGGAACTTATCGGGAGAATAAGGAGGGCACGGAGGGTATATAGGGAGGTTCCCTTTCTTGTAGAGGATAGGGATTCTACAGAGAGGGGAAGAATGGATCTTGTGCTGGAGGAAGAAAGGAGTGTAAGTGTCTTTGATTACAAGTACGTAATGGAAAGAAGCGAACTTGCCAGTTATAGAGAACAGCTTAAAAGGTACCTACACATTGCCTCAAAGAGGTTTAAAAAACATACGGATGGTTTTTTTGTTATTTTACCCCAAGTAGAGCTTGTACCACTGTAATACCTTTTCTGTGTTTTCCACTTTTTAGCAGGGTTTCTGCTGACTTTTTCTACTTTGCAGGTAATATATCAAAACTTTTGCCTTTTAAAGAAGGTTTTGTGAGGAAAATGATGGGTGTAAGGGCGGTTTATCTCGTTCCGGTAATAGCTCTTGGTATCTTCGCAATGGGTAAAAAGAGTCTGGCATCAGGTGGTGGTTTTTTCTCTCTTGGGTTCAGGGGAGGAACGTCCTTTCTTGTAACGAGAATAAGGTTTTCTACCTACGAGGTTTTTGGCGTTTATAAATTGCCCTATGATGTAAAGCTTGGAGAGGTTGATGTTCAGGCGAGATGGAACTTTGCAGGAGGGGTTGTAAGGCAGGATGAAGACAGTGCTTTTCTCTTAACCTTTGGTCCTGGCCTGGCGTTTAATAGAGAAGGTTTGCCCCTTATCCTAGATGGTGGTGTTGGTCTTGGATTTATAAGTGAGCCAGAGTTGGGTGAACGTGACTTTGGTGCTCCCCTTCAATTTACTGCACATGGGGGAATTGGCTTTAGGGTTGGTCACCTTTATATAGGTTACAGGTTTCATCACATGTCGGATATGGGCTTTTTCGATGGTAAGGGGATGAACCGTAACCTCCTTGAACTTGGTTATGCTTTCTGATTTATTAGGCTATTTTCTGTTAAGGTTAAAGGGACATAGAGGGTTATACTTTACATAGCCTGAAAACCTTGAGTAACCTTCCTGTGTTCCAATGTCTATTACCTCTTCACTTATTATGTACTCAAATGCCTTGTACCTTGCGCTGTTTACAATATCATCCAGATCGAATTCCTTTTGATTCCTGAACAGTCTTATAAACGGTTCTATCTTCCTGTTAAACAGGTATACTCCTCCCTTAACAAGGGTATCTCTTAAGGGTTTTCTGACCTTGCTTAGGGAGTAGGTAACAAATGCCCCCGTTCTTTTGTGTATGCTATACATCTCATCGTAGTTAAGCTCTATGTAGAGACCTCCATCCACCACGAAGAAATCCTCCCCCAAATCTATTGTCTCCATTGCTCTCCTTAGTGAACCACCGGTTCCTGAAGGGAGATTGTCGAGGACGTATTTAAGCTTTGGATAGCGTGTAACTATCTTCTCTGCCATGTGCCCTATAGATAGAACTACCTCAAGATTAAACCTTTGCAGGTACTCAATCAGGTAGTCAAGGAAAGGCCTTTCGTTTACAGGAATCATGCACTTTGGTACTTTCTCCTTTGATAAAGCCGGGTTTATTGCCAGAGAACTGCAGATGATAAGTGCTTTAATCCCCTTCATTATCTACCCCCACCAGTCAAACCAGTGAAATTTGTTTATCCAGAGAACACCCCAGGTGTTTGTTAGTATCCCGAGGCATATTAGCAGTTTGTGGTGCCATCTGAGTGTGCTTCCGATTCCACGAAGGGTTAGCAGTATTAAAAACGGGTAAAAATCCATTGCATAACGGTATCCAAACTGTGTCCAGCCGGTTCCAGCTTTTGTAAAGATGAGCAGGGCAATAGGTATTATTGCAGACCAGCATGCAAACGCAAGCCTGTTTCTTATACCCGCAAATATGCTGTATATAAATGCAGGTGTTGTAACAAGAACTGAGAGCCCCTGCATGGAAGGGACGACATAAGGAGGTTTATCTATAAAGACTGGAGGCTTTGCAAGGATAACGGAAAGGTGGTAGGGGATGTAGTAGAGGCTAAACATTCCTCTGTCAAACCATGGCTGGGCACTTGGTGTAAGTAGCATGGTGTATGCAACGTCAAAGGGTGTACCAAACCTGAGGTAGTTGTAGGTAAGGTTCAGGAAAACAAACACTGCGGTGCCTAAACCAAGCTGTATCAGGGGTTTTAACCTTATCCTTTTTAAAAAGGGTTCTTCTGAATTGGAAAGCCACTTATCAGATAGCATTACGATGAAAAAGGGTAGTCCAAGTATGGTAGAGAGCCTTGACCAGTAAGAGGCTCCAACAAGAAGGCCGATAAGAAAAGGGCGTTTCTTACCAAGCGTTTCATATATGGCAAGATTCAGAAAGAAAAAAGAGCAGATGTGGGCAAGATACCAGGAAGAACCTATTGTTGCTATGTACCAGTGAATGGTGCTAAAGGCAACAAGCACTGTCATCCATATACGTATACTCTCGCTTGAGGTTAACCTTCTTATAATCAGGTACACAAGCGATACGTTTATAGCTCCCAGAACGATCGATGCAAGGGTTTGCTTAAACTCTACCCCCCATATGGCAACAAAAGGTATTAAAAGAATGGCAGGCATTGGAGGATAGACCACGTATATGTTCCCGTTGAAGGGAATAAGCTCTGTAAGGCGAGGTGGGGCCTCCTTAAGGGAGAGTCTTCCGTGTATAAATGCGTCTGCAAGCCAGACGAAGTAGTCGTAGGGTGTGTTGTAGCCGGGATAGGTTAGATAGTAAACAACCAGTGTTACGGAAAAGAAGAGTAAAGCTACTATAAAAGGAGCAAGTCTCTGGTTTTTTCTGATTTGAAAGTGCATCCGACAAAAGACACTTTTTGTCTGAACAAGTTAATTTTAATTGTATAATTTATTTTGCTCAAGGCTTTTGGGCACAAATTTGGCTGGACGGAGGCGTAGATGGACCTTATGACTTTTATTGGCAAAAGCTCTGAAGCCAATATCGGTAAGGCTATAAGGGAGTTCTCTTTTAGACCACCCAGGGTAGAGATTGTAGAGGAGAGAGAGAATCTCGTAAAGGCTTATGTTTCTACAAGTGAAGGGGGAAATTTCGCCGTTATGCTCTCTGAGGATACCGCTTCGTGTGGGTGCAGGGATAACTTTCAAAAAGGGGAGATATGTAAGCACATACTGGTTCTTGTATTCCACCTGATAAAGGAAAGGAATCCATGATGTAGGATCTATACAGAGGCTTCCCCTTTTGTAATTTCCTCTATCCTTACGTTAAAGATAAGGGTCTTTCCAGCAAGTGGATGGTTATAATTTACCTCTACTACCTGACCAAAAACACCTGTTACCTCACAGTCTCCGTTTATTGTTCTTATTCTCATTCCTATTTTCGGTTCGATCTTGTTCTTCTCAAATATCTCAAGCGGAATGGTCTTAAAAAGATTTGCATCCTCTGGGCCGTAGGCCTCTTCGGGAGGCACTCTAAACTGTTTTTCTTCACCCTCTCTCATCCCAAGTAGTTCTTTGTAAAGGCCTCTTATGATTCTTGATTTTCCAATTTCAACAGATACAGGTTTATCGGATGTGTGTATAACGGTTCCATCTTCAAGGGTTACGGTTGATCTGAATACAACCCTATCTCCAACCTCTATCACTTTATCCCCCATCTGGCCACCTCCAAAACACAGATGACTTTACCGGACTTTTTATATCTTAACACAAATTCTTGTTTATGTTTACAGACAAACAGAGAATTGAATCTGCTAACTTGAGTTGTCACTGTGAGACCTTTGGTTTGATACACGGTAGATTCCTGCAAGGATAAGAACTCCCCCTACCAAGATTCCTGTATCTAGCTTGTTTCCAAGGTGTATCCAGTCAAGGATCAGACCGAATACGGGAACGAGCATTGAGGAAAAGGTTGTTGTGTGTATATCGAGTTTTCCCAGCAGATAAAACCATATGGTAAAGTTAACCGTGGAGGCAATTATCGAGGTAAAAAGCAAGATGCCTGTTAGTGTCCATGTCCAGTTTATATTGAATAGATGCTCTTTTGGCAAAGAGAGCACAATAAGTCCAAGTGTTCCAAGTAGCATCTGAAGACCGTTTATCACGTAGGGGTCTTCTTCTGACATGCGTCTTTTAACCCATATGTTGGAGATTGCCCATGAAATTGCTCCTATTAGAATCAGGATCTCTCCAACCAGTGTTTTAAGGTTTTGTTTTAAAATGGTATCCCAGCCAAGGATGCAAACTATTCCAGCTGTTCCCAAAACAGCTCCTGTAAGTCTTTTTGTTGTTATCTTTTCCCCGAGAAAGAAATGTGTGATTGTAACAGTCCAGATGGGCATGGTGTAGAGGAGAACGGATGTCTTTCCAGCCGTAACAAACTGCATTCCATACAGCATGAATCCAAACATGGCGGTGGTCTGAAACAGCCCAACTACCATGTAGTCAAGCCATTTCTTTCCCTTTGGCCACCTTGAGCCCTTTATGTAGAGTATCGGAAGCATTGCCAATCCCCCGATTCCACAGCGCCAGGTGGCAAATGTGAAGGGAGAGAGGAATTTTAAGCCTACCTTCATAAGTATCCAGGAGTATCCCCAGGTTATAATTACAAATGCCAGCAGTACTACGTTAATCCACATTTCCGTTGTCCGTCTGGCTGCATCATAAGGTGGGTATTACTCGATCTTCTTTATCTCCAGAACCTCTACTGGAATTCCCCACATATGAATACTTACCCCTTCGGGGCGCTTCTTTAACTTAAACTCAACTCTTAAACCATCAACCCTGAACTCCTCTTCAAGGTTTATAGGGTCGTATCTGTTTCCATCGTCTCCAACTATGCCGAAGAAGCCATCTTCCAGGTTTATAAACCTTATGGTTCCCCTTCCCGTTATTATGCTGTTTGATTCATTGTGGTTATCGGAGCACACTGCTATAAGCGTTGACAGGGCAAGTATGATTAAAATTATCAGGTTTCTTTTCATCTCTTGCTCTATTCATATTACCGAAAAAAAACGAATAAACCAAAACTCTTTTACCGGAGTTTTTTTAAGGTTGTGTGGTTGACAACTTGGCTTCGATACGTTAGATTTTGTTGACTTTTAGCTATCTCTAGCTTAGAGGGGACAGGGAAGGTTTGAACACAGCTGATTATCATTTTTGCACAGGGGTAAGTTGTGTTTTAAAGAAGGTATAAATAAGTGGAAGGTCCTTGTGTTTTTGGTTTTTGGGGGCGCTTTTAAACGAAAAAAATTTTGAGGAGGTGGACTACAGTGAGAATTGTAGTAATAGTAAGGCAGACCCCGGATACAGAGGCAAAGATTAAGGTTGCTCCAAGTGGGGATACAATCGATACCGAGGGTATAAAATGGATTGTAAATCCCTACGATGAGTTTGCTATAGAAGAGGCTATAAGGATAAAAGAGAAGCTGGGGAAGGGAGAGGTAATCCTTATTACAATGGGACCTGCAAGGTGCATTGAAGCACTGCGTACTGGGCTTGCAATGGGTGCGGATAACGCAATCCACATAAAAGATGAAAGCTTTGCTTTTACTGATCCTTATGCTCTGGCCAAAGTTATAGCTCAGGAGATAAAAAACCTTGGAGAGATTAATCTGGTTCTTACCGGTAAGAAGATGATCGATGAGGAAACGGGACAGGTAGGTATACACGTAGCTGAGGAGCTTGGGATACCACATGTGGCTATAGTTACCAAGGTGGAGCTATCTTCTGATCTTACAAAGGTAACCTGTCAGAAGGAGATAGAGGGTGGACAGATGGTGGTTGAAGTTCCTCTTCCTGCACTCATTACCTGTGAAAGGGGTTTAAACGAACCCAGATATGCTTCACTTCCTGGAATAATGAAGGCAAAGAAGAAACCGGTTAAAGAGGTAACTATAGATAACATAAATCTTGAAGCTCTTGGTCTTACCAAAGAGGCACTGGGTCCAGCTGGGGCTCGCTTTAGGGTTACAAAGCTTGAGGTTCCACAGATACAGAGAAGGCTAAGGATACTAAAAGGAAAACAGCAGGATATGGTTAAGGGAGATGAGGTTGCAGAAGCAGTTCGTGAGCTTGTAAGACTTCTTAGAGAAGAGGCCAAGGTGATTTAAGAGTTTAAGGATTTTAGCAGGAGGTAGAAAGATGAGCAATGAAATTTGGGTAGTAGCAGACTTAACAATAGGTGGCGATGTTAGAAAGGTAACGTTTGAAGCCCTTTCTGAGGCAAGAAGAAAGCTGGTTGGTAAGCTTGGAGGGCAGCTCTGTGGGGTTTTAATCGGCTCGGGGGTTTCAGCTCTTGCTTCTGAGCTTGGAAAGTACGGTGCCGAGAAGGTATATGTGGTTGAAAACGAACTTCTTAAAGACTACACCCCTGAGGCTTACACGGTAGCCCTTTCGGAGTTGATAAAGAAACACAATCCCTATATAGTGCTTGCTGGTAATACCTCGGTAAGTCAGGATTTTCTTCCAAGGGTTGCTGCAAGGGCTGAGGCGGGGCTTGCAGTGGATTGCATTGATCTTGACCTTACAGACGATAAGAGATTGGTTGTTAAGCGTTACAAGTACTCTGCAAAGTCTATTGCTACGGTTGAGTTTCTGGACTATAAGCCAATGATGGCAACCATTAGGCCAAATGTTTTTAAGCCTGAAGAGGATGCAAAGAACCCGGAAGTGGTAAGCGAGTCTGTAGAGATAAAACCTGAGGTTATCTGGACAAAGATTGTTGAGGTAAGAAGGAAAGAGTCTCCCAGACCAGAGCTTACCGAAGCTGATAGGATCGTTTCTGGAGGACGGGGATTGGGAAGCGGAGAAAACTTTAAGCTCATATTCGAACTTGCAGACGCAATCGGGGCTGCTGCAGGTGCATCACGTGCGGCTGTGGATTCTGGCTTTGTTCCCTACGAGATGCAGGTTGGGCAGACTGGAAAGGTTGTCTCCCCTACACTCTATATTGCAATAGGTATATCTGGCTCTATTCAGCACTTTGCCGGAATGGGCTCTTCCAAAGTAATAGTGGCGATAAATAAAGACCCTGATGCCCCTATCTTCCAGAAGTGTGACTATGGAATTGTAGGGGATCTGTTTGAGATAGTTCCTGTGCTCACCGAAGAATTTAAAAAACTTCTGGCTCAGCAGTAATAAAGCGGATTCCGGAGGCAGGCGCTTTTGCCTGCCTCTATTAGCCAATTTCGGCTTTTATGTCTACAAGCTCAATTTGTGTAATTCTGCTTCCAAGAAACCTCTCTGCAATTCTTATAAAGCTTTCCGACACATCGGTTAAGTAGAATTCCCTGAGTGCAGGGGGATTGGCCTCTGTTCTTGTCAGCCCGTTTTCCAGAAGGACCCTTTTTATCTCAAGTGCGGTTTCTGTAGCCGAATCTACAAGTTCTATCTCAGATCCCATAACCTTTTGAATAACGGGTTTTAAGAGGGGATAGTGGGTGCATCCAAGGATAAGGACATCTATACCACATTCTTTAAAAGATTCCAGATACTTGCCTGCAATTAGCTCCGTTACTTCCCCTTCTAACCAGCCTTCTTCTGCAAGTGGAACAAAAAGCGGACAGGCCTTTGAGTAAACCTCTATTTCAGGGGCAATGTTTTCAATGGCCTTCTTATACGCATTGCTCTTAATTGTGGATTGTGTCCCTATTACTCCGATTTTCTTTTTCTTGGTGGTTTTTACCGCTTTCCTTACACCCGGTTCGATAACGCCTATAACCGGGACTTCAAAATCCCATCTAAGACTTGGAAGTGCAACAGCAGAGGCTGTGTTACATGCAACCACAAGTAGTTTTACCCCCTTTGAGATAAGAAACCTTGCATTGCTCTGAGAGTAGTTGATTACGGTTCTGCTGGATTTTGTTCCGTATGGTACTCTAGCTGTATCACCCAGGTAGATAAGGTTTTCGTCTGGAAGTACCCTGAGTATTTCCCTTACTACGGTAAGTCCCCCAACTCCTGAATCGAATACACCTATAGGGCTGTTGTTGTCCATGGGATTAATCTTAGCTTTGCCGGGGGCTATGTCAATAAATAAACGGGGTGTTTTAAAACAGTGCTTCTATTGCTTTCTCAATCGAGTCAACCCCAATAAGTGATAATGAGGTCTCTACAGTTAGCCTTTCAAGGTTTGTGCGGGGAAGAAGGCATCTTTTAAATCCGAGTTTTTCCGCTTCCTTAAGCCTTAGCTCTGCCTGAGAGACACCTCTTACCTCACCTACAAGACCAACCTCACCAAAAACAACCGTATCCGAATCTATGGGTTTGTTGAGAAAACTAGATACAATTGCCATGCTGATTCCAAGGTCAATGGCCGGCTCTTCAATCTTTACCCCTCCTGCAACGTTCATAAAGATATCCTGTCCTATAACGTGCAATCCGGCTCTTTTTTCAAGTATGGCAACCAGAAGAGATACCCTGTTGTAGTCAAGACCTATTGTTGTTCTTCTTGGTACTCCGAAGTTACAGGGTGATACAAGGGCCTGAATTTCAACCAGTATTGGCCTTGTTCCCTCTAGACTTGGAACAACCACTGAGCCGGAAGCATTTACCGGTCTTTCAGAGAGAAAGATCTCAGAGGGGTTTTTTACCTCTTTAAGACCGCTGTCCTGCATCTCGAATACCCCAATCTCGTTTGTCGAGCCAAATCTGTTCTTTACAGCCCTTAGGATTCTGTAGGGGTGCTCTTTTCCCCCTTCGAAGTAGAGCACGGTATCTACAAGGTGTTCAAGCACCTTTGGACCGGCAATTGTGCCTTCCTTGGTTACGTGACCTATAAGAAGCATTGAGGTTCCGTGAGCTTTTGCATACTGCATGAGTCTTGAAGCACATTCTCTTATCTGTCCTACACTTCCAGGTGCAGAGGGGAAGTCCTCCGTATATATGGTGTGGATTGAGTCGATAACCGCTATAACCGGTGAGATCTTATCTATCTGTTCTATTATGTTCTCAAGAGAAGTTTCCGCAAGAACGAATAACCTCTGGGAATCTATGCCGAGTCTCTTTGCCCTCATCTTTACCTGCTCTGGTGATTCCTCACCCGTTACGTAGATTACGTTCCTGTTGGACTGAGCTACCCTGTTTAGCATATCTATAGCAAGGGTTGATTTGCCCATTCCAGGGTCTCCGCCAAGCAGTACAAGAGAGCCGGGAACAAATCCTCCTCCAAGAATCCTGTCAAGTTCCCCTATGGTGGTTTCAATTCTTTCTTCTCTGTTAACCCCTATTTGCGTTATGGCAACCGGATGGGAAGGGTTAGTTTTTCTCTTTGAGATTTCTCTCTCCAACTTGATGTATGAGTTCCATTCTCCACAGACTGGACACCTCCCCATCCACTTCGGTGAGTGGCTTCCACAGTTCTCACATACGTACTGTCCAATATGTTTCGTTTTTAAACTTCTAGTGCTCCTCTGTTTCATTCTCCCCTGTTTTGCCCTGTCTCTGCCGGGCTAGTTTTCGAAATTCTTCTGCAAACTCTTTTAGCCTCTTATCAACAAGGTAGTTTACGGTTCCTTCCTTAAACTGTCCATCGGGTTTTCTCTCACCTGCTTCCATACCAGTCAGTATCTCTATTGCCTCATCTACCGTTTGTACCGGGTAAATGTGGAACTTTCCTTCCTTTATGGCTTCTAAGACCTCTTTCTTAAGCATCAGGTTCTGTACGTTTTGATGGGGAATTATCACACCCTGCTCTCCGGTAAGCCCCTTAATCTTGCAGACATGATAGAATCCTTCTATCTTCTCGTTTACCCCTCCAATTGGCTGGATTTGCCCCTTCTGGTTAACAGAGCCTGTAATTGCAATCCCCTGTTTTATGGGGACACCTGAAAGACTTGAGATGATTGCTACAAGCTCTGCAGCCGATGCACTGTCTCCTTCAACCAGTTCATAGCTCTGCTCAAAACACAGGCTAGCGGATAAACTCAGGGGCTTATTCTGTGCGTACTTAGAACCTATGTATCCGCTAAGTATCAGAACCCCTTTATTGTGTATGTTGCCGCTTAGATTTGCCTTTCTCTCTATGTTTACAACACCTTCCGTTCCCATGAAGGTTTCACAGGTTATACGTGAGGGTTTGCCAAATGAGTAATCTCCCAAGTTGTAGACTGCAAGCCCGTTAATCTGCCCAACCACAGCACCTTCGGTATCCACAAGAATTATACCTTTGGCTATAAGCTCCTGTATTTTCTCTTCTAGCATATTTGACCTGTATATCTTCTCCTCTATTGCCCTTTCTACGTGTTTTCTCGTTACGTATTTGTTTTTTCCATCTACATTTGCCCAGTAATTTGCCTCACGTATTATCTTGGAGATTGCTCCAAACTGGACAGATAGCTTGTTCTGATCCCCCGCTATTCTCGATGAGTACTCAATAACAGCTTCCACACCGCTTCTGTCAAACTGTTTTAGGTTTTCTTTATCACAAATTGATTTTACAAAGCAGGAGTACTGAGAGAGCATCTCATCTGTTCTATCCACAACGGAGTCAAAATCTGCCTTTACCTTAAAAAGCTTCATAAAGTCTTCATCGTAGGCATAGAGCAGGTAGTAAAGAAGAGGGCTTCCAGTAAGTATCACCTTTACATTGAGCTTTATTGGCTCTGGCCTTAACCCAACAGTACTCATAAGCCCATACTGCTGGTACACATCCTCAATTCTTAGTTCCTCGTTCTCAAGAACCTTTTTAAGGGAGTCCCAGACGAAGGGGTATTTTAAGACATCCAGTGCTTCAACCACAAGGTACCCACCGTTTGCTTTGGCAAGTGAGCCTGCATGTATCATTGTAAAGTCTGTAACGAGAACGCCAAATCTTGCTTCTCTCTCAATGGAGCCAAAGAGGTTTGTGTAGGTTGGGTGTGGCTCAAAAATAACCGGGGCCCCCTTGGTGTTGGAGTTATCTATTACCACGTTTACCTGGTATTCGGTAAAGGTTGGCTTTTGCTGTGGAAGCTTAAAAGGAAAGGGAGGAACCTCACCCTTTTCTGGCAGAAACTTCTCTATGTTTTCAAGAATGTGTTTCTGTGCCATATCCAGGTAGTCTATTATCTCAGGAAAGGACTTGTATTTTTCCCTGATACCATCAATAACATAGCTTACTGCAAAGAGTGCTACCCTTTTATCCAGTTCCTTTAGTTTATCCATTGCTTCTTTTTCAAGGTTTCTAACCTTTTTAAAAACCTCGTTTACTTCTTCATCTATCTTCTCCTTTCTCTTCCTTATATCCTCTTTGTGAAACTCATCAAGCATATTGTATTCTTCCTGTGTAATGGGTCTTCCACGAAATAGGGGGATGGTTACTATACCTGTTGGTGTAAATTGAACCTGCATCTCCAGCTCAGAAGCTTTTTTCTGAAGCTCCTCAAAGAGCAGGCCCTTTTGTTTCTGCGTTTCGTTTATTATCCTCTGTTTTTCTTCTTCGTATTCCTTGCTTTCAAATGCCCTGGGAATGTTGTTTCGCAGGTTCTCAACGAGGTCTTCCATGTCTTTTTTAAATACCTTACCCATTCCGGTTGGCAGACTAAGTGCCTTTGGGGTATTTGGGTCTTGAAAGTTGTATACATAGCACCAATCAGGTGGGGTTGGCTTATCTTTTGCAATCTTTGACAGAATAGACCTTATGACACTTGTTTTTCCCACACCTGGAGGGCCAGCAAGGTAGAGATTATAGCCACGAGACTCTATGCCTAAACCAAAGTATATAGCATCAACTGCTCTTTTTTGTCCTATAAAGTCTTCACAGGCCTCAATCTCTTCTGTTGTGTTAAAACCCAATTTGCTTAAATCGCAGAAACGATACGCTTCGTTAACGGAGAGTCTTTTGGGTTTGCTCGCCTTCGATTTGCTCATAACCATACCTCTTGTAATTTGTTTTGTCATATATTGTCATATATAATGGTTTTTTGCAAATCCCTGATACTTACCTAAAATTGCTCCTTGACAAAGTATTTTTTTGTGTAATAAGATAGTTACCAAATGGATAAAGTAAAGGAGGAAAGCTTATGAAACGCAGGCTTTTTAGTTTTTATCTGGTAGTGTTTTTTTGCTGTTTGTTAATGGTTAGTACCTTAAATTCGGTTGCGGAGGATAAGGTTAGGGAACTTCCTGCTCCCCAGCTTGTAACGGATGCATGGATGCTTTTTATTGGATACGAGGCGGACCCTGAAGTGATTAAGTCTCTTCTCCCTCCGGGCCTTGAGCCTCATCCAAACAATATGGTTGTTATGAACATGTATACGGTTCCTGACCCATCTCAGACATCTGGTTTTGGGGCCTATACTCTAACCTACTTGACAATACAGCTTAAAGGGCAGGATTCCTATATAATGGGGTCAGAAACTGGAGAGCCGGGAAGGTACTTTGTAGCTTACTTTAACAGCTCTGAGGTGATGAGGAACTTTACCCGTAAGGTTGGAATTCCAGCTGAACCTGGAATGACAAAGCAAACAAAAAAGAACGGTAAGCTTGTTTCTGTGCTTGAGGTTGATGGAAAACCGTTTATCGAAGCCACTGTTGATGTTTCTGAGGAGCTTCAACCGGCGGTAGGGGGACATCTTAACTATTTTGGTTTGAAGAAAATAAACAGGGACGGTAAAGAGGTGCTTCAGATAATGAAGTATCCTATTCCCTTTGTTGTAAGAACGGTTAAAACTGAAAATCCTAAGGTGGAATTTAAAATGCCAGAGGATCATCCACTTTACCGTCTAAAACCTCTTAAGGTAAAGTGGGCCTCCTACATGAAGGGTAGCTTTGTATATCCTCAGGCACAGGTATTGAAGGAGGTAGAGGCAAAGTAGGATTGGGGAGGATAAGCGATGATAAGGGTAGGGGAAAATGTAGCATTAAGCTGGCTTGGGCACGCAAGCTTTAGAGTTGAGTTTGGGGATAAGGTTATATACATTGATCCGTGGAAGATCAAAAGGAAGGAGGAGGCTAGTCTGGTTCTTATAACCCACTCACATTTTGACCATCTCTCTGTGGATGATGTAAAGAGGGTTCAGGGAAGTGGTACTGTGATTGTTGCAACCAGGGATTCAGCTTCTAAGCTAAAGGGGGATATAAGGATTGTAAAGCCCGGAGACAGTGTTACCGTTAATGACATAGGCATTGAAGCTGTTCCCGCATACAATATCGGTAAGAGTTATCATCCGAAGTCAAATGGGTGGGTTGGTTTTATTCTTGATCTTGGTGGCACAAGGATATACCATGCAGGCGATACCGATGCTATACCCGAGATGAAAAGTATAAAAACGGATGCCTCTCTTTTACCTGTAGGTGGAACATATACCATGACTGCTAAGGAAGCTGCTGAGATCGCAAACGAATTCAAGCCAAAGACAGCAGTTCCCATGCACTGGGGAACAATCGTTGGGTCAAGAGAGGATGCAGAAAGGTTTAAGGATATCTTTGAGGGAGAAACCCTTATACTTGAACCTGAAGGTTAAAGGAAGTCTTGGCTTGCAATAGTCTGGGTGTTTGGTAAAACTAGTAATAAAGCGGGGTGTAGCTCAGTTGGCTAGAGCGTTGCGTTCGGGACGCAAAGGCCGGGGGTTCAAGTCCCCCCACCCCGATAAATGATTTCAGGGACTTACGATACATTAAACTTTCTCCATTTCTTCATTGCTACGGTTTTTGCTACGGTTTTGAGCAAAAGTTGAAAGCTTCTCTATTGCTTCTCTAACAGAGTCTTCAGGATGGGTATACCTCATAGTCGTTTTTAAATCACTGTGACCAAGGATTCTGCTTATTGCTACGATGCTTGCACCTGTCTCTACCATACGGGTCGCTGCTGTATGCCTAAGATCATGAAACCTCAACCCATGAATCCCCGCTTTCTTACAAGCCCTTTCAAAAGCCCCTTTAACTGAATCATGTCTTTTGTAGGGGTTACCTTTAGAGTTTGGAAAAACAAAGCAAGAACTGCCATCTCTTAGTTTTTGTTCTAGTAAAAGCTTTCTAAGAGTTGCATTTATAGGTATCCGCCTTACCTTTTTGCTCTTAGAAATATCATGTCTAACGGTAATCAGGTTGTTTTCAAGGTCAACATCCTCCCATCTAAGAGAAAGAATCTCTCCCTTTCTCATGCCAGTGTTTAGAGCAGTTATGATTATAGCTCTAAGCGAAGAATTGCAAACTGAAAGCAACCTCTCTTCTTCTTCGGGTGTAAGAATTCGCTCTACCTGATTATTTACAGGAATTAATCCAGACTGGGATACGGGATTATCCCCATAAAACTTTTTCCAGCGTTTAGCAAGGTTAAATAGATACCGTATTACTTGTAATTCACGATTTACTGTAGAAGGTTTTACTTCAGCAAGCCTTAACCTTTTGTAGTCGTCTATATCCTTGGGTGTTACCTCAGATAGTTTTTTGCCTTTAAAAAGCTCAAGAAAATGGCGTAAGCCGTATGTATCCCTCCACCATGCTCTTTTTTTAGCTACATCCCTAACATATTTGATATATTCCTTCGCAAACTCAGCTACAGTGGGAATCTCAGTCCCTATCATATCAAGTTGCCCAAGCCTTACCTGCCTTTTCCTTTCCTCAAGCTTTGCCTGTGCCATTGCCTTTGTAACCAATCCTACTTTTCCCACAGATTCCCACTTATCTTTACCATTAACCATATATCTTATATACCAATAGGCAGTCTTTTTCCCATCCTTAC
>Ga0101943_1000180_pt1 | contig 149191 bp, 151 predicted proteins | sample DewCreD2012metaG_5_FD_75244 | JGI IMG/M metagenome (GOLD analysis project Ga0101943, IMG submission 75244) | Hot spring sediment bacterial and archeal communities from British Columbia, Canada, to study Microbial Dark Matter (Phase II) - Dewar... ... | reverse complement strand
GGTGGAACCTGTACCGGTGGCCGGACGGCCGCACCGAGTCCCTCTATCCTCTGGACGCGGAGTTCGGCCGGCCGCAGTGGCGGTTGGGGCTTTCGACCTACGCCTTCTGCGACGCGCACCGCATCGTCTGTGCGTTCCGGAAGCACAACGGCTGGCGCCTTGGGGTGCTCCACATCCCCTCCAGGAGCCTGCGGGTCCTCCCTCTCCCCTACACCGAGATCGTCTACGTGCGCGCCCACGGGCGCAATGCCTTCTTTGTGGCCGCCTCGCCCACCGAACGCTGGAGCGTCGTCCGCTGCGACCTGGAGACCGGTCGGACGGAGGTCCTGCGCCGTGCGGCCGAACTCCCCCTCGATCCGACGCTGCTTTCGACTCCGGAGTGGATCGAGTTCCCGACCACGGAGGGTGAGAAGGCCTATGCCTGGTTTTACCCGCCCCGCAACCCCGCGTTCACGGGACCTCCGGGAGAGCGACCGCCGCTTGTGGTGTTCTGCCATGGCGGGCCAACTGGGACCGCCTCTACGGCGCTGAGGCCGGACATTCGGTTCTGGACGAGCCGAGGGATCGCGGTGCTGGACGTGGACTACCGGGGAAGTGCAGGGTACGGACGTGCCTACCGGGACCGGCTTCGGGGTGCCTGGGGGGTTGTGGACGTGGACGACTGCGTACAGGGGGCCCGGTTTCTCGTCAAGCGCGGAGCCGTGGACGGACAGAAGCTTGCCATCCGGGGCGGGAGTGCCGGCGGCTACACGACCCTTGCGGCCTTGGCCTTCCGTGACGTCTTCCGTGCGGGTGCAAGTTACTTTGGGGTGAGCGACCTGGAGGCGCTGCACCTGAAGACGCACAAGTTCGAGTCCCACTACCTGGAACGCCTCGTGGGCCCCTACCCCGACCGCCGCGATCTCTTCCTCGCCCGCTCGCCGCTCTATGCCGCCGGTCGCATCCGGGCGCCCGTGATCTTCTTCCAGGGGCTGGATGACAGGGTTGTGCCGCCCGAGCAGTCCGAGCGGATGTACAGGACGTTCGTCGAAAACGGCGTCCCCACCGCGTACCTCACCTTCGAGGGGGAAGGTCACGGGTTCCGGCGCGCGGAGACGATCCGGCGGTGCCTTGAGGCCGAGCTGGACTTCTACGGGAAGGTCCTGGGGTTTGTGCCAGCGGACGTCACGGAGCCGGCCCCCATCCAGAACCTCTGACGACTCCGCCTCCTGCGCTGTGTGACGGGCTCCTAGCGGTCCAGGAGCTGCCCCTGGGCGATGAGGGTGCGCCGGACCTCCTGGAATAGGTCCGGCCGCTGGGCCACTTCGGCCGGCGTGCACCCGCGCCGGGCACACACCGCCGCCACGACACCCGCGGCCTGCCCCATGGCCATGGTGGTGGGTGTGACGCGGGCGGACCCCGCGGCCTCGGAGGTGGCGGAGAAGGACCGGGACGCCACGAGGAGGTTCGCGACACCCAGCGGGACGAGGGAGCGCAGGGGGATGCTGTACACGAACCGCACAGGCGGGTAGGGGTTCTGCCAGCCCGGCACGTAAGGGTGGATGTCGATGGGGTAGGAAGCCAGCGCGATGCGATCGAGGAACATGCGGCCCTGCAGGATGTCCTCCACCGTGAGGGTGTAGAGGCCTGTGATGTGCCGCGTCTCCCGGATGTAGAGCATCGGCGCATGACCCGCCAACTCTGCCTGCTCAAAGCCCGGAACGTGCGCCCGTAGGTGGGCGACCACGTGCGGGAGCTCCCGCTGGGCCCGCACCATTCCCTGCTCGACGGAAGCGGGCAGGAGTCCGTTCACGGAGTAGACCTGCAACGCGTTGATGAGCACGCTTGCGTCCTTCTGGAGGGCGAGGTTCGGTGCAAGGAGCCCCACGTCCGGCTGCGTGGGCCGGTAGCGCCGGGCGACGTCCGGATACCCCCAGGCGGCCTTCCCGTTCACGCCCCACCGGGCCGGGTCCGCACCCTCCGCCTTCCGTCGGAGGAGGTCAGCCACCAGCCGACTCCAGTCCACGCCCCGTACCCGGAAGATGAGGGTTGCCGGCTGCATCCACGTCTGGCCGCCAGGACCCGGACGGCCTACGGTGAAGGGGACGCCAGCCGATGCGGCCACGTCCGCGTCGTCCGTCGCATCGATGATCTGTCGGGCGAAGACGGTGAGGGTGCGCCGCCAGTCCCGGTCCTCGAACTCCGCGCCCACGATCCGCGCCCCCTCCCGGAGGAGGCGCAGGAGCGGGGCGTTCGTCGTGGAGTTCACGCGGAGCTCCCGGTAGACGGCCCAGGTGAGCTTGTGGACCGCCTCCTCCAGGTCGAAGCTCAACCCCAACTCCCGGTAGTACTCCAGGAAGATCCCGCGGGTGAGGTGGACGCCCTCCGGCGTCAGGTTCATGTCGAAGGTGGTGAGCCACGCCCACGTGATCACCCCGCCCATCTTGGGTAGGGCCTCCACCACGTGCACCCGGGCACCGGCCCGGGCCGCGGCCACGGAGGCGGCGATCCCTGCCGGGGTGGCGCCGACGACCAGCACGTCCACGCGGAGCGTGCGGGCCGGTGCCACACCGGCAGGTGCCGCGAGCGCGAGGAGGAGGACCAGATAGCGCAGGCGCACGGAGAACACTATAGCCCGCGAGGGTCACGCCTGGCCAACGGCCCGTCTCTGCGGTACGGTAGGCACCTTGGAGGCCACGGAGGACGTGACGGTGGAGGCACGCCCGCTACCAGGCCGAGGCGATCCACCGTTTTCAGTCCACCCGTCCGCAGGATGCCGCCTATAATGGGAGCGCTTGAGGGTGAGTACAGTGCGGACGCCACCGGACCGGCCAAAACCACGGCGGCAGGACGGTGCAGAGCCTGTCCCCTCCCGACGGCAGTACCTCGAGCTCAAACGCCAGTACCCTCATGCGATCCTCCTGTACCGCCTCGGCGATTTCTACGAGGCCTTCGACGAGGACGCGCGGATCGTGGCCCGTGATGCCCGCGTGGTCCTCACCTCCCGCAACTTCGGCCGCAGCGGCCGGGTCCCCATGGCCGGCATCCCGCACCACGCCCTCCACCACTACCTCGCGCGTCTGCTGTCTGCCGGCCATACGGTGGCCATCGCCGAGCAGCTCACCGAGCCCGGCCGGGGCCTCATCGAGCGGGCGGTCACCCGCGTGCTCACGCCGGGCACGGTCTTCGAACCCCAGCTCCTGCCCCCCGGCGAGAACCGCTACCTCGCCGCCGTCCTCCCCTGGGAGGGCCGTTGGGGGGTTGCGTGGGTGGACGTGAGCACGGGCGAGTTCGCGGCGATGGAGCTCCCCTCCACCGAGGCGCTTCTGGAGGAGCTCGCGCGGCTGAATCCTGCGGAGTGCCTGGTTCCAGGAGACGCCAGGGGGTTACAGCTCCCGGGCCGCGTGACGCGTCTAGAGGACTGGCTCTTTGAGCCCGAGCGGGCCCGCAGTGCTCTGTGCGATCAGTTCGGGGTTCGCTCGCTGGAGCCCTACGGCTGCAGCCACCTCCCGGCGGCCCTGGGGGCTGCGGGCGCGATCCTCGCGTACCTCCGGACCACGAACCCGTCCCTCCTGCGGCTCCTCACGGGGTTACGGACCGAGACGCTGGGCCACCGTGTGGGGCTGGACCCGGCCACCCGCCGCAACCTGGAGCTCGTGCGGAGTCTGGGCACCGGCGGCGCACGGGGGAGTCTGCTCGGCGTGCTGGACCAAACCCGCACGCCCATGGGTGCCCGGTGGCTCCGCCGCCTGGTGGGCCAGCCCATCCGGGACCTCACCGAACTCCACAGGCGCCAGGACGTCATCGCCGCCCTCGTGGCGGATCCCACCCTCCGCGCGACCCTTGCCTCGGCCTTGGATGCCGTCGGGGACCTTGAGCGTCTGGTGGGCCGCGTCGTGCAGGGGCAGGCGGCCGTGCGGGACTTCCTCCTCCTCGCCTCGGCCCTGGATGCGGTCGGGCGCATCGCCGAACACCTGCGCACGCACCACGCCCCCGCCCTCCGTCAGCTGGGCGAGGCGATCGATCCGTGCGGGGACGTGGCGCGCTTCTGCGCCTCCGCCGTCGTGGAGGACGCGGAGGGTGCTCGCATCCGGCCCGGCTTCAGCCCGGCCCTCGATGAAGCTCGCACGAGCATCGCGCGCACGCGGCAGTGGCTGTTGAACCTGGAGCGCACCGAGCGGGAGCGGACCGGGATCAAGTCCCTGAAGGTCGGCTACAACAAGGTCTTCGGGTACTACATCGAGGTCACGCGTCCGAACCTGCACCTAGTACCGCCCGAGTACATCCGGAAGCAGACGGTCGCAAACGGCGAGCGCTTCTTCACCGCCTCCCTCAAGGAGGCCGAGGCCCGCATCCTCGGGGCAGAGGAGCGCATCGCAGCGCTCGAGCGGGAGGCCCTCGCCCACCTCACCGCCCAAGTGGCCGAGCATGGGGCACGCGTTGCGGGAACGGCCGCCCGGGTGGCCGAGCTGGACGCCTTCTGCTCCCTCGCAGAGGTGGCGTCCCGGTGGGGCTGGACGCGGCCGGTCCTGGACGAGGGCGACGAGCTCCTCATCGTGGCCGGCCGGCACCCTGTGGTGGAGGCTCATCTCCAAGGGGCGCCCTTCATCCCCAACGACTGCCGGGTGGGCGGCTCAGGCCCCCGCGTCCTGCTCGTGACCGGCCCCAACATGGGCGGGAAGTCCACCTACCTCCGGCAGGTCGCCTTGATCGTGCTGCTCGCCCAGATCGGCTCCTTCGTGCCCGCCCAAGAAGCCCGCATCGGCCTTGTGGACCGGATCTTCACCCGTATCGGTGCCCAGGACGACCTTCCCGGAGGGGCGAGCACCTTCATGGTGGAGATGCTCGAGACGGCCACAATCCTCCACCAGGCCACCCGCAAGAGCTTGGTGATCCTGGACGAGGTGGGCCGGGGGACCACTACCCAGGACGGACTCGCGATCGCCCGAGCGGTCCTGGAGGACCTCCACGACCGCGTGGGCGCCCGCACGCTTTTTGCAACCCATTACCTCGAGCTCACGACCCTGGCCGAGCGCCTGAGGGGGGTCGCCAACGTGCACGTGGCCGCGACCGAGCGGGAGGGCCGCGTGATCTTCCTCTACGCGGTACGACCGGGACCCGCCGACCGCGCCTACGGGATCCAGGTGGCGCGGCTTGCGGGTCTTCCACCCTGGGTCGCCGACCGCGCAGAGGCCCTCCTCGCCGAAGGGACACCTCCCCCGCGTCCGGCTCCTCCGGTGCCGCAGGGTCCACAGCCGCCCTCTGGACCCGTGCAACTCCCGCTGGACGGTTTCTCTTGCGGTCCGAGCGTTGCCGAGCAGATCGTGCGGGTGCTGCGGGGGCTCGACCTCCAGCGGATGACGCCGCTTGAGGCGCTGAGCTGGCTTGCGACCCAGCAGGCGCGGCTCCGCGGCCCGGCGTGATGCGCGCCACCATCCGGATCCTGCCTGACGACCTCGTCGCCCGGATCGCGGCCGGAGAGGTGGTCGAGCGGCCGGCCTCGGTGGTGAAGGAGCTCGTGGAGAACGCGCTGGATGCACAAGCACGCCACGTGCACGTGGAGGTCCAGCACGCGGGGTTCGGCCTCGTCCGGGTGCGCGACAACGGTCTGGGGATTCCTCCGGAGGAGCTGTGGCTCGCCTGCCAGCGGCACACCACGAGCAAGCTTCCCGAGCTTGACCTCACGTGCATCCGCACCCTGGGCTTCCGGGGCGAAGCCCTCCCCAGCATCGCCGCGGTGGCGGAGTTGGAGCTCACCAGTGCCGCAGACCTAAGCGGTGTGGGCCGGCGGATCGTAGTCCGCGGCGGACGGCTCCTCCTGGAGGAGCCCGCTCCCCATCCGCGGGGGACGACGGCGACGGTGCGGCGCCTCTTCGAGGACGTGCCGGTCCGCTTGGCCGCCGCCCGCTCGGCCGCGGTGGAGACTGCCCAGATCGTCCAGACCGTGCGCCGCCTCGCCCTCTCCGCGCCCCACGTCGCCTTCTCCTGTGTCCTCGACGGCCGTCTTGTCCTGCGCACGAGCGGCTCAAAAGACCTCGAGGTGGCCCTCGTCGAGGCGTACGGTCCGGCCCTCGTGGGCCGTCTCGTTCGGCTGGAACCCGAGGAGGTGGCGGGGGCACGGATCTCGGGCTTCGTGGCTTCCCCGGAGGTCACCCGGCCGCACCGGGCCGACCTCCACATCATCACGAACGGACGGTGGGCTCAGGTAAGGGGGCTCCTCCACGCGCTGGAGTCCGCCTACCGAACGCTTTTGCCCCGCGGACGCCATCCGATCCTCGCTGTGGTGATCCAAACGAGTCCGGAGCTCGTGGACGTGAACGTCCACCCTGCGAAACTGGAGGTGCGCTTAGTGCACGAGCACGCCATCGGGCAGAGGGCGGCAGAACTCGTGCGCGCGGCTCTGGGTCGCCGACCGCAACCCATGGCGTTCCTCGTACCGCCCCCGTTCGAGCGGCCCCAGCGAGCGGTTGCGGAGGAGCCGGAAGCGTGGGGCGAGGAGGAAGGTCCGATCCTCACACCGGCTTTCCCGCCCCTCCGGCTCGTGGGTCAGGCGCAGGGGCGGCTCATCGTGCTGGAGGGACCGGACGGCCTCTACCTCATCGACCAGCACCGCGCCCACGAACGGGTCCTCTACGAGCACCTCCGGTCGGCCCATAAGACACACCCTGTGGCGCCGTTCCGCCTTTCCGACCCCCTCGTAGTGGAGCTCAGGCCTGGACAGGTGGAATCCTTCCGCCGTCGGCTCCCGGAGCTGGAGACCCTGGGTTTCCGGTGCGAGGAGTTCGGCGGCCGCGCCTTCCTCGTCCGGGAGGCACCGTACCTGCCTGGCGTGGTGGCCGGAGGGGAGGTCCCCGAGGGGCTCGGAGACCTGGAGGCCCTCGCGCGGATCCTGGCCGAGGCGGCCGAGGACGAGGTGGAGGGATGGCGGGAGCGGCTTGAGGTATCGCTCGCCTGCCGCCTGAGCGTCCGCAGGGGCCGCGCCCTGGACCGGCGGGCGATGCGCGCCCTCGTGGAGGCCCTGGGGCGGGTTCAGACACCGGCGGTCTGCCCGCATGGAGCACCCGCGGTCCTGCACGTGGCGGCAAGCCTTCTGGAGCACCAGTTCCGGTGGCGCTGAGGACACTTCAGCCGAACAGGACCGCGGCCGTGCCGAGAAGACACACGAGGCTTCCGGCCACAAGCCGCAGGCCGATGCGTTCCCGCAGGACCCGGCGGCTCAGGAGGATCACGAGGAGCACCTGCAGGTTGTAGAGGACCGCCGCATTCGCCACAGCCGTGCGCTGAAGGGCCAGGAACAGGAGGAGAATCGCGGCGGTGTTGGCGAGGGCGCTTGCGACGACGTCCACATGCCAGGCGATCCGGACCCCGCGGACCCGGAGCCCGCGGGCTGTAAACCACGCCACCTGGGCGACGAGCGCCACCCAGGCTCCGATGGACGCCCCCAGGAACGGGAACGGCGTGAAGCCGAGGGCCCGTCGGCGCAGAGTGTCACCCAGCGCGAAAGCGAACGCGGCGCCTGCCGCCGCGACGACACCCCAGGGATCTATACCGTGGGTGCTCGAGGGATTGGGCTCCGAGAGCACCCACCACAGGCCGGCCGTGATGAGGGCGGCGCCTGTGATCTGCAAGGGCCGCGGAAGCTCCCGGAGGGCTATGAGCCCGAGGAACGTGGAGAAGACCACGTTCACGAGGCGCACGGCCGTGGAGCGGGAGGGACCGATCCGCTGCACGCTCAGGTAGGCGAGGTTCCGGCCGACCACAGTTCCGGACACCCCGCCGACGAGGAACAGGGCGAAGGAAGCTGGCGTAAGGTGCTGGAGGGCCCCGCGCCCGACTTCCCACAGCGTGAGCGGAGTGAAGACGACCGCATCGGTGAGCATGCTCACGAACACGCCCGCCTCGGGCAGGACCGGGTTCGGGCCCTCCATGAACCGGCGGGAGAGGACGGCACCGAGGGCGAAGGCGACGGCCGCAAGGAGCGCGAAGGCTTCACCGCTCATGGGATCTGGCTGAACGCATCGCCCCCCTTGCGGGCCGCCCACGACCCGTGTAGGATGGAGCAAAACCGGCGAGCACGACCTTCGGGGCAGGGTGAGGAGGCCGCACGGCCTCCAATTCCCGACCGGCGGTAGGCCGCACAGCGGTGAGCCCGCGACCCGCGCACGGTCTGAGGCGCGGTGGACACCGGTTCAGTCCGGGGCCGACGGTACAGTCCGGATGGGAGAAGGTCGGAGGCCACGAAGTGGGTCGCGACTGTCGCGGCCAGAGATCGTGCCTTCCGGCGGCCCCGAGGGAAGATTCCTCGGGGCCTTTTGCATTGCCTTCTTGGCATCGGGTCCGTGCTCGCGGGAACACCCGACGAGGAGGGATCGCGATGCACCTGCGCACGATCACGGTCCTCTCGATGCTGAGCGCCGTGGCGGCGCTCCTGATGCAGTTCGTGCAGTTCCCGATCATCCCCACCGCCTCCTACCTGCGGTTCGACCCCAGCGAGGTACCCACCCTCCTCGCCGGCATCCTCTTCGGGCCGGCCGCGGCCGTGCTTGTGGCCCTCCTGAAGAACGCGCTCCGGGTCCTGCTCTTCGGGAGCAGCACGGGGTGGGTGGGACCTGCGGCGAACTTCTTCGCCGTGGCCCTCTTTGTGGGCACAGCCTCGTGGGTCTACCGCCGCCGTCCCACGACCCGCGGCCTCGTACAAGGCGTGCTCCTGGGAGCCGTAGCCCGCACGGTCCTCATGATCCCCGTACTTCTCTTCTTCATCCTGCCCGCGTTCTTCGGCTACAGCCCGACGGACTGGACGACGATCCGCGGACGGATGCTCCCGCTCATGTGGAGTGCCTTCGTGCCCTTCAACTTCGCGACGAGTGTGGTGAACGGTGCCCTCACCGTGTGGCTCCTCGTGCTCGTGCAGAGCCGCGTGTCCGCCCTCCGGGAGCGGCACGCGCCGAGCGAGTAACGCGTCAGCGCACGCGGAGGAAGGCGAGCATCGCCTCGTGCACTAGGCCGTTCGTCGCCAGCGGATTCCGGGTCTGGGCGACGTAGGGGGCTCCGTCCATCCCGGTCACCACGCCGCCCGCCTCCTGCACGAGGAGGGCGCCGGCCGCTGCGTCCCAGGGGTTCAGTTCGGGCTCCCAAAAGGCGTCCAGGCGGCCGGCCGCCACGAAGGCGAGGTGGAGGGCCGCCGACCCCATGATCCGGATGTCTTCGGTCACCTTCGCGAGGGCCTGGATCTCCCGGAGGTTCCGGCCCGTAAGGCCGATGTCCGAGGGCGTGCCGGTGGCGACGAGTGCCTCCTGGAGCCGGCGCACCTGCGAGACGTGGATCCGTTCCTTTGTGCCGCCGCGCACGAGCCACGCTCCCTTTCCGCGCTCGGCCACGAACAGTTCGTCGAGGATCGGGTGGTAGACGACCCCGCACCGCACCTCCTCGCCGTCGGCCAGGGCGATGGAGACGGCGAACCAGGGCAGGCGGTGCACGAAGTTCGTCGTACCGTCGAGCGGATCCACGTACCAGCAGGGCCCCCCCTCGCAAGGGGCTCCGCTTCCCTCCTCGGCGACGATCCCGTGGTCCGGGAACGCCTCACGGAGGCGGGAGACGATGCACGCCTCGGCGGCGCGGTCCGCCTCCGTGACCGGGCTTGAGGGCCCCTTGTACTGTACCTCTCCGGGTTCAGGCGGCCGCAGGAAGTACCCCATGAGCACGTGCCCGGCCTCCCGCGCGGCGCGTACTGCGATGTCGGTGGCCGGCGAGAACTCCCTCATATCCCGAGGGGACGGGCCACGGTGGCGAGCCGCAACGGGCTTGCCACTCCCTCCTCCGTCACGTAGGCCGTGACGAGTCGGTCCGGCACCTGCTCGAACAGGATCGGCGAGAGCTGCAGGGCGACTGGCGCCGCCCAGCCCTGGGTGAGATCGTCTGGAGACCCCATCACGGTCGGCAGCCCCTCCCGTAGGAGGGGCGGCAGGATCTTGATCGTCTGGGTAGCCACGTAGCAGGGGACGCCCTGGGCCTGAGCTACGAGGAGGAGGGGTCGCGTGCCGATCGTGTTCACGAAGAACCCCGACAGCGACACGGCCTCTGCGCCCGTGAGCACCACCGACGCGACGTCCATGTAGTAGGCCATGGCACCGTCCACCGTGAGGGTCGTGGTGATCCCGCGCTCTGCCAGGGACTGAGCGAGCCTCCGGCCGTCCAGCAGCGGTCTGGATTCCAGCACCACGACGCTCAGGTCGGGGTTGTGCTGCCACAGCTCCTCGAGGACGGCCCGCACCGTCTGGCTGTTCGAGATCGTGAGGATCACGTGGGCGTCGGCCAAGACCTCGGCGGCGAAGTGGGCGATCCGGGCCCGGGACTCCGCAATGTGGGCCCGGTAACCCCGAAGCCAGTCCACGAGTTCCTCCCGAAGTTGAAGGATCGGTACCCCGGCCCCCACCATCTCCTCCGCGAACTGCATGGCCCGGTGGTGGAGGTTCACGAGCGGCGCGGAGGTGGGCTTGCGCTCGAGGATCGAGCGGAGCGCCCGATCCAGAGCGGCCACGAAGGCACGGGGGTCGGTCTCCTGAGATGCACTGATGTAGCCCTCCAGCGCCTCTGAGGCGGCGAGCGCGATCTCCGACGCGGTGACCCGCGTAAGAGATTCGATCTCCCGCAGGCGGTCCTCCCAGGTCACACCGGATGTATCCGATGGCGGTCGGGCGAAATCCTGCGGAGGCGACCCGTCAATCGGGGGCCGGTTGCGCGAGACCGTGCTGGACCGCCCAGAGTGCGGCCTGGGTGCGGTCCCGCGCCCCGAGCTTCGCATAGATCCGGCTCAGGGCGTTCTTCACCGTGCCCTCACTCAGGTGGAGGGTTTGGGCGATCTCCCGGTTGGATAACCCTCTAGCCACAAGACCCAGGATCTCCTCCTCCCGTGCGGTGAGCGGCTCCCGTGGAGGTGTAGCACCGCGGCTGCGCCGGAGTTCGGCCACCACCTTGGCGGCGATCGGTGGGGGAATGAGGACGCCACCGCCGTGGTGCACCGTGCGGATCGCCTTGATGAGCTCCTCGGCTGGGAAGTCCTTCAGGAGGTAGCCGGCGGCCCCCACCCTGAGAGCCTCGAACACCAACTCGTCGTCGTCGTAGGTGGAGAGGATCACGACCTGAGCTCCCCCCGCCTCCCGGATCCGACGCGTGGCCTCAACCCCGTCCATGCGGGGCATCCGGATGTCCATGAGGACCACGTCCGGCTGCCGCGTACGCGTGAGCTCCACCGCCTCGAGTCCGTCCCCGGCCTCCCCCACCACCTCCAGGTCCGGCTCCGACTCCAGGATCGTGCGCAGCCCCTGCCGGAACAGGACCTGGTCGTCGGCGAGCAACAGCCGGATCCGGCTAGCCATGGACCACCACGGGCTCCCGGAGGGGGAGGGTGAGCACGAGCTCAAACCCTTCTCCTGGTCTGGTGTGCCAGTGTACGGACCCACCTGCGGCCTCGGCGCGCCGGCGCATCCCCTCCAGGCCCATACCGGGGTTGACCTCATTCGCGCCCGCGCCGTCGTCCCGCACGGTCAACGTGACCCGTCCGTCTTCCGCCCGCACCACAACGTCCACCCGGGATGCCCGGCCGTGGCGGGCGGCGTTCGCCAGGGCCTCCTGGAGCGCGCTGCACACGAGAGTCGCGGCCGGCTCCGGGAGGTAGAGTGCGCCGTCGGCGCAGACGGTGACCTCCAGCCCGGTGCGCTCGGCGAACTCCGCCGCAAGCTCCCTGACCGCCTCCATCCACTCGCCTCGGTCGAGCGGGGTCGGCCGGAGGTTGCGCACCGCACGCCGCACCTCCTCGAGCCCCTTGCGCGCGGCCTCCTCCAGGGCCACAAGACGCTGGGAGGCGGCCTGTGGGTCCCGGGCGAGGAGGCGGCGCGCAGCCTGAAGTCCCATGAGGATCCCCGTGAGGGCGTGGGCCACGGAGTCGTGGACCGCGTGGGCGAGCCGCTCCCGCTCCCGGGCCGCGGACAGTACCTCTACTTCCTGGGCGTAGGCCCGGAGCCGCTCGTTGGCTTCCCGCAGCTGGGCCGTGAGGGTTTCGAGCTCTCGGCGCGCCCGCCACTGGCTCGCGGCCATGTGACTGGCAGCGCCCACGAACACGAACCCGGTGAAGGTGGAGAGCATCGTCTCGAGGAACTCCGGGAGGTGGAGCGGTCCAATCCACCAGAGCATCGCTACGCCCACTAGGGCGTACGCGACGGACGCGACCCCGAAGGCCAACCGCAGGGGGAACGCGAGGAAGGCTTCCGCCACCACGACGAAGTACAGCAGCCAGCTGATGGAGGGAGTTGCCAGGAGACTGATGGCGAAGGTGAGGACGAGCTCAGCCGCGATCCGCCCGATCCCGAGCCGCACCGAGGACCGCGGAAACGTGGGGGCTACACCCACCGCGCACAGCAGCACGAGAAGGCCTCCGAGCAGCGCCAGGCGACCGGGCGGGAGCGGGCGGCTCCCTGCCGCACTCGCCAGGAAGCTGACCCCGTACAGCCCGAACCGGGCCAGGGCAAAGGCGCGGAGAGTTGTCCGGTCCATCGTCCCCATCGTAGCGCAGGGATGGGTCAGCGGACCGGCAACGAGCGCCCCTGGAGCGCGGGGAGGATGGTCTCTACGACCCGCCGGGCGGCCTCCTCCGCGGCTTCCTCCAGCAACTCGTGGTCCAAGACGCGGGTCCAACCCCAGGTGGACCCGAAGCGCCACGCCACGGTGGCGTAGGCGCGTCCCGCTACTTCGTGTGCGACGACGCGCCCGGTGGCGGCATCCACCAAGAAGACGTGGACCCGCACGACCGCCTGCCGGCTCCACCACCAGCTGTGGGCCGAGGAGAACCACCGGGACCGCACGCTCGCCTCCACAACCTGGCCCGTGAGGGCCACGTTCGCTCCGAGGGCACGGGCTTGTGAGGCCGCTTCCTCCGAACGGAGCCTCCGGGCCGGCGGCTCCTCCGGCGCGATGACCCGAAGACCCTCTTGGCGGCGCAGGTGGAAGAGAAGGTGATCCGTAAGCCGTGCGCCGATCCCAGGATCGTCGGCCCAGAACGGCAGGACCAGGATACCGGGTGCCTGCGCCGCACCCGCAGGAGCGAGTGCGACGACGAAGAGAACCACAAGGAGCACGTACCGCACGCCCATCACCTCTCGTTCATCCGTGCGAGGCGGCCCGGTAGGCCACAAGCCAGATGGCCCCGAACCCCAGGAGTGCTGCGCCCATGCGCACGATCCACCCTACCCAGGGGAGCGTGAATAGAGCGACGAGCACCAGCACGCCCACGGCGGTCGCGGCATACGGAGAGACGGTTGACGTGCGGAGGGCGCGCTTCAAGAGCTCCTCTCCGATCCGGCGACCGGTGAAGACCTGTCCGAGGTAGAGGGTTGCGGCGTACAGTCCCAGAGCGAGAAAGCCGAGGGGGATCCCCACCACCGTGAGCAGGAGGAGGACGGCCGCCACCGGCACCGTCACGAGGAGCACGAACCCCACGAGCAGGTTGCGTCCTGCTCGCCACACCTCTTCCACGACGCGGACGCTCGCTCGTGGAAGTACCGCTTCGACCACGAACCCCAACACCAGCAGCCACAGGGCCTCCAGGGTCCAGCGCAGCCAGGGGAACCTGCCTCGCCCAGGGAGGACCCGCGGCGGCCGGGCGACCGCCTCCCGCACGACCCCTCCCTGCACCCGCGCACCGGGTCGGACCTCGGCGGGCTGAGCCGACCGGTAGCGCAACCTGCCTCCAATCCGCGCCTCCGGCAACACCACAACCCGGTCGGCATCCACCTCCACGTCGCCCCGTACTAAGCCTCCCACCAGGACCGTCCCGCCCGCAAGGCGCGCGCGCCGGCCGACCTCACCCAGGACCTGCACCGTGCCGCCTGCGGCCACAAGATCGCGGCCGACCCGTCCGCCCCGCTCCAGGGTCACGAGCCCACCCGCCAGGACCGCGTCCGTCCCCACCGACGTTTCCACCCCAACTGTTCCACCGGCCGCCCGCACGCCACGGCCGATCTGCCCTCGGATCCGGACGGTCCCGCCCGTAGCCAGCACCCCGCCAGAAGTGGGGCCCTCCAGCAGGACCGTCCCCCCGACGGCCGCCACATCACCATCCACGGGTCCGCGCACCGTCACCGCTTTGCCGGCCACGTACAGGTCGTCCCGCACCTCCTCGCTCACGGTGACCACGTCTCCCCCGCGGGAGACGAACGCAAGACCCGGCGCCGTCACGAGGAGGATCAACAACGGAACCATCACCCACCGCACGGACCGCACAGACCTCTGCATCGCTACCTCCATCGGCGGTCTACTCCCAGCGCAGGCGACGGACGGCCACACCGAACGCCACGACCGCGACGGCCAGGAGCGAACCGACCGCCCCCAGGTGGTGCGCCAGCGGTTCGCCGGACGCTCCTACCGCCCGCATGGCGTCCACCAGCGGGCTCAACGGGAGGTAGGCGATCACCGGGCGGATCGCCTCCGGCATCATCTCCCGTGGCCAGAAGGTCCCGCTCAGGAACATCATGGGGAACCAGATCACACTCCCCAGGGCCCGCGCTGCATCGCTGCTCCGGGTCACGGTGGACACCGCACACCCGAGCGTACTGAAGGCGACGGCGCCGCACAGGGCCAGGAGTGCCAGTTCCACCGGGCTTCCCCGGGTCTTCGCACCGAAGGCGAAGGTCCCCACCAGGAACACCACCAGGGCCTGGAAGAGCATGGTAACGACCGTCCGGAAGAGCAGTCCTCCGAGGAACACTGCCCGGGGGACCGGAGTGCTCAGCACGCGCTGGAGGAGGTTGCACCGGCGATCTTTAGGTTCGCCTCGGCCACGAACCGCTGGAAGGCCGCTAGCGCTGCCTGCGCGGTCTGCGGGCGGGCCTCGTCGCAAAACACTTCCAGGGTCGTCCCCTGCGCCGGGACCATGACGACGAGCGTCCGCCGTCCCTCCCGGAGACCTTGGAGTGCCTCCGCCCGCGGCTCAGGAAACACGCGGAAAACAGACACAGACCGCAGGCCGGTCTCCAGCGTCCTTGCAACTTGCGGGTTCCCTTCGTCCACCCACGACACGGAGAGGGTAAAGGTGTCCTGGCGTCCGAAGGCGAGGCCGATAAGCCCCATGAGGTGGAAGGAGGCAAACAGCCTCACGGTCTCGCCCACGGTAAGGCGGGGGAAGAAGCCGGCCTGCTGGAGCTGGACTCCGATACGCGATTTCACGGCCTGTGGGTCGCGTCCCACGTCCACCCCGGCCACCCGGACGGTTCCTCCATCCGGCCGTCGCAGTCCTTCCAGGATCTCGAGGGTCGTGGTCTTGCCGGCCCCGTTGGGGCCCAATAGGCCGAAGACCTCGCCTGCGTGGACTTCCAAGGAGATCCCGGCCACGGCCACGACTTCACCGTAGCGCTTCGCGAGGTCCCGCACCTCGACGACCGGCCTCATCTGTGCACCTCCGGCCCGACGGTAGGGCCGCAGGCGGGCCGTGTCGAGGGATGCTGGTCACGATCTCTTCCGGGAAGTCACGTGACTCCGGTCACGCAGGATTCGCGGCTCCGCATGCCCAACTAGCCGCCTATGGCCCCTCCAGATCCCGTGCAGGTCCGGTTCGCCACGGCGCGGGACGTGCCGTACATCGTGGAGGCGTGGGGGGAACTGGCGCGGTTCCACGAGCAGTTCAACCCGGGGTTCGCCCTGAGCCCCAGGTGGCGTCGGGCCTACACCGAGTATGTGGAGGAGCTCCTCGGCCGCGACGATGCACGGGTCGTGGTCGCCTGGGTACCGGATGCCCTGGCCGGCCTCGCCATCGGCCGGATTACGCTCCTTCCGGCCTTCTTCCGCCACCGTCGGCGCGGCTACGTCCAGGACGTGTACACCCGGCCTCCGTACCGCCGCCGGGGCATCGCCCGCCGGATGGTGGAGCGGCTGGAGGCGTGGCTGCGCTCTGAAGGCGTCCGGCGGGTCGAGCTTACCGTGGCTTCCCGGAATCCCGAGGCGGTGGCCTTCTGGGTACGCCTGGGCTACCGCCCGTACATGGAGTACCTGAGCAAGGAACTCTAAGAACACCCCACCAAACGGCCTTGCCCTCTTGTGGGGACCCCGCTCAGGCGGTCACCGTTCGTCCAGGGGCACGTAGGGGAGGTCCATGGGGCCGGTGTACTCCGACAGAGGACGGTACAGGCGGTTGTCCTGCTGCTGTTCCAGCACGTGGGCGGTCCAGCCGGCGATGCGGCTTGCGGCAAACACCGGCGTCATGAGGTCCGGGGGGATCCCGAGGTTGTAAAGGAGCGAGGCAGAGTAGAAGTCCACGTTCGGGTAGATCTCCCGGTCGCCCCGCAGCTGCGCCACGAGAGCGTCAACCCGCTCAGACATCTCGTACCACAGGGTCCCACCCGTCTGCTCTGCTACCTCCCGGGCCAGCGTCCGGAGGATTCGCGCCCGGGGGTCCTCGGTCTTGTACACCCGGTGTCCGAACCCCGGCACCCTCCTGTGCTCGGCAAAGAGCCGCCGAATGTAGGGCTCTACGTTCTCCAGGGAGCCGATCTCCAGCAGCATCTCCATCGTCCACTGGGCCGCTCCTCCGTGGAGCGGCCCCTTGAGGGCACCGATGGCCCCGCAGACCGCGGAGACCATGTCCGAGAGGGTGCTGGCGATTACCCGGGCGGTGAACGTGGAAGCGTTGTACCCGTGGTCGGCCAAAAGCACGAAGTACACGTCCATCGCCCGCTGCGCGAGCGGGGTGGGAGGCTCCCCGGTGAGCATGTACAGGAAGTTCGCCGCGTGGGGAAGGCCCGGATCCGGAGGGACAGGTTCCCGAGAACGCCGCAGGCGGTGGAAGGCCGCGACGACCGTGCCCGCAAGCGCCGTGAGCCACTTCGCCCGGCGGAGGTTCGCCTCAGGTGAGGTATCCTGGGGGCGTTCTTCGAAGGCCAAAAGCGGCGAGAGGACCGTGCGCAACGCCTCTAGCGGCCCCAGCGTCTTCGGTAGATCCGCCAGGAGGTCGGCGAGGGGACGGGGAAGATGCCGCAAGGTCGCGAGTTCGTCCCGTAGGGCCGCGAGCTCCAAGCGGCGTGGGAGCCGTCCGTGCCAGAGGAGGAAGCAGACTTCTTCGAACGTGGCGTGCTCGGCGAGGTCGCGGATGTCGTAGCCGCAGTAAAGGAGCCGGCCCGCCCGGCCGTCGATGAAGCTCAGGGCCGTCGTCCCGGCGACGACGCCCTCAAGACCGCGAGCAACTTGAGGCATCCGATCAGACGATACGGGCAGACGACCCAGGACGTCAACCGCGCAGGAGTTCTGGGCAGCCGGCGCTAACCCATTCCCCGATGGGCACCTTCTCCATCGTGGCGCTGGACCCGCGGACCGGCGAGGTCGGTGTCGCGGTGGCGAGCAAGTTCCTGGCGGTCGGCGCCGTGGTCCCGTGGGCTGCGGCCGATGCGGGTGCGGTCGCCACCCAGGCGTGGGCGAACCTCTCCTACGGCCCCGAAGGTCTCCGGCTCCTTCGGGAAGGGCTTGCCGCCGACGAGGTGGTGCGCCGCCTCGTAGGTCCGGATGAGGGTCGCGACCACCGTCAGGTGGGCGTGGTGGACCTGCGGGGAGGCGCGGCGACCTACTCGGGCGCCCGGTGCCTCCCGTGGGCCGGAGGGTGGAAGGCGGAGGGCGTCGCGGTTCAGGGCAACCTGCTCACCGGACCCGAAGTCGTCGATGCGATGGTCGAGGCCTTCGGGCGGAGTCCACACCTCCCCCTGCCCGAGCGGCTCCTGGATGCCCTGGATGCGGGCGACCGGGCCGGTGGGGACCGCCGGGGAAGGCAGTCCGCAGCCCTCTACGTCGCCAAGGCAGGCGGCTCATACGGCGGGTACCTGGACCGGTACATCGACCTGCGGGTGGACGATGACCCGCACCCCGTCCGCAAACTCCGGGAGCTTCTGTCCTTGCACCGCCTCTACTTCGGGCGCACCGATCCCGCCCGCCTCGTGCGGCGTACACCGGAAGTCGTGACAGAGATCCAGACGATCCTGGGGGAGGCGGGCCTGTACCGAGGTCCCCGCACCGGTACGTACGACGACGCGACGCGGGAGGCCTTCTGGCTGTGGGTCTCCACGGAGAACCTGGAGGAGCGCTGGCGCGAGGACGAGTTCGTGGACGCCGACGTGCTCGCGTTCCTCCGACGGTTCGGAGGAGGCCGTGGAGGTGCGTGACCGCGTGCAGGCGGCTCTGCGCGGAGAGCCCGTGGATCATCCTCCGGTCGCCCTCTGGCGCCACTTCCCGGGTGACGACCTACGAGCAGAGTCGTGCGCCCGCGCCCACGTGGCCTTCTGGCAGAGGTTCCGGTTCGACCTGCTGAAGGTCACGCCTGCAAGCGGCTACTACGGTGAGGACTGGGGTCTAAGGGCGGCGTACCGCCCGAACCGGGAGGGGGTGCGGACCTACCTGGATCGGCCGGTGAAGAAGGCCGCGGACTGGTCGGCCCTCCGGCCGCTGGACGTGACGACCGGTGCCTACGGTCGGGAACTCCGGGCCCTCGCGCTCATCCGCTCCGCAGTAGGCCCTGACCTCCCCGTACTCGCCACGGTCTTCAGCCCCCTCACGGTGGCGCGGACGCTCGCGGGCGAGCGGGCCGTGGTGCGCTACCTCCGGGAGGAACCGGAGACGCTGCACGGGGGGCTAGAGACGATCGCCGACGTGACCGCCCGCTTCGCCGCAGCCTGCCTTGCGGCGGGCGCGAGCGGGATCTTCTTCGCCACCCAGATGGCCTGTACCGGTGCGGTCACCGAGGAGGAGTACGAGACCTTCGGCCGGCCCTACGACCTGCGGGTGCTGGAGGCCGCTCGGGGCGCCGAGGTCCTGATCCTCCACGCCCACGGGGAAGGGATCTACTTCGACCTCCTCCTGGACTACCCAGTCCACGGGCTGAACTGGCACGACCGTCGCACCCCACCCAGTCTGGCGGAGGCCCGGAAGCGGTACGACGGGTGCCTCGTGGGCGGGATCGACGAGCTGCACTTCGGCGACCGCACGCCCGAGGAGGTCCGGGCGGAGGTCCGCGATGCCCTATCGCAGACCGGCGGACTCCGCCACATCGTCGCCCCCGGGTGCGTGATCCCCATCGACGCACCGGAAGCGAACATCGAGGCCGCGGTCCGGGCGGTGCGGGCGTAGATGGCCTCAGACGACGCGGAAGAGCGGCGGCTCTCCTCGGAGGATCCGCAGGATGTTGTGGGCGGTGATCTCGTCCATCCGCCGGAGGGCCTCCCTCGTCTGTCCTCCGATGTGGGGGGTCGCCACGAAATTCTCCAACGTGAGCAACGGATGCTCGCCCGGCGGCTCGCGCCGGAACACGTCGCTCGCCGCCCCTGCGAGGTGCCCGGACCGCAGCGCCTCATAGAGGGCGTCCTCGTCCACGAGTTCTCCCCGAGCGGTGTTGATCAGGTAGGCGCCTCGCCGCATCCGCGCGAGACGCTCCGCGTTCAGCAGGTTCCGTGCGTGGGGCGTGGCGGGGAGGTGGAGGGAGACGACGTCTGCGGTCTCCAGGAGCTCCTCCAGGGAGAGGTACCGCACCCCCCACGCCGAGGCGAAGGCGGGGTCCTCTACGGGGTCGTAGGCGACCACGCGCATCCCGAACCCTCGGGCCCTCCGGCAAACGGCCTTCCCGATCTGCCCGAGGCCGATGAGCCCCAGGGTCTTCCCCCGCAGCTCCTCCCCTACAAGCCGCGCCCACCGACCGGCACGGAGGAGTCGGTCACCCTCCGGAATCCGCCGCACGAGGGCGAGCAGGAGCCCCATCGTGAGGTCCGCCACCGACTCCGTGGGGGCACCGAGGGCGATCGCCACCGGGATGCCGCGCCTCCGGGCCGCCTCCAGGTCGATGTTGTCTACCCCCACCCCGTGCTTGAGGATGCCGCGGAGGCGGGGGGCGGCTTCCATCACCCGCTGGGTGATGGGGTCGGTCCCGCACACGATCACCTCCGCCTCACCGACCTGCTTGAGGAGTTCCTCCTCGGTGAGGGGGCGGTCGTGTGGGTTGAGCCAAAGGCGGCAACCGGCTGCCTGCAACTGGTCCAACGCGTGGCGGTTCTCCTTCCCGAAGGAGCGGGCCGCGCAGACCACTAGAGCGGGTCCTGCGAGCCAGCCGTCCACCGGCTCCTGGCGCGGCGCGAGGCGTAAGCGGAGGCCCTGGAGGAATTCCCTCCGATCCGGCGCCCGGAACAGGGCCGCGCCGAGCGGCAAGGAGGTGGCACCAGAGGCCACGGCTTCCGCGCAGTCCGCCGGCTCAAGGCCCCCGGCGAGCTGGAGGTCCACGTCCAGCGCCTGCTCGTCGATCCACCGGCGGACGGTGCGGACCCGTTGGAGGGCCTCCCGCTGGAACGTCCTCCCCCGCTCCCCTTCAGCCGTCACGCGGCCCAGGAGGAGGACGGCGTCCACGAAGGGCAGAGCGCTACGGACTGCCTCCAGGGGCGTGGCGAGCGCGGCGACGATCCCTGGCTTCATCCCGTGCTGCCGCACCGCGAACGCCGCCTCATACAGGAGGGGCGTCGCCTCCACAGGGAGGAACACCAGGTTCACGCCGGCCTCCACCAGAGCCGGGAGGAACCTCAGGGGCTCTCGGGCCACCAGGTGCACCTCGAACGGTAGATCCGTGAGCGGCCGAAGGTCGCGGATCGTCCGCGGGGAGAACCCTACGTCCGGGACCAGGTAGCCGTCGAACACGTCCAGGTGCACGAAGTCCGCACCCGCCTCGACGACCTCGTACAGCTCCTCTGCGAGGCGCCCGTGGTTCGCGTTGAAGAGCGCGGCACCGAGGCGGACCATCTCAGAGCAACCCTTCGATGGCGATCGCCCGCACGGGGGAGGCATCCAGGCCCCGCACGGCCCACGGGAGGGCGATGAGGAAGATGCGCTTCTGGGTGAGCTGGTCGAGGTTGCGCAGGCACTCGATCACGGGGACGTCGTGGCTGAAGAGGAGTCGGTGGTTCGGGTAGTGGGTGACCCCGCGGACCTCGAAGCCGGAGCTGTCGGTCCCCAGCAGCCGGATCCTCCGGTCGAACACGAGCCAACGGCATGCCTCCTCCGTGACATAGGGACGGTCGTGCGACTGCGGCGTGCGGTACAGCACATCCCGCCCCTCCCAGAGGATCACGCGGTCCCCGACCTCGATGGGCCCTGCCGCCTCCAGGTCCTCCACGTTGATGGGCTCGTTCGTCCCCTTGTGGCGGAGGTCCAGCACGACGGCGGGTCCCACGAACGTCTCGAGGGGGAGCTGCGAGACGTCCTTCCCGTCGGCGAAGAAGTGCAGCGGGGCCTCCACGTGCGTCCCCACGTGCGACCACAGGTAGACGTCGCTCATGATGTCGCCCTCGCGGCCCGTCCGCTCCACCCGCGGCCGCACCTCCAGGCCGTACTGCTCCTGACCTGGGATCAGGGTATGGGAGAGATCCACGATCCGGATGTTCCTCATGGCTCCTCCTCCAGGAGATGGGCTCCCGGGACGGCGACCTCAGGCGTGTACACGCGGCCCCCCGCGTCCGCGATGGCTCGGGCGACGCTCTCCGAGGACTCCTGGTGGACGAGGGCGATCATGATCCCGCCTCCGCCCGAGCCAGACAGCTTCGCGCCCAGTGCGCCGGCCCGCAGGGCGGCCACGCACAGGGTCTCCAGTTCAGGCGTGGACACGCCGATCCGTGCGAGGGCGAGCTGGTTCAGGGTCATGAGGAGGCCCATCCGCTCCCACTCCCCGGCCGTGAGGGCCGCCTCCGCCTCGCCGGCGAGGAGGCCGATCGTCCGGAAGTAGTGGGCCGCGGCGGGCTCGACGGCCTCCCAGGCCCGCACCTGCGCGTTCACGGTCCCCGTCTGGGCTGGAACGCCGGTGTCCCCCACCACGAGGCGCAGATCGAAGGGGACGGATAGGGGGCTCCCCCAGACGTCCACCCTGTACCGGATCACGCCGCCCAAGAGGGAGGTTTGGGTGTCAAGGGCGGAGGCGACGCCGCCGTGTGCCAGGAGGTCTCCCCGGTAGGCCCACTGTCCGAGGCTCCTCAGGTCATCCGTCCCGAGCCACGCACCCAGGGCCCGGGCGAGGGCCGCAAAGCATGCGGCACTGGAGCCGAACCCCGCGGCCTGAGGGATCCCGCTCCAGAACCCCACCTCCATGCCCTCGGGGAGTCGATCGCCCAGGGCCGAGGCGAGGACGTACTTGGCCGGCGCGAAGAAGTCCGAGGCCACCAGGGACCTGATCCGATCGTGCCGTTCGGCCGCCCGCCACGCATCCACCTGGCGGGCGAGGGCGCAAAGCTCCTCGCGGGTGCACTCCGCCACACGTCCATCCCCCTCGAACCGGTATCCGGCGGCGCGAGGTCGAAGGCGGCAGTGGGCGTAGAGCCCGACGCTCGCGGCGATGGCCGCATGACCCCGGTTCACCGCGTGCTCGCCGAACAGGATCACCTTGGCGGGCGCGCGGGCACGCACCTCCGCCATGGCCTACCACTCGCTCCCGGCCAGGACACCACCATCCACCCAGATGGTCTGTCCGGTGATGTAGCTCGAGGCATCAGAGGCCAGCAGGAGCAAGGCACCCACGAGCTCCTCGGGCTGCCCCGGCCGCCCCATCGGGATCCGGCTCTCCAGCCACCGGCGCCTCCGCTCGTTCCCCCACAGGGGCCCCTCGGTGAGCCGTGTACGGAAGAACCCGGGGGCCAGGCAGTTCACCTGGATGTTGTAGGGAGCCCACTCCACCGCCATGATCCGAGTGAGCTGCTGCAGGCCCGCCTTCGCGATCCCGTACACGGAGATCTCCGGTAGACCGATCTCTGCACTCAGGGAGCCGATGTGGATGATCTTCCCCCCGCCCTGCCGGATCATCACTCGGGCCGCTGCCTGGCTCGCGAAGTAGGCCCCCCGGAGGTTCACGCCCATGACCGCCTCGTAGTCCTCCGGAGTCACTTCCAGGATCGGCTTGCGGATGTTGATCCCAGCACAGTTCACGAGGATGTCGAGACGCCCGAATGCCTCGCACACCGCCTCCACGAGCCGCCGCGCCTCCTCCGGATCCGCCACGTCCGCTCGGAACGTCTCCACCCGCACGCCCGGCTGCGCAACGAAACGCCGGGCGCTGTCCAGCCGCTCTGGCGAGGTACCGTTCAGGGCCACATCGGCCCCTGCCGCAGCGAGCGCCCGACCGAGCGTGCGTCCGATGTCCCCGCTCCCCCCGGTCACCAGGGCAGCGCGTCCCCCGAGGTCGAACAGGTGGCACAGGCTCTCATCCATGGGTTGGTCCTCCCCGCTCCTCTGCGCCCTGCATGGCCGGCTCCCCCGCACCGAGGATGCAGCGCAGAAGCGCCTCCCGCGTCGCCTCTCCCGGACCGAAGGCGCGCACCGCGCGGCCGCGGTGGAAGGCCAGCACCCGGTCACTGAGCCCCACTACCTCCTCCAGCTCCGAGGAGGTGAGCAGGATCCCAAGACCCTCTCGGGCGAGTGCGTCACATAGCCGGTGGATCTCCCGCTTCGCACCGACGTCGATGCCCCGCGTGGGATCGTACAGGAGGAGCAGGCGCGGGCGGGTCGCGAGCCATCTGCCCACCACGACCTTCTGTTGGTTGCCACCGCTCAGCTGCCAGACCGGCTGGTCCACACCCTCTGCGACGATCCCCAGGGAACGGACGATCTGATCCGCGATCCGGCGCTCCTGGAGGCCGTCGAGCCATCCCACTCCCCGCGCGAGCCGCTCGAGGAGGGCTAGGGAGATGTTCGACCGGACCGGCCATCCCATGATGAGGCCCTGCTCGCGCCGGTTCGGCGGCACGAGGGCCCAGCCCAGGCGGATCGCGTCGTCGGGGCCGCGGAGGCGCACAGGCCGGCCCTCGAAGCGGATTTCGCCGGCGAGCGGCCGCTCCAGGCCGAAGAGGCTCAGGAACACCTCTTCCACACCGGACCCCTCGACCCCCACGAGCCCCACGATCTCCCCCGGCCACACCTGGAGGTCCAGGGGTGCTGCGAGTCGGGCGGTGACGAGTCCCCGCACCTCCAACAGCGGGGCGCCCGACCGTTCCTGCCCGCCCCGCGTCCGTTGAAACTCCTGTAAAGCGCGACCCGTCATCGCCTGGACGATCTGAGCGGCGTCCACCTCTCCGGTGAGCCAGGTGCCCTGGTGGCGGCCGTCCCGGAGGACCGTGATCCGGTCCGAGAGGGCGAACACCTCCTCCAGCCGGTGGGACACGTAGACGATCCCCAGCCCCCTCTCCCGCAACTGGCGCAGGATCAGGAACAGCCGCTCCACCTCAGGCCCGGTGAGGGCGGAGGTGGGCTCGTCGAGGACGATCACCGTCGAGGCTTGACGCAGGGCTCGAGCGATCTCCACCAGCTGTCGTTCCCCCGCCCTCAGTCGGCCCACTCGGACCCCAGGATCGAGGTCACAGCCGAGGGAGGACAGGAGCTCACGGGTCGCGCGGGCCATTCGCCGCTCCTCCAGGAGCCCCGCACGGTGAGGCTCCGCGTTCGCGAAGACGTTCGCTGCGACGCTCAGATGGGGGAATAGGCTGAGCTCCTGGAACACGATGCTGATCCCGTGCTGACGCGCCTCAAAGGGATCGGCGAACGTTACGGTGCGGCCCCGCAGGCGTACCTCGCCGCCGTCAGGCGGGTACACGCCTGCGAGGATCTTCATGAGGGTTGACTTCCCCGCCCCATTCTCTCCCACCAGTGCGTGGATCTCCCCAGCCCGAACCTCCAGGGTCACGTCCTGGAGCGCGGTCACGCCCCCGAACCTCTTCGTGATCTGTCGGAGCTCTGCGAGGGGAGCCTCGCATGGGGAGGAGTGGGGGCGGAAAACCGCCCCCACCGGCCTTACTTCCATTGCGGCATCGGCCTCCCCAGCCGTGCGAGGTCCCGGAAGTTCCTCGCCATGTGGTTCCTGTACCACTGCCGCATGAACTGCGGATCTTTCTCCCTCCGGTACACCGTGTTGACGTTCGCCTTCGTCACCACCTCGGTCCCCACGTTGATCCACTTCTGCCGGATCCGCAGCTTGCCCTCCAGGGTCTCCACGAGCGCCCGGATCGGCAGGTACCCCTGCAGGTACGGGTGCTGCCCTACGGTCACCTGGGCGACACCGGACCGGATGGCATCTAGTGTCGGAATGTTCAGGTCGTAGCCACCGATCATCCACTTGGCCCGAACCCGTTCCTTCAGCTTCGCCATGTTCGGAATATCGATGGAGCAAAGGCCGATGGCCGCGACCATGTCGGGGTTCGCGTTGTGCTGGCTTTCCCATGCGGAGTAGTTCGTGGTGATGTCGTGGGTCACATCGCGCGGTTCAGTTACGGTGAACCCGGACCCCTCCATCCCCCTCTTAAACCCGTTGTACCGTGCGACGAGCACGCCCACTCCGGGGGCGCAGATCCCGACGACGATCTTGCCGCTCCGAATCCCCTGGGCCGTGAGGAACCGTCGCATCTCCCGGGCCAGGATCACACCGGACTGGTATTCATCCTGGCCGAACCACGCACCGAACTCCGCGGTGGGTAGCGGCGCCACGTTGGCGGTCATCACGGGGATCCCCGCCTTCGCGGCGTCCTCCAGGGGTCGGGTCCATACCTCTCCTGGGTTCGTGACCACCGCGATCCCGTCCAGCCGCTTCTGGACGAAGCCCTGGAACAGGGCGATCGCTTCCTGCGGCCGTTCGAACGACGAGGGGGCGACCACCTCGATCTGAGCCCCGTAGTCCTTGGCCGCGTCCTCCGCACCCCGTTTGATCACCTGCGTGAACTCGTTGAGCCCGTGCAGCACGTAGCCCAACCGGTAGGCCTTTCGGGCCTGCCCCGAAAGGCCGGTGCTCATCCCAGCCAGCACCAACAGGCAAGCGGCGATTGCTGCCCCCGTGGACGTCCAACGGTTCCGCATGCTCTCCCTCCTCTTGGTTTGGAATTCCTGTCGGTTAGACCCGGGTGCTGTGGGCGATGACCTGCTCTCACCTCCCCTCGCGACGCTTGATGAGGTAGTCGAGCGCCACCGCGGCCACGATGATGGTGCCCGTCACCGCCGTGGCCCAGTACGCAGACACGCCAAGCAGAGCGAGCCCGTTCCAGATCACGGCGATGATCAGCGCCCCCAGGATCGCCCCGAGCACCGAGCCGCTCCCGCCCGTCAGAGCAGTCCCGCCGATGATCGCGGACGCGATCACGAACAGCTCGCTCCCGAGCCCTGTATTCGGGTGCCCGCCCTGGAGGTAGGCGAGGGCCGTAATCCCTGCCACGGAGGCGGTGAGACCGCTGAGGGCCATCACGAGGATCCGGTACCGAGGAATCCGGATGCCCACGAACCGTGCCGCCTCAGGGTTGCTCCCGATCGCCTGGATGCGCCGGCCAAAGATGGTCCGCGTGTACAGGAGGTGTCCGCCGATCCCGATGGCCAACATGACGATGGCCCCCGTAGGTACGCCGGCGAGCGTCCCACCGCCGATGGAGAAGAGTGGGGTGTTCGTGGGGAACTCGGTGATGGGGGACGCGTTGGAGAGCACCAGTGTGAAACCCCGATAGATGTTCATCGTGCCCAGGGTGACGATGATCATCGGGATCCGGAGGGCCACGCTCAGGGCGCCGTTGGCCAAACCGCAGGCGAGTCCCACCCCGAGGCCCAAAAGGACGCTGAGGGGCTCTGGGATGCGCTCACGTAGGGCCAGAGCGACGACTACGTTCGTGAGCATCATGATGGACCCCACCGAGAGGTCCACGTCCCCGATCGTCAGGACGAACACCATCCCGACGGCCATGATCCCGTAGTATGAGGCCTGGCGCGCGACCTGCAGGAGGTTGTCGGTGCGGAGGAAGGTGCCCGTGGTGAGCGCGAGAACGCCTCCTAAGCAGACCAACGCGATGAGGATCCCCAGTTCCTCGATCCGCGCAAACCGACCTGTGACGGTACGCAACCGCTCGACTGGGAACGGCCGCGCCATCCGCACGCGTGCTTCCTGGCGCTCGCTCATCTCCCCCCTCGGTTCACAGAAATCCTCCGCAGCCGCATCGAGCGTCCGCAGAGCGTGGATGCCTGAGGACAACCCTCATCTCGGACATCCCGGGGACCGGAAAAGGCGCAGCTTGGACCTCACGGAGGCACGCATCGATTCAGACGCGTGGCGCAACAGCCCGGGAAGGTCCACCCCTCCTCCCCCGCAAAGGGCCCCTCGCATCGACTGGAGGCAAGCCTCCTGCAGCTGGGTGTTCACGTTGAGCTTGCAGATGCCGAGGTCGATCGCGCGGTGCACGTCGTCCTCCGGGAGGCCCGAAGCCCCGTGGAGGACCAGGGGGACCTGGACCTTCGCACGGATCGCCCGGAGCCGACCGAAGTCCAGGTGCACGGGCCGGGGGGGCCGGCCGTGCACGTTGCCGATGCAGACGGCGAGGGCATCGACGTCCGTGGCCGCTACAAAGGCCGCGGCCTCCTCCGGATCCGTCAACTCACCCTCCTGTTCCTCTCCCTCCTCCCGCCCCGCGATGCGGCCCAGCTCTCCCTCCACCGTCCCGGCAAAGGCCCTTACCATCTCTACCGCCGCACGGGTGAAGGCCACGTTGTCCTCAAACGGGAGACGTGACCCATCGGCCATGACGGATCGGACGCCTGCCTCCAAGGCCATCCGGATGTCCTCAAGGCTCCCTGCGTGGTCAAGCTGGACAGCGACCGGCACCGCCGCGTCCTCTGCTGCCGCAAGGCACGCCACGAGGAGCGCCCGACCCTGGAGCCGGAGAGCGGAGGGCAGTACCTGCAGGATCACCGGGCTTTCCTCCTCCTCGGCCGCGGCGACGACGGCCCGCACGCCCTCTAGGGTGTAGACGTTGAACGCACCCACCGCGTAGCCCTCAGATCGGGCCTGATGGAGGAGTTCTCCCACTTCGCTCCGCACAGGTCCATCACCCGCCTTGAAGCGCGCGCACAACCTCCAGGAGTGTCTCGTCCTCTCCCACGTTGCCCGGGAACACGACGTACGGACAGTCCGGTGCCCGCGCCTCCTGGCCCAGTCGCCACACGGGTATTCCTGGCCGGATCTGACCGAGCACCCGGGCACGGCGGGCACCAAGACCCCAACGGGCGACCTCATATGAGGTGATGCCACCTTTGGCGAGCACGTACCGCGGCTGAACGTCCATCCGGCGTACGATCTCCGCGAGGCCACGGGCGATCCGACGGCCGATCCAAAGGTCTTCTCCGGGCGTGCGGCCCTGCACCCGAGTGCGGCAGGTAAACACGATCGCCTCCCGGCCCAACCGGATCGCCCGCTCCGCTTGCGCCGCCGCTCGGGCAACGGCCGCTGCACGACGCGAGGGTGGGAGCAGGTCGTCCGGGGTGACCTCGATCGCCTCGGCCGGGTGTGCCCGGAGGAGCAGGTCGAGCTGGCGGGTCGTGCGCCCCACATAGGAGCCCACGACGATCAGCCCGCCGACGCTCCTCCTGAGACCGAGGGCGTCCGCACGGAGTGTAGGATGGGGCGGGAGCCCTGAGCGAACGGCCACGAAGGATGACGCCGTCCGATAGAGGTAGCGGAGGCCTGCGGCCTCCGCGCGGAGCAGTCCAGCCACGAACACCGCGAGGTCGCGCTGCGTGAGGAGGTTCACGACGCACACACAGCCCTGCGGGAGACCTCGCAGGCGGGAGGCGACCCGGTCGGGGCCGGCCCGCACGTCTTCGATGCCGACGCTCGCCACCTCAGCCGCCCGTATCCTTCCCTCGGTCTTCTCCTCCACCCAGGAGCGGAGATCAGAAGAGCGGTACCCGAAGACCGGATCACGGGCGAACTCGGTCTGGCCCACCGGGAGGAGGCGGCCGCCGTCCAGCACGTAGTGGACGTTTCCGACGGTGACACGTCCGCCCTCCCCGAAGTACGGGATAAGGAGCCAGGCGTCGAAGCGCTCCCCTGTCCCTTTAGCGAGGGCCTCCACCTCGGTGGGGAAGTGGCCCCGCAGGGTCGAGTCACTCCGGCTCGCGACCGAGTACGCACACCGGGACGATCGTGCGGCGGCGGCGATCGCACGGCCGACACGCCAGCTCACCGCACGGGCTTGGTCCTCCGGCATGCTCCGTGTGTTCGTGAGAACGTACACGGCCGGCGCCTGCTGGGCCATCTCGGCGCGCAGATCTTTCCAGGACCACGTGAGCAGGACCGGCACATCGTAGACGGTCTGCGTACCGGTGGGATCATCGTCCACGACCACGAGTGTGTGCGGGTTGGACGCAAGCCGCGCACGGATCTCCGGCCAGGGATCCTCCGGCCACTCGGGCGGAAGGGACCGCTCGAGTTCGGTCAGGGTCGTGGGCTCAAGCCGGAGCGACCTCATGCCTCTGTCCGCACGAGGATCGCCTTCCGGACCGTGGCAGGGTCCTCGGCCATCTGACGGAGCACCCGGGGTGCCTCCCAGAGATCAAACTGAGTCGCGAAGTCGGCGTACCGGATCTGACCGCTCGCAATGAGGCCAAGGGCTTCCGGGAAGCACCCGGTGGAGGCGCGGGACCCGAGGATCGTCATCTCCTTCCGGGTAAAGTCAAGCCCCGGGAAGGAGACCTGGACGCCCTCGGGCACGAGCCCCACGATCACGATCCGACCGGCCGAGGCGACGAGGGCCGCCGTCTGCTCCATCGCCTTGGGGTTCCCAGTCGCCTCCATGACGACCGGAGCACCCTCACCGCCTGTGCGGTCCAGCAGGGCAGGGAGGAGCGCCTCTTTGGGTGGGAGAACCTCTGCACCCAGCTGGGATGCCGCCTCCCGACGGTCTGCGACCACGTCGGTCGCCAGAACACGGGCGCCCCTGGCTCTCGCCACCTCGATGAGGGCCAGGCCGATGGGTCCGCAGCCCAGCACGAGGACGAGATCGTCACTTCCTACCGCACCCCGCCGGCAGGCATGGACCGCGATCGCGACGGGCTCAGCTAGGGCCGCCCGGTGGAGCGGAAGGCCTTCCGGAACGCGGTGGACGTTCCGCGCTGGAGCCAGGACGTACTCGGCGAACCCACCCGGCCGGTGGAGACCGATGATCTGGAGGTTCCGGCAGCAGTTTGGCCGGTTGACCCGACACGGGTAGCACGCCCCACAGCCGATGAACGGCTCCACGACGACCGCCGCGCCCACCTGGAGGTCCTCGACGCCGAGCCCCACCTCCGCGACGATGCCCGCGATCTCGTGGCCGCAGACCTGGGGGTACTGGACGTACGGGTTCTTGCCGAGGTACACGTAGAGGTCACCGGCACAGACCCCCGTTGCGCCGACCTGCACGAGGACTTCTCCCGGCCCGCAGTCGGGTGTGGGCCACTCCTCAACCCGAACGTCCTTTGGCTCGTGGATCACCACCGCGCGCATGGTTCTTCCTCCTACTTGAAGGCTCCAAGGGTTAGACCGCGGGTCAGGTAATGCTGCACCGCAAGGGAGAGCGCGAACACGGGCGTGGATGCGATGAGCGATAGCGCTCCTGCTTCTCCCCAGAAACTGGACTGGGGCCCGAAGTAACTGCTCATGGCGACGGGGAGCGTGGTAAGGTTCGTGCGCGTCAGGACGAGGGCGAACAGGAACTCGTTCCAGCAGAAGATGAAGGTGAAGACCGCCGTCGCCACGAGCCCGCCTCCTGACAGCGGCAGGGCGATCGTCCAGAACACCCGGAAGACCGAGGCGCCATCCACGAGCGCGCTCTCCTCGATTTCCCGGGGGACCTCCCGGAAGTACCCGCGCATCATCCAGATCACGTAGGGCGTGTTGAAGGCGGCATAGAGCAGGATGAGGCCGTGGTGGGTATCGATCCAGCCGAGGGTCCGGTACAGGAGGAACACCGGGAAGATCACCGCGATGGGTGGGAGCATCCGCTGGGAGAGGACCCACAGCGCGAGGTGCCGGCCACCAGTCCGGAACCGCGCCATGCTGTAGGCTGCTGGGCATCCCAACGCGGTCGCAAGAAGTGTCGCGCTCAGGGCCACGACGAGGCTGTGCCCCACCGCGTCGATGGAGCGGTTCAGCACGAGCTGACGGAAGTGGTTCAGGTGTGGCCGACCGGGGATCCACACGGGAGGGTTCGCGAAGTATTCGTTGGGTTGCTTGATGGACATCCCGAAGATCCAGGCGGTCGGGAACAGGAAGAAGACCATCGCTGCTCCCAGCCCGACGGCGCGGATCACCCGGGTGGCCATCGGCTACTCCTCCACCATCCGGCGTATGATGGCCGTCGAGAGCACAGAGAGTCCAGCGAGGAAGAGAACCGCGGCCGCGGCCGTGTACCCGAGCCGGAAGTTCTTGAACCCCAGGATGTACACGTAGAGGGAGAGGGTCTCCGTGAGCGTGCCGGGTCCACCGTACGTGAGGGCGAAGACCGTGTCGAAGAGCTTTAGGAGGTCCAGACTCCGGAGTACTAAAGCGACGGCCATCATCGGCGTGATGAGGGGGAGCGTCACAAGCCAGAAGGCACTCCACCCCGAAGCGCCGTCGATGCTGGCGGCTTCCAGGAGTTCTGGGTCCACGGACGCGAGGGCCGCGAGCAGCGCCAGGAACATGAACGGCGTCCACTGCCAGACCTCGGTCGTGATGAGGGCCGCATAGACGGTCTGCGGGTGAGCGAGCCAGACGATCGTGACGGGCCGGCCGAGGACCGCCGCGAGCAGGTGGTTGATAGGGCCGTATTGGGTATCCCAGAGCATTCGCCAGCCGTAGCCCACGACGATCGGGCTCATGATCGCGGGCAGGACGAAGAGGGGCACCAGCCACGTACGGCCCCGCACTTGACCGCTTATGAGCTGAGCGAGCCCTAGACCGAGGACGAGTTCCAGAGGTGCGGCGATCGCGGTGATGAGGAGCGTGTGGCCCACCGACTCCCACAGGCGACCGTCCCGTAGGATGGCCCCGTAGTTGGCGAGTCCGACGAACGTCCGGCTCACCCGCTGGAGGTCCCAGTCCAGAAGGCTGAGGGCAACGAGGGAGAGGAAGGGAAGGACGAGGAGCGCCACGACGAACCCCACACCGGGCAACACGAGTAGGACGGGGACATGGCGACTCCATAGTGAAGCCCGTCCTCCGGCGACAATTGGCCGTTGCACCGACACGAGGCTGGATCGCACGGCGTCCCCGTCCTCCCGCCTCACCGGCCCCGCGGGGAGGCGTTCGGCTTACTCGCCCACTCGCGGTAGGCCTGCCGCTGGCGATCGACACCGATCCGCCGCGTAATCGCGTCCCAGTCAGCGGCTGCCTTGTCCAGGGCTTGCTTGGGAGGCGTTCCGGCGTACGCTGCGACCACCGCGCGGTCCAGCGCCTCCTCGTACTCGCGGGCACCCGGGATCGCTAGGTCCAGTAAGCCCCGATCCGCACCCAGGCGGAGGATCCGCAGGTACTCAGGAGCTGCAGCCCACTGGGCCCGGTAGAGTCCACTCTCGTAGTGGCTAATCCGGTAGGGATCCCTCAGCGCGAACGGCAGCATCACCCGCTGCAGGCTGATCTCCTTGCTCGTGAGCCACTGGATGAACAGGTAGGCCGCCTCCTTGTTTCGGCTGTCGCTGGAGACGCCCAGCATGAAGCCCGCCGCGAGCTCTGGGTAGCCGCCGGGCGAGAGGGCGTAGCCCACCTTCCCCGCGACCTTCGTCTTCGGCACCCAGCTCAGCTGGGCAGTCTGCGTCCCGTACCCCTCCGACCAGCGTCCGATGGGGGGCCACGTCTCAATCATGGCGAGCTTGCCATCCAGCCAGGCACTCAGAACCTCGACGAAGCCCCATTTCTCGACGCCGGGTGGCATCCGCTTGTTGTTGTTCACCATGTCCGTGAGGGTGCGGACGCCGATCTCGTTGTTAATGAGGGCCTTCATCGTCCCCTCATCGAAGAAGCGACCGCCGTTTGCCCGGAACTGCTCCTCGAACCAGAAGTAGGCCGCGCCCTCCGTCCGCTGGATCGCGCACCCGTACAGGTTCGGAGCGTACTTCTCCGTGAAGAAGGCGCAGATCTCATCCCACTCTTTCCAGCTCCGAGGCGGTGCGAGGGGCCGTCCGTACTTCGCCTGGAACTCCGACTGGTTCTTGGGGTCGCGGAACAGGTCGCGGCGGTAGTACACGACGAACACATCCCCGTCGTCGAAGATCCCGTACGTCCGGCCCCGCCACCGCATCCACTGACGGTAGGTGGGATGGATGTCGTCCAGGCTGCCGGGCGGCATGTAGCGTGCCAGATACGGGTCCAGAGGCTCCAGGACCCCTGCCTGGACCAGGTCCGCCTGCCAGGCCGGCGCGTAACTGATCACGTCGAACGCGCCCGTACGCCCCAGGTGCTCCGTCACGGCCCGCGAGAAGAGCTCGCCGTAAGGTGTTTCGATGACCTGGATCCGGATCCCAGTGAGTTTCGTCCACTCCGGTCCGGAGAACCGGAGCGGATCCTGCGCCTGGAGGCCCGCCTCCCAGGTCACCCGGAGCGTGGTCCCCCGAAACCGCTGGGCCGCCTGAACCGCGATGTCCGCGGCACTTCCGGAAGGTGCCGCCTGGGAGCGGGTCCCGGTCAGCCCGGCCCAGATGACGATGAGGAGTAGTGCCAGTGCAAGTACCCCACGGATGCGCATCCTCTGACCCTCCTTTTCCCTCGGCGTTCGTTCCTTACATGCTGGAGACGACTGGAGGTGACCGCCCGCCTGGCCGGATCCTTCGCCTCATCCCTGCACCACCGAGTTCTCCACCCGTCCGATCCCTTCGGCCTCCACCACCACCACGTCGCCCGGCCGGAGAAACACGGGCGGGCTGCGGAACACACCGACGCCCCCGGGCGTCCCTGTGCTCACCACATCCCCCGGCTCTAGGGTCATCACGCGGGAGAGAAATGAGAGGAGGAACGGGAGCGGGAAGATCCACTCGGTGGTGGAGGCGTCCTGCATGCACTGGTCGTTCACGAAGCTCCGTAGGCGTACTGCCCCCGGCTCTGGTACTTCGTCGGACGTCACTAGGCACGGTCCCATGGGTGCGAAGGTATCAAAGTTCTTGCCGAGGGTGATCTGGTTGTCCTTGAACTGGATGTCCCGGGCGGATACGTCGTTGAGGACCACGTATCCGGCAACCGCCTGGAGGGCCTCCTCCTCGGAGAGCCAGGAAGCAGTGCGGCCGATCACGACCGCCAGCTCCACCTCCCAGTCCACCTGCTGGGACAGACGCGGAAGACGGATCGGATCCCCCGGGCCGATCACGACCGACGGCAGTTTGGCGAAGAAGAACGGGAACTCGGGGATCTTCGCCGACGGGTTCTCCAGGAGGTGGCTGTGGAAGTTGATCCCTGCGCAGAGGATCTTGCCAGGGCGCGGGATCGGTGCACAGAGCCGCACATCACCCGCTTTGTAGACGATTCCCGGCTCTGTCGGGACGCGCTCAAGGACGTGGGCAGCGGCCACTCGACCCGCCTCGCCGAGGCGCAGGAAGCTCAGGAGATCCGAGGGGAGGGGTGGTGCGGCGGTTCGCCCTTGCCCCCGCGCCCGAAGCCAGGCGTCCGCCCGCTCTAGGTCGATGAACACGCCCTCCCGCTCAGCGACCAAGCGTCGGTTGCCTGTGACTTCAACCGTGTACAGGCGCATCGCGCACTCCCTCGGCTCCCACCGCGATCCCCTCGCCCGGCTTCAGGACCCGCACGTCCGGGACCGGCTCTCCGCACGCACTGGCTGAAGCGAGGTAACTGCAGAACTCACGGACTTCAGGACAGTCGGGGTCAAGGTAGTGACAGGGCAACACGACCCGCAGGCCCAGCCACCGCGCCGCCAGCGCCGCCTCCCGTGGACCCATCTCGCCGGTCAGCACCCGTCCGGGCCCCGGGATCCGGGAGAGGAGCTCTTGAGGTTGTGTGACGCCCACGCAGCCGACCGTCGGACGGTAGAGCTCCCCGATCAGCCGGAGGTCGCTGAAGAGTGCCGTGTCTCCGTAGTGGTAGAACCGCACGCCGTCATCGAGGTCCACGATGAACCCCATCGGAAGCCCGGAGAGGAAGCTCCCATCGGGGAGCTCGATCTGGGACCAGTGATGGCACTCCACGGGGTGGACTCGGATTCCCGCTACTTCCACCGAGATCCCCCAGGTGGTCGCCCGCACCTGCTCGGTGGGGATCCCGCGGCGGACCAGGAACGTCTTCACCTCGCCGCCGCACACCACCGGGGCACCGGTCCGACGGGCAATGGCCTCGGTGTCGCCCAGGTGGTCAAAGGCGGCGTGGGTTACTAGGACGAGGTCCACCCGATCCAGGTCCTCTGCGCGGAGCGGGCTTGCGGGGTTCCCATCCAGGAACGGGTCGATGAGGATCCGACGGCTGCCCGATCGGATCTCATAGGCGGCGACGCCGAGGAACCGGATCCAAACCGTCATCCCTGGAACGTCTCCTCCAGCGCCCGCACGAGCCAGACCATCGTCCGGTTGCAGGGGGTCGGGATTCCGTGCGCCTCCCCCAGGCGGACGACAGCCCCGTTGATCACCTCGATCTCCGTGCGCCGGCGCCGCTCCACATCCTGCAGCATGGACGGTTTGGCGTCCGCCGCCCGGCTGAGGAGTGTGCACACAGCCTCCCACCGCTCCTGGCTGTCCAGCTCAATCCCGGCCGCGCGCGCGGCAAGGACGACCTCCTCCAGAAGGGCCCGCATGAGTCGGCGGGTGCCCTCGTGACGGAGCAACTGCCCCGCCCGAAACCCGAGCAGGGCGGCCGTGGGGAGGGTGCAGGCGTTCAGGGCGAGCTTCGCCCAGATCTCGCGCACGACCTCGGCAGTGGCCGTCGTGGGGAGCCCCGCCTCGGTCAGGGCGTGGGCGACCTGCTCCGCCCGATCACCCACCCGAGCGTCCAACCCACCCAGGTAGGTAGGGCCTCGGCCTGTGTGCCGCACGTGTCCCGGGCCCAGCACCGTCGCGCTGTGGTACGTCACCCCAACCAACACCCGCTCCTGGCCCACGAGCCGGGCGATCGTTTCACCGTTCCCCCAGCCGTTCTGCAGGGTGAGAACGATCGTGGAAGGCGCAAGTAGAGGGATCGCAGCGCGCACCGCCGCCTCCGTGTGGTAGCACTTCACGAACACGAGGACCAGGTCTACCGGCTCCAACCCATTCGGGCTCGAGGCGGCCTTCACCCGGATGTGTTGGCGCGAACCATCCGGGCTCTCCAGGGTGAGGCCGGAGCGCGTGATTTCCTGGACCGCCTCCTCCCAAACGTCGATGAGCACGACGTCGTGTCCGGCCCGCGCCAAGGAGCCGCCGAACACGCTCCCCATGGCCCCCGCCCCTCCCAGCACCGCGATCCTCATCTTCCGGTCTCCTCCAGGTGGCGCCGGTACGTCGCGATGTACCCGGTTCGCGCGAGGATCCTCATGGGACGCCGTCGATCCGCACCAGGGCGAACGGCAACAGTTCAACTTCGAGGGCTCCACCCTCCGTGGGCCTCTCCTCTTGTGGAGCTGCCCGGTACTCCTCCGGGTTCGCCATCGCCTCCAGGGCGTTCCGCTCATCGAGGAACCGCAACCGCACATGCCTCGGTAGGCCCTCGATCCGAGGCCGAGAGGGCTCATGGGTCAGGTTTGCTACGAGGACGCGTAGGGTACTATCCCGCACGAGGGCGACGCCGTCCAACCGCAGGGGATCGGTGGAGACCGATGGAGCGACCATCCCACCGGCCAACTCCGCGACGTCGGCGAACACGTGGTAGAGGGGGAAGACGCCGCCGGGAAGGGAACGGAACCGTTCAGGGAGCGGCGGCCCTTCCTCGGTTTCCATCACGCCCCGCCACCCCACGGTCTCGTAGTACGTCACGCTCGCCGCGCCGCTTTCGGCCAGGTACTTCAAGCTTCCCAGGGTCCAGCCGGCCCCGAGCAGGGACATCTGACGCACGTCCACCTGCGGCGGCAATTCCCCGGGAGCCGGCTCGGGCTCAGGCCCGGTGGCGTTCGGGTTGAAGCGGGGACGTAGGGTGACTGGTGTCACTGCGATGGGCCGGTCGCCGACGAAGGAGCGGGCGCTGCGGACCGTCCATCCCTGCGCCGGCAGGGTCTCCACGATGGACGCGTTGTCGAAGGCGTGCACCTGCGGGTTGATGGAGTAGCACACGAGGTCGACGAGATCGACGGGTGGCCGCCCGCGGTTCAGCTCCGCGAAGTACGCGTTCGTCCCGCCACCGACGGAGATGCGCGGGCCGAAAATCTTGCGGGCCAGGAGGAGCCACGGCCGGGTCGTGGACTTCTCCGCCTCGTGGAACACGAGCACCCGGTGGACGGGGATGTCGAGTCTTAAGAGGGCCTCCGCCAAGGCGTTGAGCTCCTCCTGCGCCCGATCGGTGAGGAAGACGGCGACCTCGCATCCGGCACCGAGGGGCTTCGCCTCCTCGGCGGCCCTTCGGAGACGCTCCTGCCAGTCCGGGCGAGCTGGCCGGACACCGACGCGGAGGTGCGCAGGACGCAGGCGGCGCAACCGCTCGAGGGCTCTCCCTGTGGCGGGCCGGGTGTTGCGTGCGACGCCAAACCCGATGGCCGGAAGCGGCGTGCGCCGGGAGGGGTGGATCGAGAAGACGAGGGAGCGTTCATGAGGCGGCAGAGGGTCCGGTACACGGCCCACCAGGCGCAAGGTGACGGATTGCCGGATGCGCGTGCCTTCAGGAACCTCGACCGGGAACGGCAGCCGAAGCGGCGTGCAGTAGGTCTTGAAGGAGGCGTCCGTCCAGTTCCGTTGATCCTCCATCTCGAACACGTCGCCCTCGAAGGTCACCTCCACCCAGAGGTCTGGAGCAACCTCGTGGGCGATGGACCGGATCTCGAGGAAGGGCTGATGCGGGGAGACTTCTACCGGGAACACCCCCTCGGTCACGCGGCCGTCCACGTGGATCACCCGACACCGCTGGCCCGCGCACGCCTCGGCGGGATGGAGGACGCACAGACCGATGCGGTTGCGCATGAACGTGGAGTGGGCGACGCCGTCGAAGGAGAACCGAATCGTGCCGGTGGGGTCACCGATCAAGTGCCCCTGCCAGCGGAAGTCGATCTCGGCCTGCCGACACATGACCCCGAACGTAAGCCGGAACCGATCCTCCTTGATCTCCCGCTCCAAGTGCTCGAGATGGGGCGGAACGGTCCCCCAGTTCCGGTCCCGGACCGCGGCGTACACCCCACGGAGGATCTCCCACGGGCCGAGGCGGACGTACCGCAGGAACGCCTCTGCGGGCTCGAACACCATCCGGAGGGGTCCTGCCCGCAGCGGGATGCGCTCTGGCGGAGGTGCGTCCTGACCGTAGTAGAGGACAGGCAAGGGGTAGCCGTTCCTCATGGGAGCGAGCGCACTTGACCGCGTGAGGCCGAGTCGTAGGCGGCGAACACGAGCCGGAGGGTCTTCAGGTTGTCCTCCGCCTCGGTCTCGGCGGGTTCACCGGTGCGGAGCGCGTGGAGGATGTGGGCGTTGCAGGGAACCATGCTGGCCTGCACGACCTCGTACAGGGGGTCCACCCACGGGTAGGAAGGAGGCGGGAATCGGCGGGCCCACGTCCCCTCTGCGGTCGTCGTACGGATCCAGTAGTCGGGGCCGAGTTCCAGAGAGCCCCGATCGCCCTCGATCGTGCAGAAGGTCTGCGGGAAGCGCTCCTCCGAGAGGCGGCTTGCGAAGCTCATCCGGCAGACCACGGTGGTCGTGTTCATCCGGAGCACCACGATCGCCACATCCTCACCCCGGATATCCGGGTCAACGCGGTGGGTCTGGCAGTAGAGGCGGTCGGCCTCACCGAAGAAGAACCGGGCCACGTCGAGGAGGTGCACGCCCACGTCGGCAAGGGCGAACCGCTCGAGGGTGCGGAGGTAGGGCTGGTTTTGGAAGACCGGAAAGCTCGTGCAGAACCGGATCTCCCCGTAGAAGGGTCGGCCGATCACCCCCCCGTCCAGCATCCTGCGGAGGGCCCGGATGGGGACCTGCCAGCGCCAGTTCTCATGGACGATGAGCCGGACACCCCGGCTGTGGCAGTAGTCCACCAGCGCTTCGGCTTCCTCCAGGGAGAGCGCAAGCGGCTTCTGGCAGACCACCGCGATGCCGTGGTCGGCGACGAGTCGAACGAGCTCGGGGTGAGAGGGAGGATCGGTCACGATGTCCACGAAGTCCACCCGCTCCTGCTCCAGCATGCGGGCGGTATCGTCGTACACGCGCATTACACCGAGGCTCATGGCGAGCCGCTCGGCCCGTTCCCGCATCCGGTCGCAGACCGCGACACATTCGGCTTCCGGGACCTCCTTCCAGGCGGCGAGCTGGTAGCGCGCCCAGAAGCCAGCGCCAACCATCGCGAACCGGAGTGGGCGGTCAGGTGTGTTCGCCACCGTAGAGCTCCAGGGCTCGCGCCATCGTGTCGCGGGCCTCATCCATGTGACGATCCATCGCCTCGCGGGCCCGCGCCACGTCCCCGGCCCGCACCGCGTCCAGGATGTGGGTGTGGTAGACGAGGGCCCGCATGGGCGTTCCGGGCACGCGGAGGGCAAGGCGCCGCCCCTCAGCAAGGATGTCAGCCACGGAGGCCAGGAGCACGCTGAACAGCTCGTTCTGGGTGGCCTGGGCGAGGGCTGCGTGGAACTTAAGGTCGGTCTCTACGAAGGTGTCAGGGTCGTCAAGGCGGCTGCGGGCCCGTTCCAAGATCGCCTCCAGGCGCTCCAGGTCCTCTTCGGTGCGACGGAGGGCGGCCAGCCCCGCGATCTCCACCTCCAGCATCCGCCGGACCTCGATCACCTTGTGGTAGTCGAACTGTCCAGACCGAAGGCGTAACAGGAGCGTCATGGATTCTGCCACCGCTTCGGAGGAGGGGACCCGAACCCGGGTACCGCTACCGCTTTGGACCTTCAGGAGGCCTGCTGCGGCCAGGGAGCGGATCGCTTCCCGGACGACGGTGCGGCTGACGCCGAAGTGCTCGGCGAGCTCCCGCTCGCTGGGGAGGCGGTCGCCGGGTTTGAAGCGACGAGCGAGGAGGAGCTGCTTGAGCTGCTGGGCCACAAGGTCAGAAAGCTTGGGCGCCCGTTGGATGAAGTCGATGGGAAGGTCAGCTCGCTGCTCCGGCACTGTCCACCCATCCAATTTGGAATACGGCATGTGGCATGCCACATACCAATATAGCCGTTCTCCTCCTCTTCGCAAGCCCCTACACTGATCTCCGGATGGTGGTCCTGTTCGACCTTGACGGCACCCTGGTGGACTCCTTTGCCCTCATCGTCGAAGCCTTCCGTCATGCCTGTCGCACCGTCCTGGGGCGCGAAGCCACCCGGGAGGAGGTCCTGGCGCACTGGGGAAAGCCTCTCCGGGCTCGGTTCGCCCCTCTGGGCCCCGACCGGGTCGAGCTCCTCCTCCAGGCCTACACCCGGTACTACACCGCCAACCTGCACAGGGTCCGCCCCTTTCCCCGCGTCCCCGAGATGCTCGCTGAGCTCCGGAGGCGGGGGATCCGGATCGGAGTCGTGACCTCCAAGCGAGGGAGTACGACCGAGGACACGCTCCAAGGCGCGGGGTTACGGCCCCTGGTGGACGCGGTTACGACCGCCGACGACGTCCGGGATCCCAAGCCTGCGCCAGACCCGATCCTCTTGGCGCTGCACCGCTTCCGCGCTCTCCCCAAAGACGCCTGGATGGTCGGAGACGGCCCCTTCGACGTGGAGGCCGGTCGGGCCGCCGGCGTGCGGACGATTGCGGCCCTGTGGGGCACCCGGGAGCAGGACGCCCTCCTCGCGTCCCGTCCGGACTACGCGGCTGAAACCCCCGATGACGTGGTGAGGGTCGTGGTCGGGTAGAGGACCGCGTGCCGGACCCAGAGGCGTACCTCCTCACCCGCGCGGACCCGCTCCCAGGCCGGGAGTTGCACACGGAGGCTCAGGGTCCCCACGCGCACCCGGAGGTCCAGGTAGCTCCCCACGTACACGCACCGCTCCACCTGGCCCCGCAGCGGACCCTCAGGGTGGAGGGCGATCGCCTCCGGCCGTACGCAGACGAGGACGCGCCCTGACGCTTCCTGTGATATCCAGAGTTCGGGCCCACCGGCCTCGTCCAGCAGTCGCACCCGCACGGCGCCATTCTCCCGTCCCACTACCTCACCCGGCAGGAAGTTCGCCGCGCCCAAGAAGGTGGCGACGAAGGGGTCCACCGGACGCTCGTAGACCTCCTGAGGTGTGCCGACCTGCACGATCCGGCCCTCCTGCATCACCGCGATCCGGTCTGAAAGGCTCAGGGCCTCGGTCTGGTCGTGGGTCACGTAGAGGACCGTGATCCCGAGGCGCTCGACGAGGTCCCGGATCTCGAACCGCATCTCCTCCCGCAGCCGCGCGTCCAGGTTCGAGAGGGGTTCGTCCAGGAGGAGGACATCCGGTTCGGCCACCAGCGCCCGCGCGAGGGCTATCCTCTGTTGCTGGCCGCCGGAGAGCTCGTGGGGGTACCGTTCGGCGAAGGGCACGAGGTGCACGAGTTCCAGCGCCCGTCGGACCCTCCGGGTCACCTCCTCCTGGGCAAGCCCCCGCAGCCGCAGTGGGTAGGCGACGTTCTGGAAGGCCGTCATGTGGGGCCAGACGGCGTAGCTCTGGAACACCATCCCCATCCCGCGCCGCTCGGGCGGCACGGACGTGCCGTCTGCCGCCGAGGTGAGCACCCGGCCGTTGAGTACCACGCGGCCCGCAGTCGGCTGCACGAACCCGGCCACGATCCGAAGCGTCGTGGTCTTCCCGCAGCCGGATGGTCCCAGCAGGGTCAGGAACTCACCGTGGGCCACCGTGAGGGTGAGGTCACGGACCGCCCACGTGGCACCGAAGGCTTTCCCGACTCCCTCCAACCTCAACTCCGCCAGATCACCCACCTCCCTCCCCGGAGCAGAGCGACGGTATGGATCCCCAGGACGATGAGGGTCACGACGCAGGCAACCGCCGCCGCGAGGGCTACCTTCCCTTCTTCATGGAGCCCGAACACGACGACCCCGATCGTCTCGTTCCCGGCCGAGGCGAGCAGGGCCGAGAGGGTCAGTTCGGCCACCGCCGGGATGAACACGAGGAACCAGCCGCCGATGAGGCTGGACCGGATGATCGGCACGACAACGTCCCGGAAGGCGGTGAGGGGTCGTGCCCCGCTCATGCGCGCCGCCTCCTCCAGGGACGGATGGACCTGGGTGAGGGCGGCCTCCACGGTCCGGAGTCCCAAGAGGAGGAAGCGACTCAGGTACGCTAAGAGCAGGATCCAGATCGTGTCGTAAAGGCGGATCCCCACGAAAGGCAGCGGGCGCAGATAGGCGAGGATCATGCTGAGGGCAACGACGGTCCCCGGAACCGCATAAGGGATCGTCGCGACCAGGCGCACTAAGCCTCCCCATCGCCCCCTCCGGAGGAGGTACGCCAGAGCTAACCCGGCAAGAACGACACCCCAGGCCGCACCGCCCCCGAGGAGGAGGCTATTCCGGATCGCCCGGTGGACCTTAGGGATCCTGAACAGGGCCGTCGCGTAGTGCTGGAGGGTCAGGTTCTCCGGTACGGGCAGAAGGCCGTAGGCGCGCACGAGAGAGGTGAGGAGGATCGCGGCTACCGGAAACACCACCGTAATCCCCACAAACAGGGCGAGAGACATGAGTACGGGCCACCGCCACCGGCCGAGGGGAACGACAGTAGCTCCGGAGAGCCGACCGGTGATCACCGCCACCCGCTCCCGCACGACCAAGCGCCCTTCCACTGCGATCAGGCAACCGGCCAACGCGACGAGCCACAACGACATGGCCGCGGCGATTCTGAGGTTGTCGCGGAGGTCGTAGTTCAGGACCGTTGCGTAGATCCGGGTCGGCAGGACGAAAAACCGCGCCGGGAAACCTAAAACGGCCGGGACGCCAAAGTTCGCCAAGGACGAAGCGAAGAGGAGCAGGGCACCGGCCAGGACACCGGGGCGGGCGAGCGGTAGCGCGATGTCCCGCCAGGTCCGCCACAGCCCCGCCCCGGACATCCGCGCGGCCTCCAGGAGCGGGGGGTCGATCCGTTCGAGGACGCCCAAGATGGCGAGGTAGGCGATGGGGTACCCGTAGACTGTGAGGGCGAAGGTCGTTCCGCCGGCGCCGTAGATCACGAGGAGCGGACGGTCCGATCCGGTGATGGCCATCCAGAGCTGGTTGAGCCAGCCCACAGGGCCCAGAAGGTACACCCATGCCATCGCACCGATGAAGGGCGGGATCATGTACGGGATGAGGATAAGCACCTGCCACAGCCGCCGGCCCGGAAGATCCGTGCACGCCACAAGCCACGCAAGCACACCCCCAAGGGCCGTCCCTGCGAGGGACGAACCGAGGGACACGAGGAGGCTATTCTCGAGGGTCCGGTAGACCTCCCGGTCGCGGAGGACCGCGAGGACGAACTCAGCCGTCGGTCGGCCGTCTCGCCCGAAGGCACTGGCGATCAGGACGAGGGACGGGTAGGCGATGAGGAGGAAGAGGAGGGTGATCCCGACACTCCCTGCGGCTGCGAGGCCGAACCACCACGGCGCAAGGCGGGGGTTTGGAGTCGCCGGACGGAGGACGGCGGTGCGCACGCCTTACTGGATTCCGAACATCTCGCTGAAGAGCTGCTTGATCCGCTCCCGGTTCTGCTCGATGAACTCCAGGTTTGGCTGGAGGATCTTGAGGGTCTCCACCTCCGGCACCCCGCTCGGGTAGGGGATCCCCGGAAGGACCGGGATGTACGAGCGCTCCACGAACAGGCGCTGGGCCTCCGGAGTGTAGAGGTAGTTCACGAAGGCCTGGGCCGCCTCCAGGTTCGGTGTGCCCTTCACGATCGCCACGGGGGTAGGCACGAGGAGTGCTCCCTCCTTCGGCCAGATGTGGTCCACGGGGGAGCCCTGGGCCTTCAACGCCCGGACGAAGAAGTCCACCACCTGGGCGATGCTCACCTCACCGGCGGCGAGCTTCGCGATCACATCCCCGTTGCTGCGGAGCACCTGGGTCTCGTTCTCCCTTAGCTTCCGGTAGAACGCCCACCCGAACTCCCGCAGGCTCACGAAGGTCCCCACGTGGGCGAACGCCGCGCCGGAGACGAAGGGGTTCGGGATCGCCGCCCTCCCTCGGTAGCGGGGAAGGGTAAGGTCCCACCAGCTCGTCGGACGGAAACGTACATGGCGCGTGTTGAACGCCACCACGTTGAAGATGAGCCGCACCTCGTGGTAGCGGTCCCCGTCGTAGTGGAACCGGCTCGGCACCCGACGGCCCGCCGGCGGACGGTACGGAACGAGCAGGTCCCTGCGGGCGAGCTCCCGGAGGAAGGCGATATCTGCAAACCATAGGACGTCCGCCTGGATGCGGCCGGCCTGAAGCTCGGCCTGGACCTTCGCCACCACCGGTCCGGAACCCGCCCGGAAGATCCGTACGGTCACGCCCGGGGTCCGCCGCATGAAGTCCTGGGTGATCAGGTTTACGTCGTCCTCGCTCTCCGAGGTGTAGAGGGTAATGGTCCCTGCAGGACCGGCGTGGGCCGCGAGGTGCCCCGCGAGCATAGCCCATCCCAAGAAGATCAGGATCCACCGAGATCGGGTCATCGTTCCACCTCCGCCTGCTGGGGGTTCGATGCCTCCTGCCACAGCTCCTCGAACCGGCCCTTGTTCCACCGGGCGAGATCTGTCCCCGGACTCAGGGAGAAGCCCTCGATCACGACGAACCCCTTGTAGTCTCCCAGCGCCCGCAGCAGCCCTACGAGATCCCTTCCGCCCTGGCCCAGAGGGAGGTGCAGTCGGGTCCCGTCGGCGTCGCTCAGGTGCACGTGGACGATCCGCTCGAGCCGTGCGACGAACCCGATCTCGTCCTCCCCCCAGGGGATATGGGCCACGTCCAGGGCGATCCCCACGTTCGGACGATCCACCTCCCGGACCAGACGGTTGGCGGCCTCCGCGGTGACGAGGAACTCGCCCTGCCGTGCCTCCATGTGCTCCACGGCCACCTGGATCCCGTACCGCGCGGCGTGGTCGGCCACCTCACGCACGATCTGGACAAGGACAGGCCAGTAGGCCTCCCCGTCGTCGTAGGGGCCGGTAGTGCGTCCGGGATGGACGGCGAGTACGGCCGCCCCCAGCTCGGCTCCCATCTGTACCGACCGGTGGAGGGCTTCCACTGAGGCGGCGCGGATCCCCTCCAGGCGCGAGGTCGGGTTCAGGTCCCAGCTGAGGGCGTGGAGGGTGAGCACTAGGCCCAACGACCGGGCCCGGTCCCGCAGCGCCCGGGGATCCGCACCTTCCTCCAGGATCTGGTACGCCCACAGCTCTACCCCTTCGTACCCCAGGTCCGCCGCCACCTCCAGGATCTCCGTCGATGTGTGGGCCCACAGGAGCGGAGCGCTCAGGAGGAGCCGGAAGGGCCGCGGGCGCAGCGGTGCACTGCAACGCCTCAGGACCTGAGGTGGGGGAGCAGTCCTGCGGCGAGGGACGAGGATGTCCAGGGTGGTCCGGAGTTCTGCGGCCACCCGGAAGGGTTTGGTGAGGGCACGGCCCGGAAGGGAGACGAGGAAGTCGGTCGGGTTGCGGGTGAACTGGGTGGTGATCTCGAAGGGCTTGCGCACGAGCCGCCGCACGAACCCCCCGACGTACTGCTCCATGAAGTGGAGGGTATCCACCTCCAGGGAAAGGCCACACACGACGCACAGGGTCCGGGAGGTTCCCCCTCCGGGTGTCACGAGGTGCGGCGTAGTGCGGTTGCAGCGGGAACAGGAGAGGGCGAGCTCGTACCGTTCTGCCGGCCCGGCCGTGCGCATCACGGTGCGTCTCCGTCGAAGGCCTCTAACCGGCGTGCCAACTCGGCGAGGAACCGGGCGCCTACGGCACCGTCCGCGATCCGGTGGTCGACCGCCAGGGTGAGCTCGCACACGGGCCGCACCGCCACCGCATCTCCCACGGCCCACGGCTGCATCCGCACGGCCCCCACCGAGAGGATGGCCGATTGTCCCGGCACGATGAGGGAGGTGAACCGGTCTATGTCCAGCATCCCCAGGTTCGACACGGTGAACACCGCACCCTGGACCTCCTCAAGGGAGAGCGTACCCTCCCGGGCCCGCTGGGCGAGGTGCTCGATCTCCAGGTGGATCGTCCGGAGGTCCTTGCGGTCTGCTCCCCGCACGACCGGGACCACGAGCCCCCGAGGTGCATCCACCGCGACCCCGATGTGGACCTCAGGAGACACGACGATCTCATCCCCCTCAAGCCGCGCCCGGAGGAGGGGGTGGTCCCGGAGTGCCCGACTGGCGGCCCACACGATCACCGCGGTGTAGGAGGCATCTCCCCGCCGGGCCTGGACCGCCGACATCTCCACCGTCCGGGTGAGGTAGACGTGGGGGATCTCGCGGACACTCGTGGTCATGCGCTCGGCGATCGTCCGGCGGATCGGATCGAGAGGGATGCGCTCCTCACCCGCAACGGGCTGTGGGGCTTGGGCGGCGATCGCCGCGCGGACGTCGGCCTCGGTGATGCGGCCGCCCGGACCGGTCCCCCGGACCGTGCGGAGGTCGATCCCGGCCTCCTTCGCGAGCCGACGGGCAACAGGCGTGGCGGGGATCACCTCCGGAGGCGGTGGTTCAGCCGGTAAGGATTCACCCGGCTCCAGGATGTAGGCGATGACCTGGGTCACGGGGACCACATCTCCGGGCTGCGCGCGGATCTGGACGAGGATCCCGCTCGCCGGCGCTTCCACCTCCATGTTCACCTTGTCGGTCATCACCTCGCAGATGGGTTCTCCTTCCCGGACGGTCTCGCCCTCCGACTTCAGCCACCGGACGATGGTCCCCTGCTCCATGGTCATGTCGAACTTGGGGAGGATCACCGGCCTCATGCCCGCATCACCTGCCGGACGGCCTCCACGATGTCCTCCTCCTGGGGAACCGCCGCCCGCTCTAACCGGCGGTTATAGGGGATCGGGCACTCGGCCCCCCCAAGCCGCACGATGGGGGCTTGGAGATGGTAGAAGGCGTCGCTTTCGGCGATCCGGGCCGCGATCTCCGCACCGATCCCCAGCGTCCGCACCGCTTCGTAGACGACCACGACGCGGCCGGTCTTCCGCACGGAAGTGAGGATCGTCTCCGTATCCAGCGGCCTCAGCGTGCGGGGGTCTATGACCTCCACCGAAATGCCCTCCTCCGTGAGGCGCTCGGCGGCTTGTAGGGCTTTGGGGACCATGGCCGACGTCGCGACCACCGTGACGTCCCGTCCGCCTCGCTTCACCTCGGCTTGGCCGACAGGCAGTTCGTAGGGCTCCTCAGGAACCGGGCCCCGGGTGCGGTAGAGGAGCTTGTGCTCCACGAAGATCACCGGGTTGGGGTCCCGGATGCTCGCCAGGAGCAACCCCTTGGCGTCTGCCGGGGTGCTGGGGGCCACGACCTTGAGACCCGGCACGTGGACGAACCAGCCCTCTAGACTTTCGGAGTGCTGGGCGGCAGCCCCCGTGCCCGCGCCGGCCGGAGTCCGGACCACGAGAGGGACTTGGGCCCCTCCGCCGAACATGTACCGGATCTTCGCGGCCTGGAGCACGAGCTGCTCCATGCACAGGGTGATGAAGTCCATGAACTGGATCTCCAGCACCGGCCGCATCCCCACGAGGGCCGCACCGATCGCGCAGCCGGTGATGGCTGCTTCCGAGATGGGAGTGTCGCGCACCCGCTCGGGCCCGAACTCCTCCAGAAGGCCGTCGGTCACCCCGAAGGCACCGCCGTAGACCCCGATGTCCTCCCCCAACAGGAACACGCGCTCGTCCTGCCGCATCGCCTGCCGCAGGGCCTCGCGGATCGCCTCGGCGTAGCTCAGCTCCCGCGTCATGCGTACACGTCCTCAAGGAGCTGGGCGGGGTCCGGTTCAGGACTCTCCTCGGCGAAGCGGACCGCTTCCTCGATCTCGGCCCGGACTTCGGCCCGCACCTGGTGCAGGTCGTTCTCTGTGAGGGTCCCTTGGCTCAGGAGGAGGGACTCCAGGCGGGCGATGGGGTCCCGCGTCCGCCAGGCCTCCACCTCCTCGCGGGTGCGGTAGCGCTGCCGGTCGCTCCGGCTGTGGCCCCGGTACCGGTACGTGACGCACTCAAGGAGCGTAGGTCCCCCGCCCGTCCGCGCCCGCTCAACGGCCTCCCAGGCCGCCTCGTACACCGCGAGGACGTCCATGCCGTCCACGGTGCGGCCCGGAATCCCGTAGGCACAGGCCCGGTCGGCGATCTGGGCGATGCGCATGGATCGCTGGACGGGCATCGACATCGCGTACTGGTTGTTTTCACAGACGAACACGACGGGGAGGCCCCAGATGGCCGCCAGGTTCAAGGATTCGTGGAACGCCCCCTCGTTCGCGGCCCCATCCCCGAAGAACGCGACGCATACCCGATCCAGCCCGCGCATCTTGATCCCAAGGCCCACGCCCGTGGCGATGGGGAGTCCGCCGCCCACGATCCCGTTGGCGCCGAGGTTCCCGGTCTTCAGGTCGGCGATGTGCATGCTCCCGCCCCGTCCGCGGCAGTACCCGGTCTCCTTCCCCAGGAACTCCGCCATCATCCGCCGGACGTCCCCGCCCTTGGCGATGCAGTGACCGTGTCCGCGGTGGGTGCTCAGGATGTAGTCGTCTGGGCGGAGGGCGGCGCACACGCCTGTGGCCACCGCCTCCTGCCCGATGCTGAGGTGCATCGTGCCGTGGACCTTCCCCAGCGAGTAGAGTTCCTCGGCCTTCTCCTCAAAGGCCCGGATCCGCCACATCGTCCGGAGCATCTCCACGAGCCGCTCCGTCGGAAGCACGAGCGTCCTCACCTGGTCACCTCCTTCTGCACCCGGAGCACGGACCGTGCGGCGAGGTGGTCGGTCACGAGCACGTCCACGAGCCGGCCTCGGAGCGCCCCCAGGATCGCCTCTGCCTTCTCGATTCCTCCGGCCACCGCGACCACGGTGGGGATCCGCCGGAGATCCTCGAACTCCACCGCCACGATCCGCCGCTGCAGCGAGGGGTCCACCGGGGTGCCAAAGAGGTCGTAGGGCCGCGTGCAGAGGTCCCCCACGGCCCCTTGGGCCCGGAGGGCGGCGAGCTCTGCAGGGGAGAAGTAGCCGCTCTGCACGAGGGTCGAAGAAGGAATGAGGGCCCCGATCCCGACCAGGGCCACGTCCACGTGGCGCGCAAGCTCAAGCGCCTCCCGGATCCGGGAATCGGACCGCAGGGCATCCAGGACCTCAGGACTTGCGACGACAGCGGGCGCGTGGAGGAGGTGGACGTGCCCCCCGTGGGCCTCGGCAAGCCGGCGGGCGAGGTCGTTGGCGTGGATGTGCGGGCTCAGCTGCCCCGCCCCGCCCACGAGGGGGACGACCGTGGTTCGGAGGGGTCTTTGGCGGACGTGCCGGACCACCTCCTGGAGGGTCGTGCCCCAGGAGATCCCGATCCGCTCCTTGCCCTTGAGGATCCGGTCCAGGTACCGGGCGGCGGCCCGGCCCAAGGCCCGCGCCGTGAGGGTGGGCGACTCACTCGTCCCGGAGACGACGATGGCCTCCCGCAACCCGAAGGTCTCCTCCAGCGCCCGCTCCACAGCGTAGTGGGACGCCTCCGGAGGATGGACCTCGATCCGCACGATCCCCTCAGCCCGCGCCCGCTGCAACAGGCGCGAGACGGCCGGCCGCGAAAGACCCAGGCGCTCGGCGATCTCCTGCTGGGTCATCTCCCGGAGGTAGTAGAGGTCGGCCACCTTCGCAAGGAGCTCGCGGTCTGGTTCGACGCGCCGCCTCATCGCAGGATCCCCGCCGCCACCAAAGTGTCCTGGAGCCGCCGGAGCTGCACGACGACCTTCTCCTCGTCCAGCACGACGTCGTCCTCGGTGAGGGGTTCCCCCTTCGGCACGGCGCGCCGCACGCGTGCCCCAGCCACGATGCCGATAGGCACGTGCTTGAGCGTCCGCACTCCCTCGCTGTCATCCGCACGGCCGTAGACGGTCTCCCCGCCGATCCCGTCCAGCACCTCGCCGGGGGCGAGGTCGCGCTTGGCCACCGCGACGCAGTCCACCTTCGGAGCACCCTGCGCCTGCATCGTGACCTCGCGATCCAGGGCCGCCCGAGCGATGGAGAGGGGGAGTTCGAGGCTCGCGAGGTGGTAGGGCCGGTAGAGGAGGTAGTCCGGGCCCTCGCCAAGCCTCAGGTACGCTAGGTCGCGGCGCAGGAGGGGGTCTTTGGTCGTGACGACGAGAAATACACCCGGTGCCACATCCCCGATGGCATACTCCACCACCCCGGACCGCTTGAGGATCCCGCCCCGGCTTTCCGGCACGAGCACGTCCAGGAGGTGGGCGAGGTCGATTTCGGGGCCGTGCATCCCGGGGCAGTCCACCCCGAGCCCCGTGGCGTTCGCGAGGGCAGTCATCTCCAGCATCGTCTTCGTTCCGTCTATGAAGGCGGCGAGCATCCGGGCGCTCATGCCCCGGGCCGCGGCCTCGTCCTCTACCGAGGCGGGGGTGGCCGTCCGGTCCAGCCGATTGTTCTTACCCTTCCCGGCACACACGACCTCAAGGCCCAAGATGCGGGCGAAGTCCACCATCTCGCACAGAACAGCGGGCTCATCTCCGAACCCCACGGTGTAGACCGAACCGCTCGCCCGGGCGAGGAAGGCGAGGATGGGCCCTACGGTGGCGTCGGTCTCGATGTTCATCGTCACAAGCGTCTTCCGCTCGTGGAGCGCGAGGAGTGCCAGGCGCGCACCGGCCTCCGGATCTCCTGTCGCGTCCACGAGGACGTCGGCTTCCGGTAAGAGCGGCTCGGGGGTGGAGCAGACGGGCGCGCAGCCCTCCCGCACGAGGGTCCGGACCTGCGCTTCGCCAGTGGCCTCCTCCGGCCTAAGTCCGGCCTCCTCGACCGCCTGCCAGGCCCGTTCCAGGATGAGGTCGCAAACACCCACGACCCGCATCCCGGCTAGGCGCGCCACCTGCCGGACCACGCCACGCCCCATCTGCCCGGCTCCTACGACCGCGACCCGCACGGGCTGCCCACTCTCGTCTAGCATCCGGAGCCGATGAAGGATCACGTGTCTTTGAACAGATGTTCAATCTTGAACGTATGTGCCTACTGAGAGCATAGTCCGGCCCGTCGGCTGGGGCAAGAGGACCTCACGGCCTCCGAATTCACGGCGGTCAGAATTCCCGTACGTTCGGAGACTCGACGGGTAGACCTTGATCGGTGCGGCTTTCTGGCGGAGGGGGAGGGATTCGAACCCCCGAGGACCTCTCGGTCCTAGCGGTTTTCAAGACCGCCCCATTCAACCGCTCTGGCACCCCTCCGAGTCCAATAGTGTAGCGCGCTCACACCCGCAGGCGAGGATCCAGGGCGTCCCGCAGTCCATCTCCGAGCAAGTTGAACCCCAACACCGTGAGCATGATCGCAAGGCCCGGGAACAGGAGCGTGTGCGGGGCGAGCTGGATGTACTGGCGGGCGGTCGAGAGCATCGCCCCCCACTCCGCGGTGGGCTGCTGCACGCCGAGCCCGAGGAAGCCCAGAGCCGCAGCGGACAGGATGGCGCTGGCCACCTGGAGCGTCGTCTGGACGATGAGCACCGCCACGGTGTTGGGCAGGATGTGGCGGAAGACGATGCGCGCGGTCCCCGCCCCCAGGGCCCGGGCCGCCTCCACGAACTCCTGCTCCTTCAGGGAGAGCACTTGGGCCCGCACGAGCCGCGCGTAGGTGGGGACGGAGACGACGCCGACTGCGACCATGACGTTCACCAAGCCCACGCCCAAAATGACGACCATGAGGATCGCGAGTACGGTGCTCGGGAATGCCAGGAGGACATCGATGGCCCGCTGTGTGATGAGATCCGCCCATCCACCGAAGTACCCGGACAGGAGGCCCACCGGCACTCCAACCGCGACTCCGATCCCGACCGCGATCGTGCCGATCACCATCGACACCCTTGCGCCGTAGAGGATACGGCTCAGGATGTCCCGGCCGAGTTCGTCCATCCCCAGCCAGTGGGCCGGGCTTGGGGGCGCTAGACTCTTCTCCAGGTCCGACGCGTAGGGGTCGTAGGGTGCGAGCAGCGGCGCCAGTACCCCACAGGTGGCAAACGTAGCGAGGATCCCAAGCCCCACGACCGCGGAATGGTTCCGCCGCAGCCGCTGCCACACCACGCTCCCGGCCGACCGCGCGGCCACTAGGCGCGCCCGCGTCCATGGTGCGGCGACGGGCCGGAGGAGGGAAGGGGCGCGCGGTTCCTCACGCATACCGGATCCGGGGGTCCAGGAACGCGTACAGCACGTCCACGAGCATGTTCAGGACGACGAAGGTCGTGGCGATGAGGAGGATCGTGCCCTGGACGATGGGGTAGTCGCGCGCGAGGACCGCGTCCACGAGCAGGCGGCCCACCCCCGGCCAGGCGAAGACGGTCTCCGTGAGGACGGCACCCGAGAGAAGTGTTCCGAGTTGCAGGCCGAGGATCGTGACGACGGGGATGAGGGCGTTGCGGAGGGCATGGCGGCGGATCACCCTACCCTCCGGTACGCCCTTTGCGCGCGCGGTCCGCACGTACTCCTGGGACAGGACCTCCAACATCGCCGAGCGGGTCATACGGGCGACGACCGCGGCGGACGCCGTGCCGAGGGTCACGGCGGGCAGCACGAGGTGCCGCCACGTCTCGTGACCGAACGCCGGGAGCCATCCGAGGCGTACCGAGAACACCAGGATGAGGTTCAGCCCGAGCCAGAACACCGGGATCGAGACTCCGGCCAGGGCGAGGATCATGACGAACGTGTCGACCCACGAGAGGCGGTGGGTGGCGGCGACGATCCCGGCCGGGATGCCGATCGCAGCCGCCACGAGCATGCTCGCCAGCGCGAGCCGAACCGTGCGCGGGAAGCGCTGGGCCAACTCCTCCACCACCGGTGCGCCGTTGAAGAGGGACCGGCCCAGGTCTCCGCGCAGGGCGTTCCGGAGAAAGTAGAGGTACTGGACCGGGATCGGCCGGTCCAACCCGAGGGCGGTGCGGATCTCTTCGACGACCTCCCGGGTCGCGGCCTGACCCGCCATGATCTGGGCCGGATCTCCCGGGATGAGCCGGATCGCCGCGAAGACGACGACCGAGACCCCGAACAGGACCGGGATCGCCAGCAAGAGGCGCTTCAGGATGTACCGCCCCACGGGACCTTCACGAATCAAGGGGGGCCGGTGGCCACCGGCCCCCTCCACCGACTCTCCTACCGCCGGAGCCAGGCGGTGTGGGCGAGGATCCGCTCGGTTGGGTGCACGACGAGACCCTCGACCTCCCGACGCAGCCCCGTCACCTGGGACTCGCTGTGGAGGAAGATCCACGGTGCATCCCGCCAGATGAGGGTCATCGCCTGCCTGTAGAGGTCGTTGCGGCGGGCGGCATTCGTCTCGCTGCGGGCCTGGTCCAGGAGCTGATCCACCTGGGGGTTCCGGTAGAAGAACCGGTTGAACCCGTTGGGCGCCCACTGGCTGCTGTGGAAGAGGCTATACAGCCCGTAGTCCGCATCACCCGTGACCGTCCCCCATCCCAGCATGAACATCTCCACCGGTGTGCGGTCCGGCGGCTGGTTCGTGTACGCCAGGTAGGCGGCCCACTCCATGGTCTGCAGCCGCGCGTTGATCCCCGCGGCCCGCAGCTGCGCCTGGACCGCTGCTGCCACCGCGGCGTCCTGCACGTACCGGCCTGTGGGGTGCAAGATCGTCACGTTCACCCCACCGCCCTGCCCGGCCTCGGCCAGGAGCTGCCTTGCGCGGTTCACGTCGTAGGGCCAACCGCCCGGCTGGATCGGGCTGTAGCCCACGATACCCGGGGAGATGGGCGCGTCCGACACCCGGGCCGCCCCACCCAGGACCGTCTGCACGATGGCGCGCTTGTTTACGGCATAGTTGAACGCCTGCCGGACCCGCACGTCGGTGAAGGGCGGCTTCTGGTTGTTGAACGCGATGTAGATCGTCCGCACGCTGCTCGTGCGCTCGATCCGAAGTGCCCGGTTCAGGGCGAGGCGCGTGGTCTCCCGGGGCGGGACGCGGACCGCCACCTGGATCTGGCCGCCCTCCAGGGCGAGCACGCGGGCGCCGTCGTCGGGGATCACGCGCCAGACGATCTGGTCCAACAGCGGCTTGCTGGGACCCCAGTACTCTGGGTTGCGCTCCAGCACGATCCGGTCCCCGCGCACCCACTCCCGGAACCGGAAGGGGCCTGTCCCCACCGGCTGGCGGCCGTACGGCTCACCGGTGGGCGGTCGCATGCCGCCGGCCCGCTGGACCGCCGTGGGGCTGTGGATCGCAAGGAAGTCGTGCGTGAGGTGTGCGAGCAGCGGCACGAAGGGTCGGCGGAGGTTCAGGCGCACGGTGTACGGGTCCAACACGTCCACGCCCGTCACCTCGCCCAGCAGGATCGCGCGGAACGGGGCCCGGTTCTCGGGGTTCAGGATGAAGTCGAAGTTCCACTTCACGGCCGACGCATCGAAGGGTGTGCCGTCGTGGAACCGGATCCCGCGGCGCAGCCGGATCGTCATGCTCCGGCCGTCCGGGCCCATCCGGGGGAGGGACTCGGCCAATCGCGGCACGATCCGGCCATCCGGCGTGAGCTCGTAGAGGGTCTCCGCGATGTGGGCGATCACCTCGGCGTCCGGCGCAGCCGAGGCGTACGGGCTCAGGGTGACCGAGTCCGCGCCCCGGCCGATCACGAGCGTCCCTCCCGGCTGAGGTGCCACAGGAGCCGAAATCGCCGGGAGGATCAGTACGGTCAAGAGCACGAGTGCAACGCCCACGGTGCGCACCTGACTCACAGGCGCCCCTCCTCTCGGGTGGTGTCGGTTCCGCAATTCGATGGCCGCCGGCCACTTCCTCGTGGTACTGTCCTGTCGGGATGCCAGACCTCAGGGAGCGGCTCGTTCAGGAGATCCGGGAGGTCGCCGGGGGAAGGCCGGTCGTGGTGGCCTTCAGCGGGGGGCTGGACAGCACCGTGGTGGCGGCGCTCGCGAAGGAAGCCCTCGGCCCGGAGAACGTGCTCCTCGTGACCGTGAACATGGGCCAGTACGCCTACCGCCGCGGGAACGAGATCGTCCTGGAGATGGCGGAGCGGCTGGGCCTTGCGCAACGGTGCCTACTGGGCCAGGCGATGCAGGACCGGATCATGAGCGCGGGCCCCGCCTGCAACCGGTGTACCCGGGACATTAAGCTCGGGCTCGTCCGGGCGGCCGCCCGCGGACGGCTCATCCTGACCGGCGCGAACCGTTCGGACACGTGGGGGAAGTTCGGGGTCAAGCTGTGCAACGGTCTGTACGCGCCCCTCCTGGACCTGGACAAGCCCCAGATCCGCGCACTCGCCCGGGAACTCGGGATCGATCCGCCTCAAACGAAGATCGGCGAGAACCCAGGCCGCGAGGGCTGCAAGCTGAAGCACCTGCTCAAGCCCCTTGTGAACCCCGACTACCACGGCCGGGCCGTGGCGCGGGCGAACGAGGTGATCCTGGAGGTCGTCCGAGACTGCGACTTCCCTGCCGAGCTCGCCAATGTGAAGATCCTGGGGCCGCTCGGCCGGAACATCGGGCTCGTGAACCTCCGGCCTTGCCCCCCGCAGGAGGTCGCCGAGTGCGCCCTACAGGCGCTACGGGCAATCCCCGAACTGGACGAGGTGCACCTTGTGGACCGGCCCTTAGTCCTCGTTGCCAGGGCGAACCCCGCCGTCCTGGGCGACCCGCATGCCCGGTACTGGCTCCAGCACGGCCGCCTTCAGCCGGACTTCGCCCAACCCATCCAGGTGGAGTGGCTCCCCAGCCGCAACCGAAGGCTCGGGACGTTCCACGTCGTGGACTTCCGGTGGGCCGCCTGAGGGGATGCGAGGCCGAAAGTCGTCAAGGTTAACCCCTTGACAAAAGTCCGGATCCCGCTCTAAATGTATAAGCGGACGTGCGGCCTAGACTTGACGGCCGCACGGACCAAACCTCACGTGGGAGGTGGTAGGACATGCTGACTCGGCTGACCCGGTGGGATCCCTTTGAGGAGATCCAGATGATCCAGCGGGAAATTAGCAACCTGTTCGACCGCTTCTTCGGCACGACCCAGCTGACTGCTGCCGGGGCGCGGGCTGTGTCGTGGACCCCACCGATGGAGGCGTACTACCACCAGAACCACCTGATCCTCCGGTGCTTCATCCCCGGGGTTGACCCCAAGACCGTGGATGTCTCGGTCACCGGGAACGTCCTGACCGTGCGGGGGGAGCGGAAGCTCGAGCTGGACATCCCCCAGGAGGACTACCTGTTCAGCGAGGTAGCCTATGGGCCCTTCGAGCGGACGCTTACCCTCCCCTCCGAGCTGAAGACCGACCAGGTCCAGGCGAAGTACTACAACGGGGTCCTGGAGATCTCGATCCCGGTGGCTGAGGGCGCGCGGCCTCGGAAGGTGCCGGTGGAGGTCCAGGCGGCCCGCTAGTCGGGTGGTGAACCGTCCGGGCCGTCCCCGTCGAGGGCGGCCCGGACGGTTTCTGCGCGATCCCCTCTGCAGGACAGGGCGGCCCCGGCGCGAATTGCTCCCTAGCCCGCCGTCGGGTAACCCTTCAGAGGAGGCGTACGATGGAACTCACCGAGAATCGGCTGCTCGCGGCCCTCGGCTATCCCCTCTGGATCGTCGCCCTCATCATCGTCCTCACAGAGATGAAGCAGGACCCCTTCATGCGCTACCACGGGTGGCAGGCGCTGTTCTGGGGGATCGCCTGGTTCGTCCTGTGGGTGGGCCTTGCCGTGATCGGCACCATCCTGAGCTTCGTCCCGATCCTCGGCTTCCTGTTCCAGTTCCTGGCGTGGACGGTGCTGTTCATCGCGTGGGCAGTGCTCTCGCTCGTGTACGCGGTCCGTACCTACCGGGGGGAGCGGTTCGAGATCCCCGTGGTGACCGACTTCGCTCGCAAGTACATGCTCGGGGAGGCCTGACCGGAGTGCCGAACCGAACTGGCCTCCGCAGACCAGAACCCCAGGGCCGGGCCGGGGGTCTCCACGGAAGGACAAAGCCTCTCTGTGGGGTCTGCGTAGGCTGAGCGCCCTCCACCGTGGCCCTGCGCGTGCTCCTGCCCGAGGACGCGACGGGGGATCTTGGAGTCCTCCTCGCCGCAGGGCGGCCCCTCTGGGTGGACATCACGGGGCCGTCGGAGGAGGACGTGCGGGTGATGCGGGAGGTCTTCCGGTTCCACCCCCTCGCCATCGAGGACACCCGGAACCAGCGCCAGCGGAGCCCGTGGTGGAGGAGGCGCGACGTCGGATCGACGCGCACGCAGACCCCGGCCGGATCGTGCACGCGCTCCTCGACACCGTCGTGGACGGCTACTTCCCCGTGCTGGATGCCCTCGGTGAGGCGATCGATGACCTTGAGGATGCGGTCATGGCGAATCCGAGGGCGGAGGTCCTGGGGCGGCTATTCCAACTCAAGCGCACGCTCCTGGAGATGCGGCGGGTCATCGGACCCCAGCGGGACATGATGAACGTGTTCACCCGGCACGACCTGCCGTATCTGGATGCCGAGGCGCTGCGGTACCACTTCCGGGATGTCTACGACCACCTCTTGCGGATCTCCGACATGCTGGACACCTACCGGGACCTCCTCACGAGCACGATCGACCTGTACATGTCCGCCGTCTCCAACCGGCTCAACCAAGTGGTGAACCGGCTCACGGTCTTCACCGTGCTCATCGGGGTTGTAGCGGTGATCACGGGCTTCTATGGGATGAACTTCGAGCATACCTGGCCGCCCTTCGGCGCACAGTGGGGCGTTCCGTTCACCCTTGGGGTCATGGTCCTCGTGGTCAGCGTACTGCTGTGGGCCTTCCGGCGTGCGGGATGGGTCTGAATCGACGCGGTCCGGCGCATTAGGGCATCTTGCACAGGAGAACAGAAATCCGTCTAATAGGGTTGCCGTACCGGAGTTGGACGGGGGTGAGGCCTTGGACCTAGCCTGCCGCGGGCTCCCTGAGGCAAGACGGTAGGTTCTACGCGCGGCAGAGGCCCGGAGCAGCCGGAGTCAACCCGTGAGCACGGATGCGCGACCCGCAACCGCCGGCTGGGTGAAGGACCGTGCCCGTTCCCTGGGCTTTGACCTCGTGGGGATCGCTCGGCCACAGCCCATGCCCGAACATGAGGCGCGGCTACGGACATGGCTCGCCCAGGGGATGCACGGGACCATGGCGTACGTGGCTCGGCATGCGGACCGCGCCGCAGACCCCACCCGCCTTCTGCCCGCCGCCCGGTCCGTGATCGTGGTGGGGCTCGCGTACCGGTGGGACGCCCCGGAGCCACACGATGATCGGCTCCAGGGCCGCGTCTCCTCCTACGCGTGGGGAAATGACTACCACCGGGTGATGGAACGGAAGCTGCGGACGTTGTGCGAGGACCTCATGCGGTCCGGTGCCCGATTGGCCCGGTTCTACGTAGACACGGGCCCCACCCTGGACCGCGCCCTCGCGCAGCGCGCGGGGATCGGGTGGTTCGGGAAGAACACGATGGTCATCACCCGTACCCGACACGGATCCTACGTCTTCCTGGGCGAGGTGTTCACCGATCTCGAACTGGAGCCAGATCCACCTGCTCAGGGGTCGTGCGGGAGTTGTCGGATCTGCCTCGATCGGTGCCCTACGGGCGCCATCGTGGCGCCCTACGTCGTGGACGCCCGGCGGTGCATCAGCTACCTCACGATCGAGCACCGGGGCTGGATCCCCCGCCCCCTCCGTCCCCTCATCGGCACCTGGGTGTTCGGGTGCGACGTCTGCCAGGACGTTTGTCCCCACAACGTCCTCATCCAGAAGGGCCTCCACGCGGAGTTTGCACCCCGCCGGGACGCGGCCTACCCGGACCTAGTGGAACTCCTGGAGATGGACGAAGAGAGTTATCGGGAGCGGTTCCGGACTAGCGCCGTCAAGCGGGCCAAGCGCCAGGGACTGCGGCGGAACGCGGCCATCGCCCTCGGGAACCTCCGGGACCCCCGGGCGGTCCCGGTCCTGATCCGAGCCCTACAGGACGAGGATCCCATCGTGCGGGGCCATGCGGCGTGGGCCCTGGGCCGGATCGGCGGGCCACAGGCCCGTGCGGTCCTCCAGGCGCGTCTTGCGTCCGAGCCCGATCTACCGGTCCGAGATGAGATCGCAGCGGCCCTGCGCGATGCGGAGTCCGCCCCGTGAGGATCGTGGTCGCCTTTATGGACGCGTGCGCCCTTGTGGGTGCCGCCTTCTGTGTGTACGCTCTGTGGGCGTACCGGGGCCGCTACCTCCCCCGCTTCCTGGAGGATGAACCGGAACCCGAGGGACCCCTTGTGCCCCTCACCGTGATCGTTCCGGCCCGGAATGAGGAACCCCGCGTGGAGGAGGCCCTTCGGTCCCTCCTGACCCAGCGCTACCCTGGGCTCCAAGTCGTCGCGGTGGATGATCGGTCCACGGACCGAACCGGCGAGATCCTCGACCGGCTGCAGGCGGAGGAGCCGCGCCTGCGGGTCGTGCACGTGGACACCCTCCCGGCCGGCTGGCTCGGGAAGCCCCATGCGCTGCACATGGGGCTTCGGGAGGCGAAGGGTGAGTGGGTCCTCCTGACGGACGGGGATGTCGTGTTCGCGCCGGATGCGCTGGGCCGGGCAGTTGGGCATGCCGAGCGGGTCGGGGCAGACCATCTGGCAGTCTTTCCACACCTGGAGCTCCGAACGGTGGGGGAGCGGGCGGTCGTGGCGGTGTTCGGGCTGCTGTTCGGAGTGCGTCAGGGGCTGGGTGGAGTCCCGGACCCTCGCGCCCGGGGCCACATCGGGATCGGGGCCTTCAACCTGGTTCGTCGGCGGGTGCTGGAGGCCATCGGCGGGTTCGAGGGGCTGCGCTTGGCCGTCGCCGACGACCTGGAGTTGGGGCAGCGGATCAAGGAGGCCGGCTTCCGACAGACGTTCCTGTTCTCCCGGAGATGCGTGCGGCTGAGGTGGCAGGAGGGAGTGGGGGGGTTCGTGGAGGGACTTACGAAGAACGCGTTCGCGGCCGCAGGCTTCAGCGTGCCCAGGACGGTGCTCTTGGCCCTGGGTGTATGGGCCGCCAACTCCATCGCGCCGCTTGCCGTCCTGTCGCCCACGCCGTGGGCCCGGTGGTGCGCGGTGTAGGTGTGGATCTCTCTGGGTGTCGCCTACGCGGTGATGCAGCACCTCGGGACCGCGTCCCTGGGGCTTGTTCTCCTGCACCCTCTGGCCTCTCTCGTCATCCCCTACGTACTCGTGCGGTCCATGGTCCGGGCGCTCTGTCGGGGCGGGATCGAGTGGCGGGGTACCTTTTACCCCCTCGAGTGGTTCCGGAGCGGATAATGGAGGGCGGAGGCCCGGCGTGCCGCTCACCGCAAAGCGCATCCTCATCACCTCCGGACCGACCCGCGCGCCGCTGGACGCCGTGCGCTACATCAGCAACAAGGCAAGCGGCCGCACCGGGGCCCTCATCGCGGAACTGGCGGTCCAGGCGGGAGCCCGGGTGACCTTCGTGTACGGACGGGGGTCCCAACTGCCCCAGCCCCGCGCCCGGGTCCGTGACTCCCTGCGCCTGATCCCCATCGAGACCGTGCAGGACCTCATCGCCGTCTTCCGGGCAGAGCTGCCCACCGGGTACGACGCGGTCGTGCACCCCATGGCCGTGTTGGACTTCGCGCCGGCCGAGGTTCGGCGGGAGAAGGTGGCTTCGGACGAGGAGTGGGTGGTGCGGCTCGTACCGACGCCAAAGGCCATCCGGCTCGTGAAGGAGCTCTCCCCGCAGACGTTCCTCATGGGGTTCAAGCTGGAGATCGGGAAGTCGCCGGAGGAGCTCGTGCGGATCGCCCACGAGTCCCTGGTCCGGAACCGGGCGGACGTCATGGTCGCGAACGACCTCGCGGAGATCGAACGGGGCGTGCACCGGGGCTACTTCGTGGGCCCCGATGGGCATGTGTTGCGGGTTGCGGTTGGCAAGGAGGAAATCGCCCGCGCGGTGCTGGAGCTTCTGGAGGAGCGGCTAGGATCGGCAGTTTGACACGGCGGGACTGCCGATCACCGTTCAAGCCGCTCCAACCGTTGCTGGGCTGCCACCTTGCCTTCCGGGGAGATCTCGCCCGGAAGGCTGGCTCAACCCTCTTCACGATCCTCCCGCACGGCTGCTAGGACTCGGGATAGCAGGACGCGAGGAGCAGGTAACTTCCAGAAGGCCCTCCGGGAGGAGCCCGCTGACGCGAGAAATTCGTTCGAACGATTTTCTCGCCCCGCACCTAGTCTGTCCGGCGCACGGAGCAGTACCCTACATGGCAGGAGGGAGCTCAGGTTCGGGGTCCTTTGGCATAAGAGTTGCTCTTAGTTCCCGTGGATCCGGAGGCGAGGAGGTGCGGTGCTCAGGTGGTCGCCTTGTGCCGCACGGAGCCAGTGGCGAACCCGGCCGGATCGATCCGGCCGGGTTCGCGTGTTGTTCGGGGCGGGGATGAAGGTGAGCGGGATCGGGAGGGCAAGGCTTTGGCTCCTTGAGGAGCGAGGGCTCACGCTCGTGGAGATCCTCGTGGCGATCGTACTGTTCGGCCTCGTGGCGGTCTTCCTCCTCTATACCTTCCTGAGCGGGATGCGCTTTACGGCCCGCGCCAACGAGCTCTCTGCCGCCACCACCATCGCAACACAGGTGCTGGAGCAGATCCGGGCAAGTCCGAACTGCGTGTGGGGGGTGAACTGGACGGACCTCCCCCGGACCCCCATCCCGCTCCCGGCGCCCTACGACCGCATCGCGAACATCGGACCGTACCGGTTCGACGTGGCAGTAGACCGGCTGGATCCGGGATCTGCACTCTCCATCGTGTTCCCACGGGTTCGGGTGTGGCGGAGCGCCGCCCCCGATCCTCCCCTGGTGGAGCTTGCGACGGCGTGCGATGACCAGTAGGAACGGACGCTCACTGCCGTTTCTCGATCGGGCTGGCCTCAGCCTGTTGGAGCTCCTGCTGGCCTTGACCCTCCTCACCCTTGTGACCGCAGGGATCTATGCCCTCATCGGAACGGGTGCCACGGCCGCCCGGGACACCGGGGCCACCTTGCGGACCCAGACCCAGGTGCGGGCGGCCCTGGACGGGATCGTGGACGAGGTCCGGTGGGCCGCACGGGTGCTCAGTTCTCCTCTGCCCACCGCCACGTCTGTAGTGCTGTGCGTGCCCCAGAGCCCGCTGAGCTCCACCCCCTACTTCGTGGCCTTCGCATACGATGGAGTGAGCCGTCGGATCACGCGGGCCCTGGATCCGGACGCCGCCGGCCCGAGCCCGTTCGGGACACCGGAGCCACTCGCCGTGCTCCCGGGAGAGGGGAGGGCTCCGGTGTTCGAGTTCCAGTACTTCGACAAACTCGGCACATCCACGCCGGATCCGAGTACCACAGCCCGGATCCGGATCCGGATCCGGATGGAAGTGCAGAACCGGCTCCGGGTGCCCGCGACGGAGCGGGAGCTCATCGGAGATGTGGCGTTGCGGCAGTTCGGAACTCCGTGCCCGTGAGGAGGTGGCCTATGGTGCGCAGCGAGCGGGGAGTGGCGCTTCTCTCGGTGCTTGTCGTGATCCTCATCCTGAGCCTGCTGGGAGGCCTCCTCCTCTACCTGAGCGGGCAGGAGGCGGGGATCAGTCGGGTGCGGTACCGGGGCAGCCAGAGCCTCGCCATCGCCGAAGGCGGTGCGTGGGCGGCTCGGGCGGCCCTCATGGCCGTGGTCAACGCCGACCCGACCGATAAGGCCAGCCTGCGTGCAAATCCTTTCGACCTCTACAACTGGTACAGCGTACAGAGCCCACTTGAGTTCCTCAAAAAGGTGGAACTCGACGGAAGGTCGCTCGGTGTGGCGGCTGGCCCCTCGACCACCTGGGTCGCGTTCCGGGTGAACTGGCAAGTGAGCACGGGATACCTGAAGCTAGAGTTCCTCCGGAGTGGGGCCGGCGCTCCTCCAAGCCAGGATGCTCTCCTCCCGCCCCCCACAGGGGCATCCGATCCTGTTCCGCCAAACCCACTGGGGAACGGGCGCTATCGGGCTGTCGTCCTCCTCAGCAGTCCTGCGAAGATCTCCCCGGGATCCTGCCGGAACCGGGACGAACCTCCCGGTGAGGGGAACGAATGCCCCGTGCACCGAACGAGTCCGACCACGTACGTCGTCCCCTTGGAGTACCGGGTCATAGCGGAGGGGTACGTGGATCCGCAGTTCAGGCGGAGGGTCACCCTGAGCGGAAGATTCCGTGCGGTTCTTGGGAACCGCAGCTTCGCCCAGTGGCTCGTGTTCACCCATGTTTTCAGTCTATCCGACGGGACCCGGGTGTACTTGGGACACGAAGAGACCTACGACGGACCGGTCCACACGAACGGGCAGTTCTGGTTCTGGGGGTTCCCCAAGTTCGGGACTCCGGACACCGGAACACCCTGCGACCCGGGCCGCATCAAGGCCACGCGGCTCACGAGCACGAGTCGGCGTGCTGGGTTCCGCCGCATTTCGGGCTCAGGACCTTGGGAGACGGAGCTTGAGGCGAACGAGTGGGTGGTCGGGGGTCAACGGATGGCAGCGCCCGTCCTCCCGGACTGTACTCCGACGAACTACGGTGACGATGCCGATAACCCGGCCGCGAACTTCACCCGAGGGTTTGATGCCGACCCGAGCACTCCCGAGATAGACCCGATCGTGGTCCCCCTGGATCCGCCCGGAAGGGTCACAGATAAGGACGCCGCCGCCCAGCGGGCGGTGAGCCTCGGGATCAACCCCGAAGACACGAGCGTGAACGGCTGGAACGAGCCGCAGTGGAACCGCGCGGTCCGGGACCGGATTCCGGAGCTTCCGAAGAACAGCAGCCCGGTACCCGATGGGATCTACATCCCGGTACTGGACCGCAACGGAAACGCGGTATCAGATCCTGGTGAACCCCTGCTCGGCGGGATCTACGTCCAGGGTGACGTACAGAGCCTGACCATCAGCAACTGTCCTCCTGGAACTCCCGGCTACCCCTACTGCCCTGCCTCCAGCGCGGACCGCGCGTACTACCGGTTCGTGCACGTAAACGGCCAGGTCGTCACCGTCATGGTCGATCGGGCGAACAACCAGACGACCGTGACGAACTCTGCCTGGCCCCCCTCGAGCCAAACCCGGACCTTCCAGGGTGTCCCGAGAGGCTACCAGGGGAGCGACCTGTTCCCGAACGCCACCGTGATCTATGTCCATGGGAGGATCGGCACAGGACCGGGGAACGGCCTTTGGGGCCAAGTGGAGGAGCGCGAGCAGGTGATGATCGCTGTCCGCGGGGATGTGTACATCACAAACCACCTCCGGTACGAACGGCCGCCGAACATCTACGACCCCACGGACAACCCCACCAATATCTTGGGCCTGTACACCCCGCGCGGGAAGATCAGGATTCCCACGGGCACCCCCAACGACCTCGTGCTCCAGGGGGTGTTCATGGCGGGCCAGCCGGGAGTCGAGGATGGGGTGAAGAGTGAGCAGATCGTAGAGGGACTGTGTGGCAGGCCTGCCCAGGGCAAGCTGAACCTCCTAGGAGGGCTCATCTCGGAGTACGCGGGGGTATCGGGATGCGCAGACGCCAGCGGCCGGCTCGTCAGCGGGTACGCGGACAACTACCGGTACGACCGGAGGCTGGGCCGCGGGCTCACGCCTCCCTACTCCCCCACCACTACCCTCCCCCTGATCCAGGCCGAGGGGCTTGCCGGTCAGCGTCCCAACTGGCAGGAGCTGACTCCGCCGTGATCTCCGGGCAGCGCGGTCTGAGTCTCCTGGAGGTCGTGGCCGCCCTGGCCATCCTCGCCATCCTGTTGGGGCTTGCGCTGCCCAGCTGGCAGCGCAGCATCGCGATGCACAGCCTCCGGTACGGCACCGAGCAGCTTGCCACCGACCTCCGGGAGGCCCAGGAGCGGGCGAAGGCCGAGCGCAAGAGCTACACCGTGACCCTCACGACCGGAAGCTCCGTATACTGGGTTCGGCGAAGCGGTGGGGGGTTCGACCACAGAGCTGAGCTCCCCCGCGGACTCGCCCCCACCACAAGCGTCACCATCACCTTCAACGCCTTCGGACAGCCGGATGCCGCGTACACGATCCAGGTGCAGAACGCCGCAGGAACAGCTACCATCCGCTTAAGCCCCGCCGGCGGGATCGAGGCCGAGGTCCCCTGAGAGCATCCTACCGGAGGGGTTTCCCGTTCCCGGGTGCTACCATCGGGCTAGTGGCGTCCGACAGACAGAAGAGGGAAGGATCCGACCGAGCGGAGGCACGGCGGAGGAAGCTCCTGGCGGAGCTCGAGCGCCTGCGCCAGCTCCTGGCCCAGGACCTTCGAGCAAGACGCCTCTTCCTCTTCGGCTCCCTCGCCACGGGCGAGATCCACGAGTGGAGCGATCTGGACGTGGTGGTCGTCATGGAGACCGCGGACAGGTTCATCGACCGCGGGCTTGAGATCCGGCGGCGCTTGGGGCCCCGGGTCGGGCTAGACGTCGTAGTGTACACACCGGAGGAGCTACACGCCCTCGCGGTGCGGCCGTTCGTCCGCGAGGAGATCCTCAGAAAGGGGAGGGTGGTGCCGTTGCGCCCGACGCAGGAGGCGGAGGAGTGGCTCGCGTTCGCCGACGACGACCTCCGGACGGCCAGGGCCGTGATGACCGAGGGGATCTATAACCAGGTGTGTTTCCATGCCCAGCAGTGCGTGGAGAAGTGCCTGAAGGCAATCCTCGCGAAGGAAGGGCAGCTCATCCCCCGGACCCATAGGATCGGAGACCTCTGGGAGCTCCTGCCCGAAGTGGCTCGGGAGGCCCTCGCACCCCTGCAGGATGCGCTCCTGGAGCTGGATTCCTACTACACCACGACTCGATACCCGGACGCCCTCCCCGGGACCCGCGAGACAGGCCTTCCGGATCGGTCCCACGCAGAGCGGGCCCTCCACCACGCCGACCTCTGCTGGCAGGCCACACGGCACCTGATCCGGGGCTGACCCGCCCTTCTGCTCCGGCTCACCAGAGGCTATAATGGTGCCAACGCGGCAAGGGAGACCAACCGGCTGGGAGGTGGTAACCGTGCGGGTTCGACTCCTGTTCTGGGTCGTGGGGATCGCGTTGGGACTTATCGGCACCGCGGCGATCGCACGGGCACAGGGATCTTCAACCTTGGTCACGATCGCCATGACCGAGTACAAGTTCGAACCCACCACGGTCCGCCTGCGCGCCGGATCAACGGTCGTGCTTCGCCTGGTGAACCGCGGGATCCTCGCCCACGAGCTCCAGATCGGTCGCAGGGTGGTGAAGAGTCCGAAGGGTACACCGGACCACTACGAGCAGGACTTCTTCCAGGGGATGCGGGTCGAGCTCCTCTCGGCGCAAGGGATTGAGGAGCTCGTGGCCGGCAAGGCACAGCTCGCCGGTCCTCTCGCGCAGAAGTTCCTGAAGAAGGAGGCGAGCGAAGAGGTTTTCGAGATCGCCCTGAAACCGAAGGGACAGGCGGTTCTGAGGTTCTCGGTCCCGGCGGCCCGGGTGGGAGCGTGGGAGATGGGCTGCTTCGAGCAGGAGGGCACCCACTACCTGGCGGGAATGAAGGGGGCCCTCACCGTGGGCCGATGAGGGCGGGGCGAGATGCGGGGGAGTTGGCCGCGCCTGCTGCTGTTCGTGGCCGTTACCCCCTTCCTCCTGGAAGGGGTGGTGCAGGCGGTGGCCTTCGACGCCGATTGGATCTACACCCGTACCCAAACGGCGGTGCAGCTTCTACTGTCGCGTTCTCCCTCCGGTCACCTGTACGCCACCGCCTTCGGAATCGACGAGCATGGCCTCTTCCTCACCGCCTACCATGCGGTACGTGGAGCCACCTCACTGGAGCTCATATTTCCCAAGGAGCACATCCTGTACCCGGTGCGCCTTGTGGGAGCCCACGCTCCACTGGACCTGGCCCTCCTGAAGGTGGAGCGTCCCTCGGCTCAGGGATGGGATACTCCGCGCTGGGCCGTGTTGCGGTTCGGGGACTCCGAGGCCGTGCGGGTGGGAGACCCCGTGGCGGTCCTGGGGAACCCTGCAGGCGGTGTACGGGTCCTCACCGTCGGCCGGGTCCTCGCCCTCCACGCCTCCATCCCGCACCATCTCCCCAGGACGTTGATCCGGTTCGAGGGGGTCGTCCGGACCGGCAGTTCCGGTAGTCCCCTTCTCGACAGCCGCGCACAGGTGGTCGGGATGGTCATCGGCGTTTCCCTGATCCCCGGGAACAACGGGGCGCTCGCGGTCAGCAGCCGCTCCATCCAGGAAGCCCTACCCGCCCTTCTCCGGGGGGCACGCGGCCTTCGATAGGCCCCCTACCGTGGGGCACTCAAGCTCGTGTTGAAGGCCGCCGGATCGAGCGACCCAACCCCCACCACCTCCCCGCCTGCGACCTCCACGAGCCGGCGCGTGAGGGCCTGCAGCGCTGCCACGGTCCGGAGATCCCACGGACCCGGAAGTCCGAGGCGGTACCGGGACATGAGGCTTGGCAAAAGCCGTGGGTCCGCAACCCCGATCGTGCCTTCGGCCTGAAGAGCCTCCCACAGATCCCGTCGGTCCGCGAGCGCTCGCTGCGCCCGGCGCAGTGCGGCGAGGAAAGCCCGCAGCGCCTGTGGCTTCTGTGCCACCGCCTCGTCCGTCGCCACCACGAGGAGGAACGGTACGTCCGCACCCGGCTGGATCCGCCGGATGAGGTTCAGCACGCTCACGAGCTCCCGCGCCCTGCCCGCACCCACCGATTGGGCCACGAATTGCCAGTACTGCACGGCTGCATCCAGATCTCCCCGTTCCAGCAGCTGGGAGAGCAGAGGCGGCGCGGCCGGAACGACTCGGGAGTCCGTCTGCGGATCGAACCCGAGCTGTGCGACCCCCACGGCCCGCAGCACGAGGTAGCCCTTGTCCGCGAGGCTTGCTACCCCGATGCGCTTTCCCCGCAGGTCCTCGAGGCGGCGGATGGGACTATCTGGACGCACGATGATGCCGCCTACCGCCTTGCTGTAGGCGTCCACCGCCTGCACGCGGATCCCCTGCTGGCGCGCGCGGGTCGGGTAGATCCAGTCGTCTACCTTCAAGTCGATCTCGCCGGCCCGGAGCGCGGTCTCGGCCGCGGTCTTGGTGGCGAAGGGCCTTGCCTGGACCACCACGCCGGCCTGTCGGTCCAACCCGAGGCGCTCCATCACCCGCACGGCCCACGTGAACGTTCCGCCCGCCTCCAGGCCCACCCGAAGGGGCACATTCTGCGCCCACCCGCTCACGGAAAGGGTCCCGACGAGTCCGGCGATCAAGACCCACCGGATCGCAGAGTTCCTCATCGTTGTTCCCTCCTCAAACCGTCTCTTCCACGGAATTCGCCGCCTCGCGGGCAGCCGCCCGGATCTGTTCCGCCACCTGCCAGAAGGCCGTGTCCCTCCGCCGCGGCCGCGGCAGGTCGATCGTCACCTCCGTCCACACCGAGCCCGGCCCCGGCGTGAGGATCCACGCCCGGTCACCCACCAGCACCGCCTCCTCGACCCGGTGGGTCACCATGATCACGGTCGGCCGCTCCTCTATCAAAAGCGCCACGAGATGATCCAGAACCCGCTGGGCCGTGATCTCGTCGAGAGCACTCGTGGGTTCGTCCAGCAGCAGAAGATCCGGTCGGACGGCGAACGCCCGAGCGAGCGCCACCCGCTGCTGCATCCCCACCGACAGCTCGTGAGGGTACCGCGTCCCGTACCGCTCCAAGCCCACCCGGCCAAGCCAGGTGCGGACCACCGCGTCTGCATTTCTGCGGAGTTCGGGCGGGAGCACGAACCGGATGTTCTCGCACACCGTGAGCCAGGGCAGCAGCCGCGGCTCCTGGAACACGAACCCCACGCGGCCCGGTCCCCGCTCGATGATCCCGGTGTAGTCACGATCCAGCCCCCCGATGAGCCGGAGCAGGGTCGTCTTCCCGCATCCGGAGGGTCCCAGGACGACCGCGAACTCCCCGACTTCCACCTCTAAAGACACGCCGCGCAGTGCGGGATGCGCTGTGCCTTCCCGGTCCCAGTACGTCTTGCAGAGATGACGAATCCGTACGAATGTCATGGCCGAACGGGCCGCCAGCGGAACAGTCGGTGTTCCAGGCGGCGCAGCCCGAACTCCAGTGCCCCGGCCACGAGCACCGTGGCAAGCCCGTACGCGAGAATCTGCAGCATGTTGAACATCTGGAAGTAGAAGGCGATCTGGTAGCCCACGCCGTCCGGCCGCCCCATGAGCTCCGCAAACAGCACCATCTTGAACGCGAGGCTCGTGGCGTTCCTCAGCGCGCCCGCCGCGTAGGGCGCAAGCTGCGGTGCGATGCAGCGCCGCCAGCGCGCGATTGTCCCGACGCCAAAGGCGCCCGCCATGTCCACCAGTCCCCAGTCCAAGGCCCGTACGCCCTGCTGCACCGCAACGGCCACACCAGGGGCCACGCTGAGCGTGGTGGCCACCACCACCGCCACCTCGTTGAGGCCCACGAGCAGGTAACAGACAACGATCAGCAGCACCCGAGGCAGCACGAGGCCGGTGAGTACATGAGGACTCCAGAACAGGTCCGCCCGCCGATCTAGGCCTGTCCACACCCCGACGACCCCTCCCACGCCCATCGCCAGAGCAGTGGAGAGGCACACACGCCCGAGGGTACGGCCAAGATGGAGCAAAAGAGGCCCGCCCCACAGCCCCGCCCACACGGCCTCCACCACATCCCACGGGTACGGCAACACCACCGGCCCAAGGGCCGCCGAGAGTAGCACCCACGCGGCCACCAGGGACCCGCTGCCCGCCAGTACCCACGTCTCCGGTCGCAGGCGGGGTCGGGCAGTCGGGGGAGTAGGTCTTGCCGCCGCGACCGGGCCGTGCGTGGTCTCTACCTCCCTCATCGGGTCGTCCGCAGGCGCACCATCGAGACCACAGCACCGAGGAGGGCGCATAGCGGCAGCCCGACCACGAGAGCCACGTCGAGGGTTCTCGGAAGCTGGTAGAAGTCCAGCAGTACCCCCCGCAACTGATCCACCTGGTAGGTCACCGGGTTCACGTACATGAGCACCTTCAGCCATACCGGCAGCTCCACCAGGAAGCCGCCGAGTCCCACGATGCCGCGGATGGGGAAGACCGCACTCGACAGGAAGTACATCGGCAGTACGACACCGTTTGAGATGCTGCCGAATCCCTCGAACGTGCTCATCCGGCAGGCGATGATGACACCGATGGAGACGAGCAGCACGCCCATCGTGAACATCACGATCCAGCTCAGGAGCACGCGCTCGACCGTGAGCGGGACGTGGGCGAGGGGGGCGAACAGGAGGGTGATGGTCCCCTGCAGCGTGGCCACCGTGGCCCCTCCCGCAATCTTCCCGAGGGCCACCGAGAGCATCGGTGCCGGAGAGACCAACACCTCCCGCATGAGGCCCACCTGCCGGTCCCATACCAGCGCGATCGCGGACTGCATGGACGCAAAGATGATGTTGAGGGTGATCACGCCCGGCAGGATGTACTGCGTGTAGTCGTACCCCTCGATGTTCGTGTAGGAGGCCCCGATCCCGTAGCCGAGGATCACCAGCCACAGGATCGTCCGCGAGAGCCCGCCGAACCACTGGGAACGGTCCCGGCGGTAGCGCAGTAGCTCCCGGCGCCAGATCCCAACCAGCGTCGGGATCTCGAACCGGCGGGCGAGCGGTGCGCGCAGCTCCTCGACCCGAAGCAGGCCTTCCGCGATGGCCAATTGCTCGCTCATTGGGTCAGCTCTCCCCCCCGGCGTCCGAACTCCAGCAGAACGTCCCGGGCGCCGGCTTCCTCGTCCCGTAGCGCCCGACCGGTGAGGTGCAAGAATACATCCTCTAGCGTCGCATCCGGCCGGCCCAGGACCCGAACCTTCAGCTCCGGAGGCGGACCCTGGGCGACGACACGACCGCGGTCGATGATCGCGACCCGGTCGCACGTCTCGGCCTCCTGCATGTTGTGGGTTGTGACGAACGCGGTCATCCCCAGACGCCGCAGGGCGGTGACCTGGTCCCACAGTCGCCGGCGTCCCTGGGGATCCAGCCCCGCCGTGGGCTCGTCCAGGAACAGGACCTGCGGCCGGTGCAGAAGGGCGCGCGCGAGCTCCAGCCGTCGCTTCATCCCGCCCGAAAAGGTACGAACGAGGCGGTCCGCGTGTGGCGTGAGCTCGGCCCACTCCAGCGCCTCGTCCACGAGGCGGCGGATCCACTGCCGGCGCACCCGGTAGAGAACGGCGTGCAGCTCCAGGTTCTCGCGGGCCGTCAGGCGGTCGTCGAGGGCCGGTTCCTGGAAGACAACCCCGATGCGGTAGCGCACCTCGTCGGGCTCGCGGAGGACGTCGAAGCCTGCCACCCGGGCTTCGCCACTGGTGGGTGCCAGCATCGTCGTGAGGATCTTGTGCGTCGTGGTCTTGCCTGCCCCGTTGGGGCCGAGGAAGCCAAAGAGCTCTCCCGGCATCACCTCGAAGCTCACATCGTTCACCGCGACGAGGCTACCGAACCGACGCACGAGCCCGCGGCACTCGACCGCGGGCCTGCGCCCGTCCGTCGGGATGCTAACGGGTAGTAGGGGCTGGGTGTCGATCCGCATCGTGTACCCTCCCAAGAAGAGGAGTCCGCTGACCGGGGTTGGGCCGGTACGTCCATCCCGTCCCGTCCGCCCGCTCCGTCATCGCCCGATCCACGACCGGCCGGTGGGGCGAGTAGATGCACACAGGATCGGTGACCTCCGGGTGCCCTGTGAGCAAGAACGCCTGGCAGCGACAGCCGCCGAAGTCCTCGAACCGGCGCGGACAGCTGCGACACGGCTCCGGCATCCACCCGAATCCCCGGAAGCGGTTGAACGCGGGGGAATGGTACCAGATCCAGCTGAGCAGGTGCCGCCGCACGGAGGGCAACTCCAGGTCGGGGATCACGTAGGCGACCGGGCAGGGCAGCACACGGCCGTCCGGTGCGACGGTGAGGTACATCCGCCCCCACCCGTTCATACACGGCTTGGGGAACTGGGCGTAGTAGTCGGGAATCACCCACAGGATCTCCATGCGGTTGCCCACACGGGTCCGGAAGCGCTCGACCACCGCCTCCGCCGCCTCAAGCTGCTCGCGGGTAGGGAGCAGGAAGGCGCGGTTCACGAGCGCCCACCCGTAGTACTGCGTGTTCGCAAGCTCCACCCGCTCGGCCCCAAGCTCCAGTGCCATCTCCAGGAGGTCAGAGACCTGGTGGAGGTTGTGGCGGTGGAGGACCATGTTGAGGCTCAGGGCGAGCCCCGCTTCCCGGACAGCGCGAGAGGCGGTCAATTTCTGGGCCCAGAACTCGCCGCCCGCGATGATCCGGGCGGTTTGAGGATCCGCCGCCTGCAGACTGAGCTGCACCGCCCGGAGCCCTGCTTCCCGCAGCCGTGCCACCCGCTCGCCGCTGAGCCCCACGCCGCTCGTGATGAGATTGGTATACAGGCCCCGCTCAGACGCCCGGGCAACGAGGCGTTCCAGATCGGCACGGACGAGCGGCTCTCCCCCCGAGAAGTGGACCTCGAGCACCCCCAACTCGGCGGCCTGGTCGATGACGTCCAGCCACTCCTCGGTCTTCAGTTCCCCTTCCCGCGCCACAAGCTCAAGCGGGTTGCTGCAGTAGATACAGTGGAGCGGACAGCGGTGGGTGATCTCCGCCAGCATAGAGACGGGCGGCTCTACGTCCATGCGATCCACCCCTTCTGGAGGGCTTCGTCCAGAAACTCCAGCACGTCTGTAGCCACCTGCGGATCCGAGTAACGGCGCTCCAGCTCCTCCATCACCTCCCCGACCGTGCGGGTACCGTCGCACAGCCCGAGAATCTCAGCGGCGGTGGCGTTCAGCAGCACGGCCCGCTCGGGCAGCAGGAGGACGTGGCTTAAGCGCACAGGATCGTAGCGCAGCAGCGCCTTCGGTACGAGACGAATCCGGGCATTCGTTGTGATCCGCATGGCGGTTCACCCGTCCGGGTAGGCGAGCGAGACGGCGTCCAGGAACGCCCACAGCACCTCACACTTCACCTCTACGGCTTGTAGCGCCCGCCGCTGTGCCTCCGGCGTGGGGCTATGTGCGTACACGATGCCGAGCGCCTCCTGCGCATCGCGAGGAGCCTGCTGGAGGCGGGTCCGGAAGTACTCCAGCCCCTCCGACCGCACCCACGGGTAGTGCCTGGGGAACAGATCCAATCGCAGGGTGTGCAGGTGCGGAGCCACGAGCTCGGTGAGGGAGGAGGCGACCCCCTCTACCCATGAGTGTTCCCGCACGAAGTTCACGTAGGCATCCACCGCGAACCGGGCCCCGGGGACGAGGTGCACGTGGCGGAGCAGCTCCTCACGGGTAAGCCCTGCAGCCTCCCCCAGCCGTAACCACGCCTCGATCCCACCCTCACCGGACCCTGCACCGTCGTGGTCGATGATCCGTCGGATCCACAACCGTCGGTACTCCCAGGGCATCTTCGCGAGCAGCAGTGCGTCCTTGACCGGGATCTGCTCCTGGTAGTAGAAGCGGTTTGCGATCCAGCCCCGGAGCTGACGCACCGATAGCTTTCCCTCGTGCATCCGGCGGTGGAAGGGGTGCCTGTGGTGGTAGCGCTCCTCGAGGAGGGCCCGCACCCGCTGCTCAAACTCCTCCCGCGTCCACATCACACCACCACCTCCCACCCGTCCTCCGCCACCTCAAGCCCGAGCTCTCGGATCCACGCCCGCGCCTGCGAGTCGGGATCCAGCAGGGGGTTCGTGTTGTTCAGGTGGACGTAGAGCTTGTAGGGCGTGGGGAGGTCGGCGAGCCAGCAGGCGGATCCGTCCCGGCCTGAGACTGGGACGTGCCCCATGGCGCGGGCGTTCTCGGAGGCGATCCCCATGCGCACGGGCTCGTCGTCGGTGAAGAACGTCCCGTCGAAGAGCACCACCGAGGCCGTCACACAGACCGTCCGGAGGGGCTCTGAGAGTTCCGCCACCCCCGGCGCGTACACGAGGGATTGCCCGGTGGTCCGATCTGTGAGCACCAAGGCCACCACCGACCCCTCCCCTCCGCCGCGGGCGTAGCGCGGTCTGCGACGGGAGGTCTCCACGATCCGCACCTCGACCCCCGGGAGTTCCATCCCGCTGGCCGTCAACGGACGCGCCCGGACCTCGTTGTACCGCTCGAGGGCAGGCAGCAGGCACAGATCCTCCCGGAGGAGACGGAGGACGGACGGGGTGGCATATAAGGTCCAGGGCGTTGACTCCCGCAGGTGCAGTAGCCCCAGGACGTGGTCCAGCTCGCCGTCGGTGAGGAGTACGCCGCGCACCGGTGCTTGGCGGACGCCCCGCCGAGGGTGGAGCTCCGGCCATCGGCTCATCTGGTGGGTCACGTCCGGCGTTGCGTTCACGAGATACCAGCCCGCATCCGCGTCGCAGAAGGCGAGGGCGCACTGGAGCCGGGGCCCAAGCCGTCCCTCGCGGGCGGCCCGGCAGTTCGGACACGCACAGTTCCACTGCGGCAACCCTCCACCCGCCGACGTCCCGAGTACCCGAACCCGCATCGATGGTGCGGGCCGGCTTTCTGAGGCCGGCCCGCCCCCTCCACGTCCCGGGGACGGCCTACTTGGTGTACGTGTAGGCCGTGACCTCCGCGCACATGGAGATCTCCCGGTAGCGCGGCTTCACCCACATGCTCTCACCTCCCACCCTCCATGTAGAACCGGGCGGAGCCGGACCGCAACAAACCTGAAGGATTTTTCACGGACCGTTCATCTATCCGCCGTACGCAGTAGGGAAACCGAGGGCATCCGGTGAAGGAAGGATGAAGGTCAGTCCGTGGCGATCCGGTAGCCCACGCCGCGAACCGTCTCGATGACCTCCTCTCCTAGCTTCTTGCGCAGCAGTGAGATGTAGACGTCGACGACGTTTGAGCCGGGGTCGAACTGGATCCCCCACACCCGTGAGAGGAGCTGCTCTCGGGAGAGGACCTGGCCAGGACGGTGCATGAGGGCAGCGAGCAGTGCGAACTCTCGGGCGGTCAGGTCCACGACCCGCTCACCCACGTAGGCCCGATGGGTCGCCAGATCCAGCCGGATCTTGCCCGTCTCCAGAACGGTGCGCGCGGAGCGGGTTTGCGTGCGCAACCGTGCTCGGATGCGTGCCAGGAGCTCTCCGAAGGCAAACGGCTTTGTCACGTAGTCGTCCGCCCCGAGGTCGAGCCCGTGGATGCGGTCGTGGACGTCTGCCCGCGCGGTCAGCACGATCACCGGCACCTGGACCCCTTCCGCCCGCAGGCGCTGAAGCACCTCCGTACCGTCGATATCCGGAAGCCCCAGGTCGAGGATGACCAAGTCGAACCCGTCCGCGCGCTCCAGAGCTTCCCGTCCCGTCCCCACCGCTTCCACCACGTAGCCCTGGGCCCGCAGTCCCTTCACAAGGAACGCGGCGACCCGAGGCTCGTCCTCGACGACCAAAAGCCTCATGGGACCTCGATCCAGAAGGTCGCGCCCTCGCCCGGGCGGTTCTGAACCCCCGCCCGGCCGCCGTGGGCCTGGGCGATGGCCTGCACGATCGCAAGGCCAAGCCCGCTACCGGGTGCACGAGGGTCGGCTCGGTAGAAGGGTCGGAACACCGCCTCCTCGGTCCCCGGGGGAAGGCCCGCGCCCCTGTCCTGCACCTCGAACCGCCAGCCACGTTCGGACCGGACCACCCTCAGCTCGACGGGCGTACCGGGCGGTGTGTGCACCGTGGCGTTCTGCAGGAGGTTGAGGAGGGCCTGGGTGAGGCGGTGTGGGTCGGCCCGTAGCCGCCCGTCCTCGTCGGGCGGGATCACGCGCAACCGGCCGTCGAGGAGGGGCAGGGCCTTGGACGCCACCTCGGCGAGGAAGGGAGTGACGTCGACATCCCGGGGTTTCAGAAACTCCGGGTCCTCTGCCCGGGCCAGGGTTGTCAGGTCGTCCACCAGTCGGGACATCCGATCCAGCTCGTCCACCACGACGGCCACGGTTTCCGTAAGCTCCTGCTCGCCGGGCCGGTCACCCAGCACCTCCAGGTGACCTCGACAGATGGTGATGGGCGTCCGGAGCTCGTGGGAGATCTCCCGGAGGAACCGGCGCTCCCGCTCGAACGACGCTTGGAGCCGATCGAGCATGCGGTTGAACGCCTCGCCCACCACTCCGAGCTCCCCCCGCAGCTGGTGGACGGGGATTCGGCGCGTGAGGTCGCCTTCCCGCGCGATGACCCACATGGTCTGGGCCATCCCCTCCAGCGGACGGAGGAGCCTGCCGATGGACACCCACGCGAGGGCAGTCCCGACAAGGAATGCAGCGGCAACCACCCCGCCCAACACACCGAGGGCTCGCAGGAGCACGGCGCGGTCGCCCGAAGTCGGGTGCACGATCCCCGCAGCGCCCACTCGGACACCGCCGTAGATGAGGGGGTGCGCGAGGACGAGGGCGGGCCCGAGGGGCGTGCGGACCGTGGCGGAGCGCGGGCCGGACCACCACGCGACCGGCTCGATCACCCGGACGAGCTCACCTTCGGGCAGGAGGGGGCCGGCGGCACGGGGATCGCGACCCCGGATCCACACGACCAGGGTGTCCGGTTCGTCCCGGGGCCAGAGGTCGAGGTAGGCGTAGGCCGCGTCCTCCGGGTCCTGGCCGATCGGACCCGCGCCCAGGTAGCCCTGCAGGGATCCAAGCTCTCTCGCCATCGTGGCCAGGGCCGTGCGTTGCTGGTAGGTGGCGAACACGGAGAAGAGCACGGCAGAGACGCACACAAGGCAGGCCCCCAGCAGCAGTGCGGACCAGATCAACACCCGCGCCCGAAGGTCAACCGGACGGTGCATCCCTGCCTGTGGGGCTATACCCTAGATGATCGTACACCGTGTGGCGGTTCGGTCGTCACCAAGGCGGTCGAGGTCCTCGGCGGGACCGGGAACGACACCGACGACCTCGACGAGGTCCCAGGGCACGTCTTTCGGATCGTGCCGCGCGCGCACGAGGTAGAGGGGTTGGCGGAGCTGGTGGTCCCATCGTCGGAAAGTGAGCGCCCTCCCCTTGCCGCCCTCGAAGGAGGTGACTTCGAGGGCGCGGACGAGCCGATCCGGCTCGGTGCTTCCCGCAGAAGCGGCCGCCCGCCACAGCAGGTGGAGTGCTGCCCAGCACGTCCACGATACGCCTCCCATGGGCTGGCCCCACCGTTCCCGGAAGCGGTAACTGATCCGAAAGGCCGCCCCCGGAAGCCCGAGATCCCAGGCCGAGGGCCGGACGCCGGTGCTCAGCCGGCGGGACGCGTCGTGCACCGCGGACAGGAAGGAGTAGGTCTGGGCCGGCGCGTCCGGGAATCCCGACACCTCCGCCTGCAACCCGAAGGACTCGGCCTGGTCGACGAAGTCGAGCTGGGCGGTCGCATCAAGCAGCAGCCACACGAGTTCCGGCCGGGCCCGCTGGACCGCCTGGAGGACACGGTAGTAGTCGGGAAGGTCCGGCTTCACCGAAAGCCGGCCCACGATCCGACCGCGCCATCCCGCCTTGCGGAGCGCCCCCTCCGCCCGCGCCTCCAGGGCTTTCCCCCATGCAGAGTCCTGCCGGATGACGAACAGCGTCTGGACCGGGCGACGGCGGGTGCGCATCCCGCGCGGTGTCTGTACCTCTTCGCCGGCAAACCAGGTGGCTGCCGCATCCAGCAGCATCGCGGCGCTGGGCATCACGTGGAAGGTGTACCGTCCGCAGCGCTCTCCGCGCAGCGCATCCGAGGTGGCTCCGACGTTCAGGTAGACCACCCGCCTGCGCTCCGCTTCCTGCGCCAGCAGAGCAGCGGTCTCATCGTCGAAGCCGCCCACCAGGGCCACCGCCCGCTCGGAAGCCACCAGCCGCCGGGCCTGGAGGAGGGCCGTCCGGGGATCCGGAGCACTGGCGGGGAGGAACTGGAACCGCTCCGCGTCTGGGTTGAGGGAAGTCGGGTCGATCTCCTCTGCGGCCATCTCCGCACCCCACCGGCCGGCGTCCCCCGCCACCTGTAAGGCTGCACCCACCCGGACCGGGGAGAACCCGCTCCGGGTGGGTGCGATGAACCCGACCCTCAACCGCGAGCGGGGTGCGGCGTCGGACCATACAGCCGCGAGGAGCTCCAGGGCGAGGGCTCCCAGGAACTCCCGCCGGGTCCAGCGGCCCCCGGTGGAGTCAAACGGCGCTACCACACGACGAGGCTCGGATCACCTTTGTACAGGGATCGGACGTAGGCCACCACCTTCCAGATCTCGTCGGGCTTGAGATTCCCGAGCTTGCCCCATGCCGGCATCCCCTTCGGCCGACCGAAGTAGATGCTCGTGAACACGCAGGCGTCACTCCCACCGTACCGCCACCGGCCGCTGATGAGGCTCGGCCCCATGCCGCCTCCACCGCCCCGTCCGTGGCATCCGTAGCACCCGATCTTCTCCCACAACGCCTTGCCCTGGGCGATGGCCTGGGGGTCGCGCGTGTACGGGTTCAGCTTCGGAGGCTTGGAGTTCGTCGGCACACACAGACCCTTGACGTACTCAGGATTCAGGACCTTGCTGTTCGGTGCGGGCGCGCCGAGCCCCCGGTGTGCGAGGCCGAAGGCCACCACGCCGAGCGCGGTCGCCCCGAGCAGGACCAACGGGTTGCGCGTCATCGTCCGAGCACCTCCTGCGTGGCTTGCTACGGCATCGGAAAGAGAGGAACACCGTACGAGCGCAGCACGGATTCGATCGCCTTCATCCGCACCTCGATCGTGCGGTTGAGCCGCTCCGCCAGCGCGTCGTCCCCGTGCCGGACCCCCATGGAGATGGCATAGACCATGGGGAGCATCGGCGGAACGATCTGAGGGGAGACGGGCACCAACCTGAGGGCCACCTTCTGACGCTTCGCGAAGTACCCGGCGATCGGTCCCCACACCACGGCTAGGTCCACCTCACCTTTGGCGACGGCCTCGACGATCCGCCCGTACCGGTAGGGGTCCTCGTAGTCCCACGGCGAGTAGCCGACGACGTTCCGGATACCGCGCTGTGCCAGGGCCTCAGCTGGCGGGGTGTTGTGGTAGTCGAACCCGATCACCTGCAGGCCGATCCGGAGCCGTCGGAGGATCGGGTCGTCGAAGGACCGGACGTTCCACGTCCGGTCCGCCCGGTAGACGAAGACGTAGGTGCTCTTGTAGTACGGGCGGGTCGTCAATAGGAGGGGGTAGCGGTCCGGGACCCCCATCACCGCGTCGCACTCCCCCTCCCGCAGGCCCTCGCGGATGGCCCGCGTCATCCGCCACTGAGGCGACCAGACGTAGACGAGTTTCGCGTGGAGGTGCTGGGTGACGATCTGGGCAATCTTGTCCTCGAACCCTTCGCGCCGGATGTTCGAGTAGGGGAGGTTGTTGGGGTCGGCGCAGACGCGGAACTGCCACTCTTCCTGGGCCTGGGGGCGACGCCCCAGCGAGACCACGAGCCCCACGGCGACGGCGGTTGCGACGAGGAGGGCGATCGGGCCGTATCGGCGCATCTTGGCATCCATACGGACCCCCTGTTAGGGATAACGCGGGGAGGCCCCGGCAGGTTCCAGGTCCCGCCGGGGCCTCCGGTTTACGCTCGCTTCGTTCTCCTCACGGGAGACCGAAGACGTACAGCATCCCGCCCTTTGTGGTGTAGTTCACGAGGTGCTTCCACGCGTTCACCGCGCCCAGCGCACCGGTCGGGTCGGAGAGGTCAAGGTCCCCGGAGACAGTGAGACCGGCCCAGCCGCCCACGCCGGAGTAGACGGCCACGTACTGCTTGCCGTCCGGCCCGCGGAAGGTCATCGGGCTACCGATGATGCCAGAGCCGGTCTTGTACTTCCAGAGGACCTCGCCCGTCCGGGCGTTGACCGCGTAGAAGTAGCCCTGCATGTCCCCGTAGAAGGCGAGGTCGCCACCGGTCACGAGCGTGCCGCTCCACAGGCCGATCTGGCTGCGGATGCCCCAGACCTTCCGGCCCTCCTTGGCGTCCCACGCGATGAACTCACCGCGGTGCCCGCCGGGGCCCGGGTACATCTTCACCGTGGCGCCCACGTACGGCGCGCCAGCCGTGTAGCTGACTTCAGTCCCTCCGTAGTCCATGCAGAGGTTGTTGCTCACGGTGTAGAACAGCCCCGTCCGCGGCGAGTAGGCACCGGGCAACACGTCCCGGCCACCCATGGCCGACGGACAGATGTTCTTCGTGATCACGCCCTGCCGCGTGCTCTTCTCGGGCACACGGATCGGACGGCCGGTTCTCATGTCGATGCCCTTGAACTCGTTCACGTACACGTATGGCTTTGCAACCAGGACCTCACCGGTCTGCCGGTCGATGGTGTACGCGAACCCGTTGCGGTCGAAGTGCACGAGGACTTTCCGCATCCGACCGCCGATCTCGAGGTCTGCGAGGATGTGCTCGTTTACGCCGTCATAGTCCCACTCGTCGTGCGGTGTGTACTGGTAGGCCCACTTGGCGTTTCCGGTCCGTGGGTCGCGGGCGAAGACCGTCGTCGACCAGAGGTTCGAGTTCTCGATCGCATCCGGGCTCGTGCCGGGCCGCCGACGCAACGACGGGTTCCAGGTCCCGGGGTTACTGGTCGAGTAGTACAGGAGGTTCAGCTGCGGATCGTAGGTGAGCCAGCCCCACACACTGCCACCACCGAGCTTCCACTGCTCGCCCGGCCATGTCTTCACGCCGAGGTCCTTGCCCTGCATCCAGCTGTAGAAGGGCTTGAAGTCCGGACCCAGGCGAACCTCGGCGTCCGTGCCCTGGCTGTAGGCCCGCCACAGGATCTCTCCTGTGTTCGCGTTGAGGGCCGTGATGCGGCCCCGGATCCCGAACTCACCTCCGCTGATGCCAACGAACACGGTGTCACCGACCACGATGGGCTGCATCGTGATCGTCTCGCCGCGCTTGATCTCGCCGATCTTGGTGCGCCACAGCATCTTGCCCGTCCGCGCATCCAGCGCGATCGTGTGCGCGTCCAGTGTGTTGTAGAACAGCCTCCCGCGGTCGTACACGAGTCCCCGGTTCACCGTGTCGCAGCACGCCACCCCGATCGATCCCTCGTCGTTGGGCGGAACGAACTTCCACTTGATGGGCCAACCGGGCTTCGTCAGATCCAGAGCGTAGACGATGTTCGGGAAGGGTGTGTTGATGTAGAGGGTACCGCCTACATAGAGCGGGGAACCCTCATGACCCCGCAGTACGCCGGTCGAGAACTCGAAGACCGGCCGCAACTGCCGCGCGTTCTCCGTGTTGATCTGATTCAGAGGGCTGTACCGCCAGCCGGCATAGTTCCCGAGGACCGTCGGCCAGCTCCGCGACGTGTCTTTCTGCAGTTCTGCGAGCGAGGGCTGTTGAGCGGTCGCCTCGATCACGAGCGGACTCGTCCAGATCCCCCACCCGAGGAGGACCACCACGATGGCACCGATACATACCCGGAACCACGTACGGTGCACTGCTTCCCGGCCGTGCACCCTTCATCCCCCCTTTTGACCTTGGAGTCTAGACTTGCATCCCGCTCGACGGAAGCTGCCCCGCATTCTCACCTCCCCGACGGCCTGGGTGCGCATCCTCTTTCGGTATGTGGCTGCATACCAGAGTGTGGACGGCTGTTTGGAAATGTAAGGAGCACGCAAACCTTTTGTCAAGACCGGGGTTCGCCTCTCTACAGACCGGGTCGTGCGCACCCGGTTCCCTCCAGGTTGGCGCCGGAGGCCTTCGGGCAGGCGACTGGCGAGCTCCACCGGAACCCTGTGTCCCATCCAGTTGATTCGATGGTGGTCGCCGTGTTCCTCCGGGGTGCGGCCGGACTCATACTGAGGGAGCCCCTGGTCGCCGTACGTCGTGGACGAAGCGGTCCTGTTGCTGCCCGGCTACATGGCGGCTTGGGCGGCCCCTGTCCCCGCCATCCGGCGTACGACGGCAAGCCGGATGCGGCGGACGACCTCTTCGTCGGTCGGGTAGGGAGAGTGCAGCGCCGGTCGGAGCGGGATGGGAACCTCGTCCATCCGGTAGACGGTCCCACCCGCGCTGATCCCCGTGGCTGCGGTCGTGATGTGCACGCGGGCCAGTCGGCTCGTGTGGGTGACCTTGGGGTCCAGGACGATGGTCGGTACCCGGGCGAGGTGGTCGATCGCCGGCTGAGGCATCGTCGCGCCCGGGTCCGCTCCGAGGACCAGGACGGCGTCCACGTCGCCCCGGACGAGCAGGTCGACCGTGGAGAACTCTCCGGGGTTATACCGGGGGTAGCCACGGCCGAAGTTCACACCGAACGGGTACCCCGTGGACCACCGGAGTACGAGGTCGCTACCGGTCACGTTCCCGTGACCCCGCATCGGCATGATGACCGACTTTGTGAAGGCGTTGAGTTCGGCGGCGAGCGTGAGGATGGCGGAGGAGTTCATGTGCTTGCCGCGGGTCATCGAGAGGCCCATCCCGAAGAAGAAGGCGACAAAGCGCGCCCGCTTCATCCGCGCGACGAGATCGGTGAGCTGCTCGAGCGTCACCCCCGTCATCGCCAGCCGCTCCGGATCTATCGGCTGTCCCTTAAGGAGGGCGCGCAGCGCCGTGAGGACCTCAAAGTCGGTGCCGGGGCGCACCTGGATGAAGATGTCGGCGGCCCGCGCGCTCGGGGTCCTGCGGACGTCCACCAGCACCATCGTCCGGCCCTTGCGCCCTTGAGGGACGTACTTCCCCTTCGGCGTGAGGGTATAGCGGGTGAAGTGACGCGGGTGGCACTCCGCCGGGTTGGACCCCCAGTAGATGATGAGGTCCGCCCGGTTCTTCACCTCGCCCAACGTACAGCTAACCTTGCCACCCAACTGGGCGGCGATCTCCGTCGGGCCGTGTCAGAGCGAGGTGTGACTGTCGATCGTGCCCCCCACGAGCTCGGCGAGGGCAACCGCCTCCCTCTGGGCCTCACAGGTGACGTTGCTCAGACCGTACACGAGGGGGTGGTAGGCCCGGACCAGGTATTCCGCTGCGGCCTCGATCGCCTCCTCCAGGCTCGCCTCGCGTCCGTTCACGAGGGCAGCCGGGTAGAGGGGCTCGGCCGTGTGGTGGAGGAACCACGCCTCCCCCAGGCTGCAGGCGTACTTCGCCTTGACGATCCGATCCCCCTCAGTGTGGAGCTCGATGTCGTCACACGTACAGCCGCAGAAGGTACACGTTGCACCCTTCACGACCGCCATCCCGAACCTCCGTTTGGATCTCCGCCCGCACCGGGCGGAACCCGGAATGCTCAGCCGAGCGCCCCGCCCACCCAGCTCCCGCGAATCCGACGGGGCAGGTACAGATCAGAGCCGATGGCTTCCCAGGCCACGGGCTCCTCGGGTGGCTTGCGCGGGGACTCAGGAGGCGTCGGCTTCGACGCGGGGGGAGGCCTGTGTTTGCGCATACTCACCTCCTTCCTCCAGCGGCTCGATCTCCACCTCCCACCCCTTCTGGGCAGGCATACCCGTCCCCTCGGTCTCCCCGCCCATCAGGCGGCTGGTAGGGGGGCCGTACGGCACGAAGACGATCCCGGCCGGCACATCTCCGTCCCGACACCGGAAGACGGCCTCGCCGTAGTCTGACCGCACCCGAACCCGGCTCCCGGGCGGGATGCCGAGGGAGGTGAGATCTTCCGAGTTGAGGACCAACGTCCCCACCATCTCCCAGTAGTCCGGGTGGTCCTTCCCGACGTTGACCTGCTGGCCCTGCTTGGTCGTGCGGCCGGCGATCAGGACGAACCGACGCGAGGCCATCGTTAGCTGTCATGATCCCAGAGCGCCCTCCCGCTGTCAAGGGCCGGCATCCGCGAGCAGCTGGCGGGCCACCTCGTAGGCCTGCTCGTGATCGATCACGAGATCGTTCCGTTCGAAGAGTCGGGCGACACAGGCGTAGTGCACCCGCATCTTGAAGTTGCCGATCCCGATGGCACCGAAGCACGCCCGGCCGTCCCGTTGGGTGCCGTCGTCCCGCACGTCAATCCCCTCCACCCCGACGGGTGGGACGGCGTTGAGGTCCGCGAGGACGCGCAGGGTGGGAATTGCGGCCCAGACGTCTTGAGGGACCGTGCGCACGCCCGGCGGCCCGGCCGACACCAAGGCCACGACCCCGTCCAGCGCAGCCCGCAGAGCTGCCGGATCCTGCGGGAAGACGGCCTCGACGCGCACCCCGAACCGTTCCCCCAGATTGTGACCCAGCTCCCGCGCACGATCCTGAACGGCCGGTACCTCGACCAGCACGAGGTGCGCGCCCTCGGAGGCCAGGAGCGCCGACACCCTTGAGCCCACCCGGCCCGCGCCTCCGACCACCGCCACGCGTGCCCCGCGCACCGGTACGGCAGAGACGACCTTCCGGACCGCCGCCGCCGCGGTGGTGTTGGCACCCATGGCATCCAACATCACTGAAACGCGCAGAGGGCCAAGAAAGCTCGCCCGAACTGCCTCTAGGATCGCTTCTGCTGTCGGAAGGTCGCTTCCGCCGATCCAGATAGCTGTGTTGTGCAGGTCCTTCGGACCCCGGGTGAAGATCGCGCCGTACACCAGGTCCCGCACCTCCTCCGCCCGAACGCCGCCGTACCCGTAGACCACCTCCGCGCCGGCATCGTAGGCGGCGATGGCGTCGAAGGCACTGGGGTGCTTGTCCGTATCGAGCTGAAGGAGGATCCGCTTCACCCACCTTCCCTCCCTTCTCCCGATGGGAAGAACTGCTATAAAATGAGAGCCGTTCAGGTATAGCCTTTCTCGCAGGAGGTGACGGAATCCTGTGTCCGGGATCCGGATTCGGGGGGGAAAGGTCTACGATCCCCTTAACGGCGTGCGTGGCGAGGTCCGGGATGTCTGCATCGCCGACGGCCGGATCGTAGAGGATGTCCCGGCCGGCCGCGTCCTCGACGCCACGGGGATGATCGTGATGCCGGGCGGGGTGGACGTGCATACCCACATCGCGGGCGGCAAGGTGAACTTCGCCCGAACCATGGTTCCCGAGGACCACCGACGGGCGTCCCCCATCCTCCGGACCGCCCACCGCCGTTCCGGAATCGGCGGCAGCGTCCCCACCACCTTCGCCACCGGCTACCTGTACGCCGGGATGGGCTATACGACCGTGTTCGAGGCGGCCGTTCCCCCGCTCACCGCCAAGCACACCCACGAGGAGCTCTCGGATACGCCCATCGTAGACAAAGGCTTCTACGTCCTGATGGCCAACAACGAGATCCTCCTGGACCTGCTGGAAGCAGGAGAGGAGGAGCGGGCGAAGGACTACGTGGCCTGGACGATCCAGGCCACCAAGGCCTACGGGATCAAGGCGGTCAATCCCGGCGGCGTGGTGGCATGGAAGTGGGGCAAGAACGTGGAGGACCTTTACCGTCCGGTCGAGGGCTACGAGAAGGTGACCGCCGCCACGATCATCTCAAGTCTAGCGCGCATCACCGAAGCCCTGCACCTCCCCCACCCACTCCACCTCCACTGCAACCGGCTCGGAGTCCCGGGCAACGCCGCCGTGACACTCGAGACGATGAAGCTCCTGGAAGGACATCGGGCCCACCTCGCGCACCTCCAGTTCCACGCGTACGGCGGGGAGGACTGGAGCACGATCCGGTCGGAGGCCGCAGCGATCGCCGAATACCTGAACGTGCATCCCAACCTCACGGCCGATGCGGGAGCGGTCCTGTTCGGGCAGACCGTCACGATCACCGCGGACGGCCCCTGGCAGCACCTGCTCTACCAGCTCACCGGCCACAAGTGGGGCAACCTCGACCTGGAGAACGAGACGGGCTGCGGGATCGTTCCCTACACCTACCGGGAGCGCAACCTGGTGAACGCGGTTCAGTGGGCGGTGGGTCTTGAGCTCATGCTGCTCGTCCGCGACCCCTGGCGGATCTTCCTTTCGACCGATCACCCCAACGGGGCCGCGTTCTGGCGGTACCCCGAGATCGTCCACCTGCTCATGGACGCAGACTACCGGCGGGAGTGGCTGCAACGGGTCCACCCGAAGGCGCTGCGGCGTATGGTACTCCCCGAACTGGACCGCGAGTACACTGTGGAGGAGATCGTGATCGTCACGCGGGCCGGCCCCGCGAAGGCCCTGGGGCTATCGCGCAAGGGGCACCTCGGAGTGGGCGCGGACGCCGATGTGGTGGTCTACGAGGAGGACCCGGACATCCAGGCCATGTTCGCGCATCCCCGTTGGGTCATCAAGGGCGGCGAGATCGTCGTGGAGGATGGTGAAATTCGGGCGTTCGTAGAAGGGCAGAAGTACTTCGTCCGGCCGGAGTTCGATCCGGCCATCGAGCAGGGGCTTGGGCCGCTGTTCGCTCAGTACTACACCGTGAGCCTCGAGAACTACCCCGTCCCCGCAGAGCACCTCGGTCCGGCCGAGGAAGTTCCGTGCAGGTGAACGGGGTCCACATCGAGGACACCTTCGCCGAGGCGTTCCCGATGTGGGGGGCCCGTGTGGTCATCACGGCCGCCACCGCACGATGGGCCCTTGTGGCGGCCCGAGCGATGACCGGGTTCGCGACCTCGGTGATCGGCTGCGGCTGCGAAGCGGCCATCGAGCGCTCGGTGCCGCATACCCCGGACGGGCGGCCCGGGATCTCCGTGCTCGTGTTCGCCATCTCCAGGGACCGGTTGCGCAGCGCACTGGTGGACCGGATCGGTCAGGCGGTCATGACCTGCGCCACGACGGCCTGCTACAGCGGGCTGCGGGAGGTAGAGGAGTGGTTACCCGTGGGCGCAGCGCTACGGTACTTCGGGGACGGGTTCCAGCGGCGCAAACGGATCGAGGGGCAGCGCTACTGGCGCATCCCCGTGATGGACGGGGAGTTCGTGGTCGAAGAGCACTTCGGGGTGGCGCGGGCCGTAGGCGGGGGCAACTTCCTCGTCCTGGCACGTGACGAAGCAACCGGCTTGCAGGCCGCCTGGGCCGCTGCACGGGCGGCCCGGACCGTAGAGGGCGTGGCCCTCCCCTTTCCGGGCGGTGTCGTGCGCAGCGGCAGTAAGGTCGGTTCCCGCTACCGATTCCTCACCGCCTCCACGAACGACCGGTACTGCCCCACGCTCCGGTGGAGGACCCAGACCGCACTCCCGCCGGACGTGTGCGCCGTCTACGAGATTGTGATCGACGGGCTCGGGGAGGAGCCCGTCCGGGAGGCGATGCGCCGGGGCATTCTCGCCGCCTGTCGGGAAGGGGTGGTGTCCATCTCCGCGGCGAACTTCGGCGGGCGGTTGGGGGCCTACCACTTCCGCCTGCGGGAGATCCTCGCAGGATCCCTGTCCCAGGAGGACCGATGACGCTGGTGCTGACGCTCCGGGAGATCCCACCGGTGCCACTGGAGGCGGAGGGGATCTCACCCGACGTCCTCAAAGGCCTCGCCCTGGAGGACGTGCTGAACCTCGAGGCGTACCTGGGGAACCGGCGGATGCGACTTGGGGACTTCTTCGAAGCGGACGGAGAGGGCTCGGAGGAGATCGTACTCCGGGGAGACCTCAGCCGGGTCAAGTGGATCGGCAGGGGGATGACCCGGGGCCGGATCGTGATCCAGGGCAACGCGGGGATGCACCTGGGTGCTCAGATGCGGGGCGGGGAGATCCTCGTGGAGGGAAACGCCTCAGACTGGGTCGGAGCGGAGATGCGCGGGGGTCTCATCCGGATCCACGGCAACGCGGGCGGGCAGATTGGAGCCGCCTACCGCGGGAGCACCCGAGGGATGCGCGGCGGGACCATCCTCGTCGCCGGGTCGTGCCGGAACGAGGTGGGTATGCGCATGCGTCGAGGTCTCATTTACGTCGGAGGACGGTGCGGAGACTTCACCGGGCTAGAGATGATCGGCGGGACCATCGTCCTCTGCGGCGGAGCCGGCATCCGATCGGGTGCCTGGATGCGCGGAGGGACGATCGTCTCCTTCCAGGACCTGGTCTTGCTCCCGACATTTTTGTACACGTGCACGTACCGTCCTACGTTCCTGCGTTTGGTCTTCAACCATCTGCGCACCCTGGGCTGTGCCCTGCCCCAGGGCATAGACGATGCGCGCTTCGCCCTGTACACCGGAGACACCGCGATGCCCGGTAAGGGCGAGATCCTCGTCCGTGCGCCGTGATCGGCGACCTCAACCGACGCGCCCTTGATCGCATCCGACCGCTGCTGGAGGAGCCAGAGCGCTATGGCGTCCGGGTCGAACGACTTCCGAGCGGCGCGCACCGTCTGGACCTCGGGGTCCGCGCCTTCGGGGGGTTCGAGGCGGGCCTCCTGCTCGCGGAAGCGTGTATGGGAGGACTGGGGCGGGCCACACTCGGGGTGGCGGGGATCGCCGAGGCAACCTGGATCGCGGTTCAGGTCGTCACGGACCATCCTGCCCTGTGCTGCATGGCTTCGCAGTATGCGGGGTGGTCGATCCGGGTCGGTGAGTACCGGGCGATGGGCTCGGGGCCGCTGCGGGCGGTGGCCCGCGTGGAGCGGGAGTTGTTTGACCGCCTGGAGTATGGGGAGCAGAGCGGGGTCGGTGTTCTCTGCCTGGAGAGTGCTGAACTCCCCCCAGACGAGGTGGTCGACTACCTCGTCGCGGCCTCCGGCTTGCCGGCAGGCTCCCTCTACTTGCTCGTGGCCCCGACCGGCAGTCTTTCAGGAAGCGTGCAGATCGCCGCGCGATCCGTGGAGACCGCCCTCCACCGGATGGACACCGCGGGATTCGACGTGCGGCGGGTGCGGTGGGGGTTCGGAGTCGCCCCAGTGGCCCCCCCGACTCCCCACACCCTCGAGGCCATCGGCCGTACGAACGACGCAATTCTGTACGGGAGCCGTGTGTGGCTTGGGGTCGACGCCTCCGATGAAGAGCTGAGCCGGCTGGCCCCTGACCTCGTAGCCTCCGCCTCCCCGGAGTGGGGGGCTCCCTTCCGCCTGCTCCTGGAGCGCGCAGGCGGCGAGTTCTACCGCCTCGATCCGCGTCTGTTCAGTCCGGCAGAGGTGCATCTCACGAGCACGCGCACTGGCCGGACCCACCGGGCAGGCCGACTGGGACTCGGGGTCCTGCGGACCAGCCTCTCTGGTTCGTAGCGATGCGGATCGCGATCCTCGCCTCCAGTCGCGGATGGCACGTGGAGGCGCTCGAGCGCGCCATCCAGGCGCGGGGGCACTCAGGAGCCTTCCTCCCCATCACCGGGCTGTGCGGCCACCTGCCCGGCCCGCCACACGTAGAAGTCCAGGCCCACCTCCTGGAGGGGTTCGACGGGATTCTCGTTCGCACGCTTCCCCGCGGTTCCCTCGAACAGATCGTGTTCCGGATGGACGTCCTCCACAGGCTAGAGCACCTTGGGTGCTACGTCGTGAACCGGGCCGAGGCCATCGAGCGCTGCGCGGACAAGTTCTTGACCTCCGCCCTGCTCCGGGACGCGGGGCTGCTCACTCCCCAGACGGTGGTCACCGAGCGGTTCGAGACCGCCCTGGAGGCCTACCGCCGGATGCGCGACTGCGTCGTCAAGCCGCTGTTCGGGTCCGAGGGTCGGGGGATGGTCCGGATCACCGACGAGGAGACCGCCTACCGTGTGTTTCGAGCCCTCGAGCTCGCCCGGGCCGTGTACTACGTGCAATCGACCGTGCCGCATGAGGGGTTCGACGTCCGTGCGCTCGTCGTGGGCGGCCGGGTCGTGGGTGCCATGCGGCGGCGGGCCCAAAGCTGGAGGACGAACCTCGCCCAGGGCGGCCGCCCAGAGCCCTTCCGGCTTCCCGAAGAGTGGGAGGAGATGAGTCTCCGGGCAGCCCAGGCGGTGGGGGCAGACTACGCGGGGGTCGATCTCCTGCCGGCCCGCGACGGCCGCGTCTATGTCCTCGAGGTGAACGCGATCCCCGGATGGCGGGGCCTACAACAGGTGAGCGAGGTGGACATCGCGGCCACCATCGTCGATCATATGATTCGACGGATCGGCGGGCGATAGATCCGCCCTTCGGAGAAGGGGGTTGCACCAGGCGGTCCTACCGGTTTCCACCCCCGAGCGCGTAGCCCAGGTCGCGCAACTGAGCTGCCTTGTGGAGGCGAGCGTGCCCAAGCCCGGGAACGTCTCTTTCGGGCGCGGCTTTGCCGATGCGGACTACCTCGACTTCCTCGCGAGCGCCGCGGCCATCGGGTCGGCCATGGTTCAGGCGGCGCAGGAGTCGGTGGGGTCCGTGATCCTGCGGGCCGTGCAGGAAACCCGCCGGTGGACGACGACCAACACGAACCTCGGGATCGTGTTGCTCCTCGCCCCCCTCGCCCGGGCGGCGTGCCTGGGGGGCCCGCTCCGTCCCCGCTTGGGCCAGGTCCTCCGCGGCCTCACGGTGGAGGATGCGCGCTTGGCCTACGAGGCCATCCGGATGGCGAACCCCGGAGGGCTGGGCCACGTGGAGGCTCAGGACGTGCGGGAGCCGCCCACCGTGTCCCTCCGCGAGGCCATGGCGCTTGCGGCGGAGCGGGATGCGGTGGCGCGGGAGTACGTCACCGACTATGCGATCACCTTTGAGGTGGGTGCTCCGGCCCTGCGGGAGGCACGCTCTTGCGGCCTGGGCCGTGAGCAAGCGGTCCTGTGGACGTACCTGCGCATCCTGAGCAAGGTCCCCGACACCCTCATCGCCCGCAAACGCGGATGGCGTGAGGCCCTGGAGGCCAGCGCGAGGGCACAGGAGATCCTCGCCCTGGGGGACCTGGCGGGGACGGAGGGCCGAAGGCGGCTTTCGGCCTTCGACCGGTGGCTCCGCCGCTTGGGCAACGCCCGCAACCCGGGTACGACCGCGGACCTCGTGTGCGCGTCGCTGTTCGTCGTGCTCTGGGAGGACGGAGGGGCGTGGTGGAGGAAGCAGGGATGAACGGGCACGTGGCATGGATCGGCGTCGGCTCGAACCTCGGGGACCGCTTCACGAACCTCCTCGAGGCAGTGCAGCACCTGCGGGAGCGGACTCGCATCCTGAAGACCTCCTCAATCTACGAGACCGAACCTGCCTACTACACCGACCAGCCGCGGTTCCTCAACATGGTGGTCCAGGTGGAGACCGAGCTCAGTCCGGTGGAGCTGTTCGAGTTCCTCAAGCGGATCGAGCGTCGGATGGGACGGCAGGAGACCGTGCGCTACGGACCGAGGGTGATCGACCTGGACCTCCTGCTCTACGATGACCTCATCCTCGATACTCCGACGCTCACGGTCCCCCACCCTCGTCTGGCGGAGCGTCCGTTCGTCCTCGCACCGCTCGCGGAGGTGAGCCCCGACGTGCACCACCCCCTGCTCTGCCGGCGGATCGCCGACCTGGCTTTGAGCGTCGCCGCCCAGGAGGGCGGCATCACGCGGATCTGGCCCGGGTTCGGAAGCAGGCTTGCGCGGGACGTCCAGGAGGAGAGTCCTGACACGCCGCTCTACCTGAGCCGGGTCGGAATCGCGGGACTGCGTCGCATCGTCCGCATCCTGGACGGCAGCCGCGACAACCTGTTCTACGCGGAGATGGATCTGTACGTGGACCTCCGCCCCCACCAGCGTGGGGTGCACATGTCCCGCTTCAGCGAACAGATCGAGGAGATCCTCGACGTGACCTGCGACCAGCCGGCCCCCAACCTCGAGGCGGTGGCCGAGCAGGCGGCCCGGCAGCTCGTCGTGGTCCAAGGAACGCAGCGATCCGAAGTGCACATCCGGGCCCGCTTCCCGGTCACCCGCTACGCACCGGCCTCGGGTAGGAGCACCCAGAAACTCTACACTCTCCTCGCGATGGCGAGCAGCACGCCCGAGCGCACGGTGACGCTCGTCGGCATCGAGGTGGAGGGGATGATGGCGTGCCCCTGCGCACAGGACATGATCCGGTCCTACGCCCGCGAGCGACTCCTCGAGGAGGGGTTGGAGAGCAACCTCGTTGAGCGCGTGCTACAGGTGGTTCCGCTAGCGACCCACAACCAGCGGGGAGTGGGCCGGCTGGTGGTCGGGGGGGCCTCGGGGATCCGGGCCGAGGAGCTCGCGACGGTGGTCGAGTCTGCGATGAGCGCCGAGGTGTACGACCTGCTCAAGCGGCCGGATGAGCTGTTCGTGGTGGCCAAGGCTCACCGTCGCCCCCGGTTCGCGGAGGACACCGTGCGGGAGATGATCCGCGACCTGCTCGAGCGTTACCCGGATCTGCCGGACGACGCCTTCCTGCACGCGCGCCAGACGAACTTTGAGACGATCCACCCCCACGACGTGTACGCCGAGTTCTTCGGGACGGTGGCCGACGTCCGGCGGGGTCTGGGAGAGACCGGCCGAAGGGGGCTGGACCTGGAGCGCTGGATCGCCTGGAAGCTCGGATCCGATGCCGCCTGACCGTACCCGGACGGTCGGCTGGGATATCGGAGGCGCCAACCTGAAGATCGCCCGCTTGGGCGAGGAGGGGCTTCGCACGTGCATCATCCCCTTCGAGATCTGGCGCCGACTCGACGAACTCCCCCAGGCCCTGCGGGCTGCGGCCCAAACGCTGTGGATCAACGATCGGGTCCCCATGGCGGTGACCACGACCGCCGAGCTCGCAGATGTGTTCCGCACCAAGCGCGAGGGGGTCCGGCGCGTGCTGGCGTTGTTCCGTGAGGCCTTCCCCCACACACCCACCTGGGTGTTCGCCCTGGACGGGCGGTTCCTCTCGGTGGAGCAGGCGGTGGCCGAGCCCCTCCTCGTGGCGTCGGCCAACTGGGCCGCCGAGGCCCTTTGGGTCGGCCAGCGCTGCCGGGAGGGCATCCTGGTGGACGTCGGCTCCACCACCACCGACATCCTCCCCATCGTGGACGGACGGCCTGCGGTGGCCGGCCGAACCGATCCCGAACGCCTGCAGTCCGGCGAGCTGGTCTACACCGGTGCCCTGCGCACGCCCATCTGCGCGATCGTCCGCGAGGTACCCTGGCGGGGCGGCCGGTGCCGGGTGTGCGCCGAGCACTTCGCCATCGCCGCAGACGCCTACCTGTGGCTGGGGAAGATCACCGAGGCCGAGTACACGTGCCCGACGCCTGACGGCCGGCCTGCCCGGCGACCGTTCGCCGCCGAGCGCCTCGCGCGCGTGATCGGCGCCGATCGGGAGATGCTCACCGATCCGGAGGTCACCGAGATCGCTCGGGCGGTCGAGCGCGCCCAGGTCGAACAGATCGCCGAGGGGCTGCGGCAGGTCGTCGATCGTCTGGGCCGGATGTTTCCCGTCCTCCCCACCGGCATCGGCGCCTTCCTGGCCCGCACGGCGGCCCGGATGGTCGGGCTCCCGGTGCACTTCCCGCCCTACGGCGAGACCGTACTCCGAGCCGGCCCCGCCGCTGCCGTCGCGGTGCTGCTCGACGCGGCACTCCGATGTTCGAACTGATCGTGAAGATCGGAGGGAGCCTCCACGACGCTCCCACCCTGCGCCAGCTCCTCGGTGTGCTGGCTGAAGCCGCCTCCACCCGCCGTCTGCTCGTGGTGCCCGGGGGCGGTCCCTTCGCGGACCTCGTGCGGGCCGTGGACCGACGGTGGCGCCTCAGCCCGACCGCGGCCCACTGGATGGCGATCCTCGGGATGGATCAGTACGCCTGGTGGCTCGCGGATCTCGTGTCGAGCGCTCAGGTCGTGACCGATCCAGAGTCCGCTGGGGTGGCCCTCGCGTCGCGTAAGCTGCCGATCCTGGCCCCCAGCACCTGGCTCCGCCTGGCCGACCCTCTCCCCCACACCTGGTCCGTCACGTCCGACAGCATCGCCGCCTGGGTCGCCGGCCAAACCGGCGCGCAGCTGCTTGTGCTGTGCAAGGCGATCGATGGGCTCGTCCGGGGCGGACGGCTCCTGCCCGTGGTTCACCCCCAGGAGCTCGGAGCGTTCGATGCGGTCGATCCGATGTTCGGCTCCCTCCTCCCCGAAGGGTGTGAAGCCTGGATCGTGAACGGCTGCAAGCCGACCCGGCTCGCAGCCCTTCTAGGCGGAGGGCAAGTCAGGGGCACGCGGATCACCCGGTCGCGCTGAGGCGCAGGATCGCCCGGTGCAGGGCCGCTACCTTGCGCCGGTCCACCCGACCCGTCCGGCCACCGTCCGTCACCGCCCCCCTGAACCCGACGACCTCAGGTCCCAGGACAGCTAGACGCGGTAAGTCGGCGAGACGGAGGCTTCCCGCAAGCGCACACAAAAGGCCCCGGGACCGAGCCTCAGCAACCCACGTCCGAAGCCAGGAGTCCTCCACGAACTCCCACAGGGTCGCACTGTCCTTGATCGCGGTGTCGAGCATCACGCCGTCCACCCCGGCTGCGCTGGCGGCCTCGAGGAGGAACTGCGGCGGTAACCCTCCGATCCGGAAGCTGTCGGCGTAGGCCACCGCCACCACCCGAACCCGGTCCGGCACTGCCTCCCGCACCGCCCGAAGCAGCGCTGCCGCCCGCTCGACGGTCGAAGACCCCGCGAGTCCGACCTTGACGAGGTCCGCTCCGCAGGACGCCGCGCCCAGGGCCGCAAGTGCGAGAGTGCCCGGCAGGTGCGGTGCATCGCCCAGCGCTACGCTCACGAGTCGCGGGGGGCGCACCCGAGCGCGGACGCGTGCCACGACCGCAGGGGTGGGGGCTCCCAGGGAGCCCTCCAGCGGGTTTTTCACATCGACGATGTCGGCCCCACCCTCCAGGGCCGCGCTGACCTCCTCCGGGTCGACGACGCTGACCAGTAGCCGCATCTGTTCCGACCGTCCGGATCGTACAATACTCAAAGGGGGTCGGCTGTGTCACCATGCGCCTGCGGGAGCGGGTTGCCGTCGTCACCGGATCCAGCAGCGGGATCGGTCGGGCGATCGCGCTCACGTTCGCCGCGGAGGGTGCGCGGGTGGTGATCAACTACCGCGCTTCCGCCGCGCAGGCCGAGCAGGTCGCCCGTCGGATCCGGGAGGGGGGAGGAGAGGCGGTCGTTTGCCAGGCCGACGTCTCGAGCCAGGCGGACGTGGACCGGCTCGCCCAGGCGGCCTTGGACCACTTCGGCCGGATCGACATCTGGGTGAACAACGCTGGTGCTGACATCCTCACCACGGAGGCGGCCCGCTGGCCGTGGGAACGCAAGCTTGACCTGCTGTTGGACGTGGATCTCAAGGGTACGATCCGCTGTTGCTTCGTAGCTGCGGAGGTGATGGCCCGCCAGGACACCGACGGTTGTATCATCAACATGAGCTGGGACCACGTTCTCTGCGGGATGGCCGGGGAGAATCCGGAGCTGTTCTCCGCGGTGAAGGGGGGGGTGTTGAGCTTCAGCAAGTCCTTCGCGCGGCGGGTCGCGCCGAAGATCCGGGTGAACGTGCTGGCCCCGGGCTGGATCGAGACGGCGTTCGCCCACCAGGTCGACCGCGCCTTCTATCGGTCGGTGGCGGAGTGCACGCCGCTCCGCCGGTGGGGACGTCCGGAGGATGTGGCGGAGGTGGCCGCGTTCCTGGCATCCCCGCAGGCGGGTTTCCTCACCGGGCAGGTGATCCTCGTGAACGGCGGTGTGATCATGTGAACGATGGCAGACGACGGAGGGGAGGGGGACCATGGTCAAGGAGATGCTGAAGGTCTACTCGGAGGAGGAGGTGAAGAGCCGGCTCGAGCGGGAGCTGCCCGGCTGGTACTACGAGGACGGCTGGATCCGGCGGCTGTACAAGACGGACGGATGGCAGACGACGATGATGCTGGTGAACACCATCGCATTCCTGGCGGAGGCTGCCTACCACCATCCGGATCTGGCGGTGAGCTGGGCGAAGGTGTGGGTGAAACTCAAGACCCACAGCCACAACGGGATCACCGACAAGGACTTCGAGCTCGCGAAGAAGATCGAGGAGATCGCGTTGTGGCGGCCGCCCGAGGGCTCTGCCCTGGAGGGGACGCCGCACAAGTTCGTCCGAGGCTAGCGCACCTGCTCGGCCCCTTCAGAGCCGCCCACCGAGCCAAGGGCCGGACTTGGCGTGCGGGTGAGGGGCCGTGAAGAAGGTCCTGTTCGTCACGGGGAAGCTCGCGGCACCGGCCCTGGAGGCGGTGCTCAGCAACACCCGTTGGGACTTCGAGCCCGAGATCGCCGTGATGAAGATCACCGTGGCGGCCCTCATGACGACGCCCTGGATCGCCAAACAGCTCCGCCCACCGCCCTGCGATCTCATCCTGATCCCGGGACTGTGTGAGGGAGACCCTCAGGTGATCACCGAGGCCTGCGGGATCCCTGCAGAGAAGGGCCCCAAGGACCTCAAGGACATCCCCGAGTACTTCGGACGCCGCGCCGTGCTCGAGGACTACGGAGCCTACGACATCCAGATCCTCGCGGAGATCAACAACGCCCCCAGACTCTCCGTGGATGAGATCCTCGCGCAGGCCGAGTACTACCGGGAAAGCGGAGCTGACGTCATCGACATCGGGTGCACGCCCGGCCTCGCTTTCCCCGAACTGGAGACGGTCGTCCGGGAGCTGCGGGATCGGGGGATGCGGGTCAGCATCGACACCTTCGACCCCGCCGAGATCCGGAGGGCCGTTGGGGCGGGGGCCGAGGTGGTGTTAAGCGTGAACCGCTCAAATCTCGAGGTGGCCCGGGACCTCCCCGCCACCGTGGTGGTCATCCCCGACTTCGGGGAGGGGCTGGAGAGCCTGGAGCAGAACATCGAGACCCTCGAGCGGTGGGGAACGCGCTACATCGTGGATCCGATCACCGACCCGGTGGGCTTTGGGCTGGCCTCTAGCCTGTACCGGTACTGCCTGGTCCGCGAGCGCCACCCGGAGGCGGAGATCCTCATGGGGGTCGGGAACGTGACCGAGCTCCTGGAGGCGGACACCACGGGGGTGAATGCGCTGCTCATCGGCTTCTGCCAGGAACTGGGGATTCGCTACGTCCTCACGACGGAGGTCATCCCCTGGGCGCGGGGCTGTGTCCGCGAGATCGACATCGCCCGCCGCATGATGTACTACGCCCTCCGCCACCGCACGCTCCCCAAGCACATCGACAGCCGACTGGTGACTACGAAAGACCCCAAGATCACCGTGTATACGGAGGCAGAGCTGCGCGCGCTCCAGTCCCAGATCAGCGACCCGAACTTCCGGATCTATACGGATGGAGAGACGATCTACGTCTTCAATGCCGAGCGGTTCGTGAAGGGAACCGACATCCAGGAGATCTTCGGGCAACTGGGGGTGGACGAGGCGACACACGCCTTCTACCTGGGCAAGGAGCTGCAGAAGGCCAAGCTCGCGATCCAGCTCAAGAAAACCTACCGGCAGGAGGGACAGCTCTCCTGGGGATACCTCACGCCGCCGGAGGACGAGCGCAAGGAGCACGTCAAACTCACCCAGACCTTCACCGCGCGACCCAAGAAGACCTGACGGACGACGATGCAGGCCACAACTCCGGAGCACGCGCAGGTGAGGCGATCCGTACTGTGGGACGCCGTCGTGGTGGGCGCTGCGGCCGTGGACCTGTGGATCCGCCTGCCCCACATTCCCGAAGCCGACCAAGTGGTCCTCGCCGACCGCCACCGGCGGGAGCCAGGCGGTTCGGCCGCCAACGTGGCCTACCGTCTTGCCCAGCTGGGTGCCCGGGTGGCCTTCGCCGGACGGGTGGGCGACGATCCGGAAGGAGCACTCGTCCTAGCCTCCCTGGCGGAAGCGGGTGTCGGTACGGCGCTCGTGCGCTCCATCCCCGGCGGTCGCACGGCGGAGGCGGTCGTCCTGGTGGACCGCGCAGGACGCAAGGCGGTCGTGGCGCTCGGCGGGGTCGCGCTGCTGGAGGACCCCTCCGAGCTCCCCCAAGAGGCCTACCGCACCCGCACGATGTACGTCGGGGAGGCGTATCCCCACGTGGCCGAGGCGATCCTCCGCCGATGTCGAACGGAGTGCGTGCGCACGTTCTACGCACCGGGGCTCTTCGCCCGGCAGGGACTTGAGGTGCTTCGGAGGACGTTGCAGGAGGCCGACGTAGTCCTGCTGAACGCTCAGGAAGTCACCGACCTCCTGGGTCGAAGGTTCGAAGGGGTAGGCGCCTTGGGTCAAGCGTTGCGCCGCGCCGACCTCCTCGGCGCCTGGGGGGCCGAGGAGGTCGTGGTGACGATGGGATCCCAGGGTGCGGTCATCCTCACGGAGTCCGGGTACATCGAGGACCCTGCCCCGACCATCGAGGTGGTGGACACCACGGGAGCGGGAGACGCCTTCGCCGCCGGGTACCTGTGGGGGGTGCTGCAGGCCTGGGAGCCGGTGCGGCGGTTGCGGTTCGCACAGGCGTGTGCGGCCGTGGCCGCAAGCGGCGAAGGGGCCCGCTGGGGGAGGCTTGCAGAGCCCGCCCTCCTGGAACGGTGCGCCCCAACGAGCGAACCGGAAATCCAGAGCGGGTGCTCCTAGAGTGAGACCCCGTGCAGGCGCTCGAGGTCGGCCCGCGTGAGGGCGCCCTCGTGGAGGGCGGTTGCGACCAGTGCGCCAGCGATCCCGCAGGAGCGCAGGGCGAGGAGGTCGCCCAGGTGGCGGACGCCGCCGCCGGCGAGCCACCGGATCCGGGGGGCAACGCGCACCAGGTGTCCCAGGTACTCCACGTCGACGCCCGACTTCGTGCCCACGCGATCCAGTTCCAGGACGATGCACTCCTCCACACCGCACCGCTCCATCTCCGCGGCAATCTCGGATGGATCCCGAGGTGCGCCGGGAGTTCGCCACCGGACGCGCCGGCCCCACAGGTCCAGGCTGAACGTCACCCGCTCTGCGCCCACGGCCTCAACGATTGCCAAGACCTCCTCGGGGCCGGACGCGGTTTCGGATCCCACCACGACGCGGGTAACCCCGAGTTCCAGCAGGTTTCGGGCCTCGTCCGGCCGAGCGGTACCGGCGTCGGCCAGCACGCGCATCCTTCGCGCCAGCTCCGCGATGACCGGTGCGTTGTGGCCGGTCCCGAGGATCGCGTCCAGGTCCGCGACGTACAGCTCCCGAAGTCCCAGCTGGTCCCGGAAGGCCGCGGCGAGTTCCAGCGGGTTCGGACTCGCCGCGAGCACGCTTCGTACCGGTCGGTACGTCTCCCGCGCACCGCGGCGGGCATGCACGGCAACACCATCCCGGAGGTCCAGGACCGGGATCACGCGCACAGGAGGTTCCTCCCGTGAAGGTGCTCGTCTACGAGCATATCAGCTCTGGAGGGTTTCTGGTCTTCGGTCGCACCCTCATCCCTGAGGGGTTGGGGATGCTCCGCGCACTTCTCGCCGACTTCGCCCGTCTGGGCCACCAGGTCTGGACGGTGCTCCATCCGCGTTTGGCATCGGCCGTACGTTTGCCTCCTGGCTGCGAGGTCGTACCCGGCAGGGAGAAAGGCATATTCCGTGCCCTCGTCCGGGAGGTGGACGCGGTGCTCGTGGTCGCGCCGGAAACTGGAGGCGTGCTCGCACGGCTTACGGCCGAAGCAGAGCGCGCAGGTCGGCTCGTGCTGGGCTCCACCAGCCGTGCGGTCCGCATCGCCGGCCACAAGGCCAAGACCGGCCGTGTGCTCAGGCGTCTTGGGATCCCCACCCCGCCCACGTGGACCGTCCGGACGTCGCGTGATCTCCTGCGGCTCGGCCCACGCCTCCACTACCCGGTGGTCTGCAAGCCGCCGGACGGGGTGGGGTGCGAGGACGTGTTCGTGGCGCGCACGCCCGACGGCCTCTTGCGAGCTGCCGAGATGCTGGGGCGGGATGGCCGAGAGTTCCTTGTGCAACCCTACATCAAGGGGGTGCACGCCAGCGTGGCGCTGTTGGGCGACGGGCAGCGCGTCACTCCCCTCTGCCTCAACGCCCAGTGGATCCGGGGGTCTCGACGCTTGGTGTACTGCGGCGGGGCCACGCCGTTGGAGCACCCCATGGCCGAGCGGGCCAAGACCCATGCTGCACGGGTCGTCGAGGGGATCAGGGGGCTCCGTGGCTTCTTCGGTGTGGACCTCGTGCTCACCCAGGGCGAGGCGTTCGTCATCGAGGTGAACCCGCGGATCACCACCGCCTACCTCGGGGTTCGTCGGGTCTTCTGCGGGAACCTGGCGGAGGCGATCCTGCAGGCATCGCAGGGTAGATTGCCCGCACGTCCACAGATCCGCGGCCGGGCGACGTACCGGGTGGGCTGAGGACGACGCCAGCACATCACCTACCTCACCTTCCAGCTGGATCAGAGGAGGACCTCGTAGGTTCCACGGGCGGGATCATAGACCACCACGAGCTCCCCCTCCCACTGGAGGCGCCACACGGCTCCGGGAGGCCGCACGTACTGCCGGACGGTGAACCGAGCCGGGAGGTCCGAGCGGGAGGCCGGGATCCACTCCGAGGTCGTCATCACGTGCGCGCATCGCCGGCACCGGTACAGCCGCGGCGACCGCCCGACCTCGAAGAACAGGTACAGGCTCGGAAGCGGCCTCGCGCTCTCCGCGACCCAGTCTTCGGCCCCACAGTGCTCGCAGCGTCGCATCCTCGACCTCTGCACCTCCGGGGTCTGGTGGGGCACCCGCGGGTGCCCCTAATCCAGTATCCCACAGGGGAGACCCAAAGGAGGGAAGACAAGATCCTGGGCGGGGTCCTCCCCGCCCAGGATCAGGGACTCTGAGAGGCGGTCTAGAGTGCCGGGCTAGAACCCCAAGAACGGGTGCTTCACCGCGTCCTTCTGCCTCAGGACCTCGTCTACGGTCGGCTCGCCCCGCATCGCGCGGCGGATGGCGAGCTTGGTAGCTTCATAGTTGTACTCGTAGATCTTGCGGTTGTCTTGGGCTTCCCAGTGGATGAACACCCCGGCAATGATCACCAGCTCCTCGGCCAGCTCCTTGGGGATCACGCCTTCTGCCACCGAGTCGGCCACCGCCTTCGTGACGGCTGCCTGGGCAGGGCCGAACATCTGCTCGGCCTGCTTGGCGCCCTTGATGGTGACCTTCGTCACCAAGATGACCGGAGGTTTAGAGATCAGGTTGGGCGCGACCACACCCAGGAGGTTGGTATGCCCCGCGCTCTGCCGGGCCAGGGCGTTCGCGAACGCGTACCCCACCGGCCCGTCCTTCCGACCCATCAGGAGGTCGATGTGGGCGACCTCGTTGCCCTCACCGACCAGAGCTTCGCCGACCAACAGTGTCGTCATGGCTCCCCCTCCTTTTCCTTAATGCGTTTGCCTTGGCGGTGGCGTATGCTATTGTATACTCTTCGCGAGATCGCGCCCATCCCCTGCTCACGGATGGAAATTTCCTTGGGAATTTTCGAAGACGGGAAGTGAGGATGCCGAGGGTCCTGGGCATAGACCCCGGAACCGTGAGCCTTGACCTGTGCGGGCTCGAGGACGGGCGGCTGTTCCTGGATGTCACCTTCCCCCTCCAGGACGGTGAGGTGCCCGCAGAGCGGGTGCTGGAGGCGCTGAGGATCGATCCGCCATTGGACCTCATCGTGGGCCCCTCGGGCTATGGCCTCCCGCTGGCGTCCATCCGGGGGCTTCGGACGAGGGACCTCCGCCTCGCGTTCCTCGCTCGCCCCCAGGAGCGGGGCGGGATCCGGGGACTCGTGGACCTCATCCGGAGGATGCGTCGGGCCCGCCTCCCGGTGGTCTTCGTCCCCGGCGCGATCCACCTCCCCACCATTCCCGTCCACCGGAAGGCCAACCGGATCGATCTGGGGACCGCGGACAAGGTGTGCGCCGTAGCCCTAGCCATTTGGGATCAATCCCGGCATCTGGGGATCTCCCCCGCCGAGACCGCCTTCCTGCTGGTGGAGCTGGGAGGCGCCTTCAGTGCGGTCCTGGCGGTGGAAGGGGGTCGGATCGTCGACGGCCTGGGAGGGACAAGCGGGCCGGTGGGCTACCGCGCCCGGGGAGCGATGGACGGCGAACTCGCCTACCTTCTGGGAGCCTTTCCGAAGGACGTCCTGTTCACCGGAGGTGCGGCGTTCATCGCCGGTAGACCGGATGAGCCGCCCGAAGTCCTCCTGTCCCGAGCGGGTCCGGGAGAAGTGGCGCTCCGGGCGCTCTTGGAGGGGGTGGAGAAGGCCGTCGCGGCACTTGGGACCGTTTGTACTCCTCGAGAGGTCCTGCTGTCCGGCCGACTCCCGCGCTCGGTCCCCGGCCTTACCCGCACCCTTGAGGCACGGCTCCGGCGGTTCGCGCCGGTCCGACGGGTCTTGGGGTTTGCCCGGGTGGCGAAGGAGGCGGCCCAGGGTGCAGCCCTCATCGCGGACGGCCTGTCCGGGGGCCCACACCGGGAGATCGTGGAGGCTCTCCGGATCCGTGAGGCCGCCGGAACCGTACTGGACCACCTCTACGCTGTAGACCGGCGCCGCCTCCTGCGTCGGCTGGGGGTGCGACCTGGATGATCGTCGTGGCGGGCCTCGTGACCCGGGCCATCGCCCACTCGGCCCTCCGGTCCGGGTACCCGGTGCACACGGTGGACTACTTCGGAGACCTTGACCAGAAAGGACTCGTGCCCAACGTGTCCCTGCGCCGGGACTTAAGGCTCCCGTTCCACGTGGATGCTCTCGTGCGGGCCGCCCGTGAGATCCCCGCGAACTCCGCGGTGTACACCGCGCCCTTGGAGAATCACCCAGAGGCTGTCGCGGAGCTGGCTTCGGGCCGGCGCTTGCTGGGTAACCCTCCGGAGGTCTTGGCCCGCGTCCGTAACCTCGCCCTCCTCGGCACCGTCCTAAGGTCTGCCGGCTTCCAGGTTCCCAGGGTGCGGGATCCCGACGACCGCACCCCTGAGGCCGGACACTGGTTGTGCAAGCCGGTTCGGAGCGGGGGAGGCCACGGGATCCGGCCCTGGACCGGAGGACCCGTTCCGGTCGGGTACGTGGTGCAGGAGTTCGTGCAGGGACAACCCGCCTCCGCACTCTTCTTGGCCTCCAACGGCGAAGCCCGGCTCCTCGCGGTGACCGTTCAACTCATCGGGCTTCCCTCCTTCGGGGCCTCCGGGTTCCGCTACTGCGGCAACCTACTCCCACTCCCGTGCGACGGTCGGATCCTCCGGGAGATCCACCGCCTCGTGCAGCTCTTGAGCGAGGCGTTCTCGCTCCGGGGCGTCAATGGAGTGGACTTCGTCCTGACACCTCAAGGTCCGGTGGTGCTGGAGGTGAACCCCCGCTACACGGCTGCCATGGAGCTCGTGGAGTACGCGGGCGGTGGCTCCGTCTTCGACCTCCACGTGCGCGCGTGTCTGGGAGCACTTCCGGAGGTACCGCCCGTTCGGTCCGAGGCCGGCACGTGGGGGAAGGCAATCCTCTACGCCCGCAGGACCCTGCGTCTTCCCGACACCCGGCCCTGGCTGGCCCGGGGGATCTGTGACGTGCCCTTCCCCGGGGACGAGGTGCGCGAGGGCCAGCCCATCTGCACGCTCATCACCCGGGGAAGCTCACCGGAGGACTGCTACCTGCGGCTCGCCCAGAAGGCGACGGCCTTGGAGCGGGAGATCTACGGGCAGGTGCCCGGTACAGGACCGTGAGGCCCCACCGTGCGTCCTGAGCTGGATGCCGTGGGATCCTTCGTTGCCCTCTCCGTCGCCCTGTGGTGTTCTTTGACGCCGCGACCGGCCTCCATCATCCCCCCGTGCGGCTTGGGATCGACAACTTCCTGGACGATCCTGGCCCTGTGCGGGGCCGCCGCATCGGGCTTGTGACCCACAAGGCCGCCTGCACGCGGGACGGACGCTCGACCGCCGCGGCCCTCATCCAACACCCCGCCCTCCGGGTCGCCGCACTCTTTGCGCCTGAGCACGGAAACGACGGCATCCTGGATGCCGGAGAGCCCGTTCCGACTATGATGGGCCGCACCCCCATCTACAGCTTGTACGGACCAACCCTGCGGCCCATCGCGGCCATGCTGGAGCAGGTGGGAGCCGGCTGCACTTCCGGGTGCCCCGGTGGGGCCGTGCGGGCTTCGACGTGGTCTGGGGTACGTCCCAGGTGCGGCTGGGGATCCGCGGTGGAGTTCAAGCCGAGCGGATCGTGGCCCGCTGGGAGGCTGATCTGCGCCGGTTCGAGCGTCTCCGTTGCGCCTTCCTCCTCTACCCGTAGGGCGTCCTGAGCGCCCTATAATGGGAGCCGTCGGACGATCCAATGGGGGTGTCGCCATGGGCCTACCCGAGTTCCGGAACGAGCCCTTCACGGACTTCGCCCAGGAGCCCACCGAGCGGGCGATGCGGGAAGCCATCGCCGCGGTGGAGGCAAGGCTCGGGATAGAACTCCCGCTCGTGATCGGCGGGGCCCGCATCCGCGCCGACGAGCAGTTCGCGTCGATCAACCCCTCGAAGAAGGACCAGGTTGTGGCCCTGGCCCAAAAGGCAACGGCCCAGCACGTGGACCAGGCAATCGAGGCCGCCTGGCGGGCCTTTCAGGTCTGGAAGCGGGTGCCACCGGAGGAGAGGTCGGCGCTTTTCCTGCGGGCGGCAGACCGACTGCGCCGCCGTAAGTTCGAGGCTGCAGCCTGGATGGTGCTCGAGGTGGGCAAGAACTGGGCTGAAGCCGACGCCGACGTGGCCGAGGCCATCGACCACCTGGAGTACTTCGCCCGCGAGATCCTCCGGTACGCGGAGGGCAAACCCACCACCCCCCACCCCCAAGAGATCTCGTTCTACACGTACGAGCCTTTGGGCGTGGTCGCGGTGATCCCGCCCTGGAACTTCCCCCTCGCCATCCCCATGGGGATGGCGCTGGGGGCCATCGCGGCCGGGAACACCGTGGTGCTCAAGCCCAGCAGTGACGCACCTGCTACGGTCTACACGTTCTTGGAGGTTATGGAGGAGGCCGGGCTTCCTCCGGGCGTGCTGAACATCGTCACGGGTTCAGGGTCTGTGGTGGGAGACGCCCTTGTCCTGCACCCTCGGGTGCGCATGGTGGCGTTCACGGGGTCGCGCGAGGTGGGCTGCTCGATCTACGAGCAGGCGGCGAAGGTGCGGCCCGGGCAGATCTGGCTCAAGCGGGTGATCGCCGAGATGGGCGGGAAGAACGCGGTGGTGATAGACGAGGAGGCCGATCTCGAGGAAGCGGTCGCGGCCGCCGTGGTCTCGGGCTACGGGTACCAGGGCCAGAAGTGCTCGGCAGGTTCGCGCCTCGTGGTGACCCGTCCCGTCTATGATCGCGTGCTGGAGGCCTTCGTAGAGCGGGTGCGGGCCCTGGAGGTGGGGCCCGCGAAGGAGAACTACCCCGTGGGGCCGGTGATCAACGAGCGGGCGTACCGCACGATCCTCGACTACATCGAGATCGGCAAGCGCGAGGGCCGGCTCGCGTGCGGCGGGGAGCCTGCGGACGGCGAGGGCTACTTCATCCAGCCTACGGTGTTCGCGGACGTAGACCCGCAGGCCCGCATCGCCCAGGAGGAGATCTTCGGGCCGGTGGTGGCAGTGATCCGGGCCCGCGACTTCGACCACGCCCTTGCCATCGCGAACAGCACCCAGTACGGGCTCACAGGCGCGGTGTTCACGCAGAACCCGGAGAAGATCGCAAAGGTGCGCAGCGAGTTCTGGTGCGGGAACCTCTACATCAACCGGAAGTGCACGGGGGCGCTCGTGGGCGTGCACCCCTTCGGCGGGTTTAACATGAGCGGCACAGACGCCAAGGTCGGAGGCCCTGACTACCTCCTGTACTTCCTCCAGCCTAAGGTGACGAGCATCAAGTTCCGGTAGACGCACCCAGGGCTCCCACATACGGTGCGGCCAGGGTACAATCCCCATGGGGCTCGTTCCACGCGCGTCTGAGGTGAGTGGTGCACCGGTTCGAGGCGGAGGAGTGGGTGTGGGACGATGAGCACCGTACTCTCCGGTTCTTCCGGGAGGGTCGGCCGGTGGCGGAAGTCGTCCTGACCGGTCATGCGCTGGACCTGTGGCTCCGGACCTTGGCGGACGCTGCAGAGCTCGAGCGGATCGTGGCGGAGGCGCGGGACCGGACCGAGCCCGCCGAGCTCGAGAAGATCGACTGACGCAGTTCTGCGGGGACGTAGCTCAGCGGGAGAGCACCTGGTTTGCAACCAGGGGGTCGGGGGTTCGAATCCCCTCGTCTCCACCAGCCCCGAAACCTGCGCGCTGCAAGGGTTCCAGGCTCACCTCTTTCCTGCTGTGGCGCCGGCCGGGAAGGCCGGGTGACAACAATCCGATTCGGAGGTCTCCTCCCCTCTGCGCGGATGGACTCCCTTTAGCCTCGGGCGCTCCGGCGGCCGTGGAGGGTCTTGAGGGAGGTGTACCCTCCTGAGTGAGATCAAACCGCTCAACGACGAGCGCACCACATCGCAGGGTACGTCCTCAATCCCCCGTTGAGGAAACACTCCACGGATGACTCCGGGGCCAGGCGCAGGGGGCTCGTCCAATCGCGGCTGTACCTGCACGGCCTCGCCGAGGAAGACTTCGCGTTGAGCCTGCGGGGGTTGCTGGGGGAGGAAGCGCCCCTTTCGGCTCAAGGCAGCCTCTTGATCTCCACCACGCCGGCATACTGTTCGGAGGGTACCTCCGCCATTGTCCGGGCCTTGGCTAGTGACTCGGCCCTCGTGCTGGCGGACGAATCCACAGGGAACCTCGACAGCCGGCGCGGCCGCGCGGTCCTGGACCTCATGCGGGAATGGGTACCCACGACGAGCGCTCTTCACCATCGTCGAGTAGCCGGGTGCTCACTCCCTCACGAGTCGTGCGCGTCGGGGATCCAGCCAGTCCCGCAGTCCGTCACCGAGCAGGTTGAAGCCCAGGACGGTTGCGGCGATGCTGATCCCCGGCCATACCGTCGGGTAGAGTGAGAGGAAGAGGAACGACTGCGCCTCCCGCAGCATCCGGCCCCACGACGCCGTGGGTGGCTGAGTCCCCAGTCCCAGGTAAGAGAGCGAGGCTTCGATGAGGATTGCAGCGCCCATCGCGAGCGAGCCCTGGACGATCACCGGTCCGGCGATGTTCGGAAGCACGTGACGGACCAGCAGCCTTGAGGTGGAGGCACCCAGGGCCCGTGCGGCTTCCACGTACGGCTGGTGCTTCACGGAGAGCACCCCGGCCCGTGCGATCCGGGCAAAGATGGGGACAAGCGCCATGCCCACGGCGGCCATGGAACTCGTGGCCCCAGGGCGCCACACGGCCGCGAGCAGGAGGGCCAGCAGGACGGCCGGAAGGGCGTACAGCGCTTCCAGCAGCCCACTGAGGCACCGGTCCACCCAGCCTCCTGCGTACCCCCCGAGGACTCCGAGCAGGGTCCCGATGCCGAGGGCGATGCCGACGGCCACCACGCCCACGTACAGCGCGTTGCGCGCCCCCGCCATCGTGCGGCTCAGGAGGTCGCGGCCGAAGTGGTCGGTACCGAGAGGGTGCTCGGGTGAGGGTGGCAGGAGGCGGGCCGCAAAGTTCGCCGCGTCGGGATCGTAAGGAAGCCACAGGAAGCTCACGAGGGCCGTCACACACGTGGCGGCCACCAGTGTGCCTCCAACCCGCAACGCGGGCGGGAGTCTGCGCTTACCCATAGGCGACGCGGGGGTCCAGCAGGGCGTACAGAACGTCGGTCAGGAGGTTGAGGACGACGATGAAGAAGGCCAGGACGAGCACGATCCCCTGGACGAGGGGGTAATCGCGGGCCTCAATCCCCACGAGCACAAGCGTGCCGAGCCCAGGAAGGGTGAACACGGACTCCACCACGAGAGCTGCGGTGAGCAGCTGCGCGAACTCGAGCCCAAGCACGGTCACGATGGGAATGGCGGCGTTGCGCAGGGCATGCCGGACCAGGATCCTCTCCTCGGGAACACCCTTCGCTCGGGCGGTCCGCACGTAGTCCTCGCCGAGGACCTCAAGTAAGCTCGCACGGACCATGCGCGCAAACAGGGCGGCGCGGGTGAGGGCCAGGGTCAGGACGGGGAGTACCAGGTGAGCGAGCGCGGCCGGCAGGTGGTGCCAGCCCGGAAAGCCGCCGGAGGGCAGAACGCCCAACCGCACGGAGAAGAACCCGATGAACAGCAGGCCAACCCAGAAGGAGGGGAGTACGATCCCTCCCAGGGCGAAGGTACTCACGACGAGGTCCAACCGATATCCGGCTGCCCGGGCGGCGATCGTCCCGAGCATCGTTCCTAAAGTCGCCGCAACGCCCACGCTCGCGAACACGACGGGCAGGGTAACCCCCAGGCGTGCAGCGATGAGGTCACCGATGGGCCGGCCGTACCGGATGGACGTGCCGAGATCACCCCGCACCACCCGCGAAAGCCACTCCACATACCGGAGGACCGGTGGCCGATCCAGTCCCAGCTGGTGGCGGAGGGCTGCGAGTGCCTCCGGCGAGGCCTCCAGCCCGAGGATCGTCTGGGCCGGGTCACCCGGTACGAGGAGCAAGGCCCAGAAGACCAGGAGTGTGACAAGCCACAGCGTCAGGGCGGCAACGCCCAGGCGCTGCAAAAAAAAGCTCGTCATCCCCTCCTACCGGGCGAGCCAGACCTCCGTCACGTTCATGCTGGGGGTAGGCTGGTCCGTCCACCAGCCGTTCACCGCGTTCCGCATGGCCGCGATGTAGGGTGCGTTCATGATCCACACGTTGACGGCGTCTTCCGCGAGAATCCGCTGGAGCTGGCGCATGATCTCGCACGCACGGTCAGGTGCGTTGAGCCGCCGGTACCGCTCCAGCAGACGCGCGAAAGTCGGGTTGTTGTACCGGAAGTAGTAGTTGGGGTTCGCGTAGATCTCGATGTCGTTGGGCTCCGAGTGGCCGATGATCGTCATCTGGTAGTCCGCGCCGCGGAACACCCGGGACAGCCACGTGGCCCACTCCACGATCTCGAGCTGGGCGCGCACCCCCACACGGGCGAGCTGGGCGGCGATCGCCTCTCCCAGGCGCCGCTCGTAGGGGTACGGTGCAGCGAGGGTGAAGGTGAAGGTCAGCGGGTTCTGCGGCCCGTAGCCGGCCTCCAGGAGCAGCGCACGCGCACGCGCCGGATCTGGCGGGTACATGTTCGAGAGGTCCACGTAGCAGGGCTCGTTCGGCGACCTGTGGCTCCCGATCTTCGTCCCGAAGCCCATCATGACGCCCCGGATGAGCTCGTCCTTGTCGATCGCGTACTGCATGGCCCTGCGCACGCGTACGTCGTTGAAGGGCGGGCGGGAGTTGTTCATCCCCACCGTGATCTCCGTGGTCGTGGTTCCCACGATCACCCGCATGCCGGGGTCCCGCTGCAGTGCGAGGGCGTTCTCCGGTACGACCCCGTAGCCCAGTACGTCCACATCGCCCGTCCGGAGGGCAGCCAGCTGCGCGTTCTGGTCGGGCAGGATCCGGAAGGCCACGCGATCCAGGTATGGCCGCCCGCGCTCGTAGTAGCCGGAGAACCGCTCCAGGCGGATCCCGACACCCCGGTCCCACGCTACGAAGCGGAAGGGTCCAGTGCCTACCGGCTGAGTCCGCTGCTCCTCCACCCGACCGCGGGGCCCGATGACGGAGTCGGGACGCGCCAGGTTGAACAGGAACTCGGAGTTCGGCTGCCGGAGGCGGAACACCACGGTGTACGGGTCGGGTGTCTCCATCCGCACGATGTCCCGGTAGTACTCCGGATGCGTGTGACCGGAGCGCGGGTCGAGGGCGCGTTGGAACTTGAACACCACGTCCTCGGCCGTGAAGGACGCGCCGTTGTGAAACCGTACGTTCCGACGCAGGCGGAAGGTGTAGGTGAGTCCGCCGGGTGAGACCGACCACCGTTCTGCCAGGGCCGGCACGATCTCGCCTTTGACGTTGAACTTGACGAGTCCCTGGAGCACGTTGTCATAGAGCACGCGGGCGATCTCCTGCGAGGTGGAGGCGGTGGGGTCCAGGACGGGCGGCTCCGCGTTGATGACTACGGTGAGGCTCCCACCGCGACGGGGCTTTTGGGCTGCGGCCAGGCCAGCCGCGAGCAGCAGGATGAGCAGCAGGGCCGCAAGGCGCATGGAAGTGCCTCCTCCCTAGGCGTGGCACTGACCATTATAGGACGGCGTGTTGGGGTCCAGTTGAGGACCCAGAAGGAGACGTTCGGCCACCCGCAGAACCCAACGCTACCTAACCCAGAATCCCTGCATGGAGGCGATTCAGGCCGTGGAACCCGACCCTCTTTGGGAAGAGGCCCTCCGGGTGGCCGATGCCGTAGACCCGGAGGACGTGGTGGAGCTCACGCGCGAGCTCGTGCGGATCCCGAGCGTCGGGACTGAAGGACCCGTCGCCGCCTTCCTCGCGGAGGAGCTCAAGCGACGCGGGTTGCGGGTTTCCCTCCAGGAGGTGGCCAGCGGCCGGCCCAACGTCATCGCGGACTGGGACACGGGGGAACGGGGATTCGGTCTCCTCCTGGAGGGGCACACGGATGTGGTGACGGAGGGCGACCGAGAGGCTTGGGCCCATGACCCCTTCGGCGGGGAGGTGGTGGGCGATCGGTTGTACGGGCGTGGCGCGTGCGACATGAAAGGGGGTCTTGCGGCGGCCGTGGTCGCCCTGGACACGGTCGGCCGCTCTGCACGGGGCCTACGCGGCCGCGTGCGGCTAGCTGCCCTGGTGGACGAGGAAGGGATGATGCAGGGTGTCAAGGCCTTCGTGCGTGCGGGGCTGGCGGAGGGGTTCGATGGAGCCATCGTGTGCGAGCCCGAGGAGAACGAGATCTGCCTGTACCAGAAGGGCGCCCTCCGGATGCTGGCCACTTTCCGTGGCAGGCAGGCGCACGGCGCCATGCCGTACGCAGGCGCGAACCCCATCCCGTCGGCGGCGCGCTTTGTGCTGGCCCTCCGGGAGCTGGAACAGGCCGAGCAGCAGCGCTGCGGCGCGCACCCCTTCTTGGGGCTTCCCTGGATCACGCCCACCACGCTACGGGCGCCGGCTCGAGGAGACGCACAGTTCAACGTGATCGCAGGGCAGGCCGAGGTCACCGTGGACGTGCGCACCGTGCCGGGCCAGGATCATGGGGTGCTCGCCGAGGCGGTCGCTGAATTGGCCTGCCGCGCGGCGGACGGCGTGAACGTGACAACAGTGGTCGTGGAGGACCGTCCGTGGACCCAGACACCCACCGATGCGCCCCTCGTCCGCGCAGTTGAGCAGGCGGTCCGTGCGGCTACGGGACGATCTCCGCGGTACGGCGGCGTCCCGGGAGCCACGGACGGGACGTTTCTGTGGGCCTGGGCTCGCGTGCCCGTGGTCACCATCGGTCCCGGCAAACGCGAGGTGCCGCACCAGGTGGACGAGTACGTGGAGATCCCGGAGCTGGTGGAGGCATCGCGCATCTACGCGGCCGCCATCGTGTACGCCCTCGCGGGGGAGGAGAACGAGGAGTAGGGACCTCGGTGCCAGGAGCGCTGTTTCACCCTAAGCTGATGCCTTACCTGGAGGCGTTGGTGCCGCCCCGCCACCCGGTGCTCGCGGAGATGGAGGAGCGGGCCCAGCGCACGAGCTTTCCCATTGTGGGACCCGTGGTGGGGCAGCTCCTCTACGTCCTCACGCGGCTAGCGGGCGCGCGGCACGTGTACGAGATGGGCTCGGGGTTCGGGTACTCCACGGCATGGTTCGCCCTGGCCGTGCGGGACAACGGCGGTGGAGTCGTCCACCACGTGGTGTGGGACGCCGACCTCTCCCGGCTTGCCCGCGCCTACCTCCAGCGCATGGAGCTCCTCCCGCTCGTGCGGTTCCACGTATCGGAGGCCGTGGCGCACCTGGCGACGATGTCCGAGTCCTTCGACGTGATCTTCAACGACATCGACAAGCGCGGCTACCCCGACGCCCTGCCGGTCATCAAGGCCCACCTTCGGCGCGGAGGCCTTCTCCTGGCGGACAACGTCCTGTGGAGCGGGCGGGTGTTCGACCGCCGATTCCGCGACGAGGAGACGGAGGCGATCCGGCGCTTCACCCGAAAGGTTTTCGAGGATCCCGAACTTGCCGCCACCGTAGTCCCGCTCCGCGACGGCGTGCTCGTCGCATACCGGCTGTAAGTCTTGAGCGTTCTTCCCTCTTCCCACTGCACCGAGGGAGAAATCGTCCCTACGTGTGCCGCAAGAACTTGACCGGATGTCGAATGCGGTGGGTGGTCCCACCGGCCGGGATCACGCTGATGGAGCCATCGATCTCCAGAACGGCCATCTCCACCTCTGCCACGCCGGCCACCCCGTGCTCTCTCAGTGCTGCCTCCAGGACCTCCCGATCCAGGCCCTCCCGTTCCAGGTTGCGCTCCAGCACCTGGCCGTGCAGGACCAATAGGGTCGGCGAGCCTTCCAGCAAGCGCCGCAATGGCCGCCAGCCAAGGCGCAGACGGGCCACTGCGGCGTTCAGGACCAGCAGGACCCCAGCCGCAAGAATCCCACCGGTCAGGGAGGTGTCCTGGCCCACCATGGCGTTCTGGACGGCGTTGGCCAGCAGGAGCAGCACTACCAGGTCGAACACGGTCATCTGGCCCAGCTCCCGCTTCCCGCTCAGGCGTAAACCCAGCAACACGGCCAGATAGACCGCGGCTGCACGCAGAGCGATCTCCCAGGCAGGAACCCCTGGCCTCAGCATGTGGAGCCTCCTCCCATCGGATGCCTGGCCAGTAGGGTCCAGGCGATGGCGTTTGCACCCGCAGTGGACAGCGACTCCGCTCGCCGCCAATCTCGCACGGCTGATGGATCCTGTCAAAGGGATGCGCCTCGCTGTCCGGGGGGCTTGTGACGGCCCTGTGCACCCTCGAAGCCCTTATGCGGATCCGGGAGAGAGCGTGTGCACCTCGCAGGACTCAAGCCCGCACCCAGCGTTGGGGGTGTGCTGGAACCTACGCCGGTTTCTGGCGGAGGGGGTGGGACTCGAACCCACACGGCTCGGGTGAGCCACCGGTTTTCGAGACCGGCCCCTTAGCCAGTTCGGTGCACCCCTCCAGCCCTTCCTTAGTGTACCACGTCCGTCCGCTCCGTCTCCCGTGGCCACGCGGATGAACCGTGTCACCGTTCCTCCTGCTCCTCCTCACGCGCCTGGAGCCCTTCTGCAAACCCCTCCGCGCGCAGGGCTTCGGGCCAGTGGCGGCGCGCCTCCTTCAGGTAGGCGCGCCCCGCCTCGTGGTCCACCCCGAGCCAGTCCAGGCTGTGCCGGACGATCGTGAGGGCGGCCTCCACCTCCGGCTGGATCACCTCCGTGGCCCCCGCCTCGAGGAGAAGCGCGCGGTGGCGGGACTGGTGCCCCCGCGCCAGGATCGGAAGGTCGGGGGCGAGCTCGCGGAGGGCCCGGACGCACCGGTACGCAGCCCGGAAGTCCGGAACCGCCACGACGGCCAGGCGCGCCCGTTCCACCCCGGCTCGCCGGAGAGCGAGGGGGTTCGCCACCTCCAGCGCCTGCGGATCGAGGTCCACGGCTACGTAGGGGATCCCGAAGAAATCGAGCGCTTCTGCCGGCTCATGCGGAAAGGTCCCCAGCAGCTTCTCAAGCCATGCAGGTCTCCGCCGGAACACGTTCGCGTTGATGAGGATCGTCACCAACGAGGCCGCCAGGATCGCCTCGTAAGAGCTTACCCAGCCCTGTGGTGAGGAGCACGATCACCACGATCCCCACCGGTGTCCCGTACAGCGCGACCCGCCGGACGCGCAGGAGGCCGGAGAGGGAGAACTCCAGGCCCGCAGAGAACAGCAGGAGGACGACCCCGATCTCGGCGAACAGCTCCAAGGCCTTCGGGTCCCGGGTGGTGGGACTTGGGGTGGCGGGCCCCACCAGGATGCCCGCGAGGACGTAGCCCACCACGGGCGGCTGGCGCAGGGCGTGCGCGGTAAGACCACCCAGGAAGGCTGCGAGGAGCAACAGTCCAAGATCCAAGAACACCGTGCTCACACTCCCTAGAATCGCACGTCAGGCGGGGATCCTGGGGTGACAGCCGAAGACCGGCCGTGTAGCATACTTCTGGACATGCAGGCCGATCCTCATGACGTCCTTCGGTTCCTCCTGCTCCTCGCCCTCGTGATCGGAGCGGCAAAGCTCGGGGGGTGGGTGAGCCTGCGCCTTGCGCAACCCACCGTCCTGGGCGAGATCCTGGCCGGGATCGCCCTGGGACCTTCGTTCTTGGACGTGCTCTCCTGGCCGGCCTTCTCCGGAGGTCACCTAGATGCCAGCGTGGCCTATCTCGCCACCCTCGGCGTCCTTCTCCTGATGTTCCTCGCGGGTCTTGAGACGGACCTCGACCAGATGAGCCAGGTCAGCCGGGTGGCGGTGGGCGCAGGAACCTTGGGCGTGATCGCACCTGTTCTTATGGGCCTGGCCGCAGGCCTCCCCTTCGGCCTTGCCCCGGACGTGGCGCTCTTCTTCGGGATCACGATGGCGGCAACGAGCGTGAGCATCACGGTGCAGACGCTCGCGGAGCTAGGCCGGCTGACCTCTAAAGAGGGAACGGCGCTGTTGGGTGCTGCGGTGGTGGACGACGTGCTGGCGATCCTCGTGCTGTCGCTCGTCCTTGCACTGCGCGGTGCGGGGACCGTCCTCGACGTCCTCTTCCTCGTCGGGCGCATGGGAGCGTTCTTCGTGATCGCCATCGCCCTGGGCCTCCTCCTCGTGCGCCGAGGACTTCTGAGGGCTCACCAGCTGGACCTCGCGGAGGCTGCGCTCTCCCTCGTCCTCGTACTCGTCCTCCTGTACGCGTGGAGCGCTGAAGCGATCGGGCAAGTGGCGGGGATTACGGGCGCCTACCTCATCGGCCTCGTCGTCGGTCAGACCGAGTTCCGGAAAACGATGGCAGAGAAGATCACCCCGCTCCTGCAGGCGATGTTCGTGCCGCTCTTTTTCGTCGCGATCGGTCTGCAGACGAACCTCCGCCTCGTGCGGACCTCCGACCTTCCGTTCGCGCTGCTCGTGGTCGCCGTCGCGGTGGTGAGCAAGGTGGTCGGGTGCGGGCTCGGCGCGCGCCTTGGGGGGTTCGACGGCCCATCCGCCCTGCGGGTTGGGGTCGGAATGGTCTCGCGGGGGGAGGTGGGCCTCATCGTCGCGAGCATCGGCCTCCACAACGGTGTACTGGACGTCGGCGGGTTTAGCATCGTGGTCCTCATGGTGGCCGCGACCACCCTCCTCACACCCCCACTGTTGAAGTGGGCGTTCCGGGCCGCTCCTCTCCCGCAGCCCGCCTTCGGTCCAAACGGCGACCCAGGAGGACGCTGAGTGGACGAGCAGGTGCTCGTCGTCCCCCGCGAGGCACTCTTTGCGGAGTCGCCCTTCGAGGGCATGCGGCGGGGAGGCGTCGAAGACCTCCTCCGCCGGATCCGATCCTGTGGCTTCTTCCGCCGCCGGAGGGAGGTGGAGGAAGACCCGTCCCTGAAGCAGATCATCCCGTACGCCGTCGTGCGGCGAGCGGAGGAGGTGTTCCTCTTCCGGAGGACGGACCGGGGCGGGGAGGCACGGCTCCACCACCTGTACTCCATTGGGGTGGGCGGGCACATCAACCCCCAGGACACGGGGGACCCCATCGAAGCCGGACTGCGACGCGAGGTGGAAGAAGAGCTCATGTTCGCCGCACCGTGGACCGCGCACCTTGTGGGTGTGCTGAACGACGAGCGGACGCCCGTGAGCCGCGTCCACTTCGGCCTCGTGTACGAGATCTGGACCACCGGGGACGTGCGGGTGCGGGAGGTGGGCCAACTCGTGGGCGTGTTCGTGCCCATCGGGCGCCTGTGGGCATTTTATGACCGGATGGAGAGCTGGTCTCAGCTCGTGGTGGAGGGGATGGGCTGGTGAGGACGTTCGAGCTCGTGACCCCGGGACTGCACCTCCGGCGGACCCTCGGCTGCGGACAGACCTTCCGGTGGACGTGGGAGGACGGTGCGGCGCGCGGGGTGGTCGGACGCGCAGCCCTGCGGCTTATCCCCCTCCCCGGATGCCTCCAGGCGGAAGTAGAGGGTGAGCCGCTTTCGCCCGAGGCCCTCTACGCCTACCTGTTCGGGTGTGGATCCGTGCGGGCCGCCGAGCGGCGGCTGTGCACGGATTCTGTGCTCCGGCAGATCCTCCCGCATACGCGGGGGATCTCGATCCTTGCCCAGGACCCGTGGGAGGTCCTCTGCAGCTTCCTCGTCTCGCAGAACAACAACATCCCGAAGATCCGCCTCACCATTGAGCGGCTGTGCCAGGCGCTGGGTGAGCCGATCCCCACGTCGCGCGGCGTATCTTTCACGTTTCCCTCCCCGGATCGGATGGCAGACGCTCCTGTGCGGATCCTCCGGGCCTCGGCCCTCGGCTACCGGACGGACTCCCTGCGGGCCACCGCGCGCCTCGTGGCCGACGGCAGGGTGGACTTCGAGGCGCTCCGGCAGGCTCCCCTCGAGGAGGCTCGCGCGGCCCTCACCGAGCTTCCGGGCGTGGGGGAGAAGGTGGCCGAGTGCGTGTTGCTGTTCGGACTCGGGCACGAGGAGGCGTTCCCGGTGGACGTGTGGGTGCGGCGGGCCGTGGAGGACCTGTACTTCGGCGGCCGGTCCCGCACCCCTCGGGCGATCCGGGCATGGGCCCGGGAGCGCTTCGGTTCGCTGGCCGGGTGGGCCCAGCAGCATCTCTACCACTTCGCCCGGAACTGCCGGTACGGTACGCGGGGGGAAGCCGCCGGTGCCTAAGCACCTCACAAAACGGCTTCGCCCTTTTTGCCCTTAAGCTGCTTCCTCCGCAAAGACGAGCTCCGGATGTTGCTCCAGCTCCTCCAGCCGCTGGATGAGTGCGTCAAAGAGCGGGTCAAACTCAATCGGCGCGCGCTTCCGCCGGTAGGGGTTGGCGGCCGCTATGATCTGGTGGTAGGCGTACGGGTGCCACGTTCCCTTCTCCCGCATCCGGTCCGCGATCCGGTGGACGAGCCGGTCCGCTTCCAGGACGCGCGCCGCCCGCACCTTTCGGACCTCGTAGGCGTCACGCAGAGGTTCGGACAGGAACCAATCGCACCGCCGCAGGATCGACTCGAAGGCGCTTCCGCTCATACGCTCCTGCTGTTCGTAGGCAACTCCCAGAGTCACGTAGTACGGGCGTTCGATGGCATCCACCATCTCCGGCGCACTCTCGGGGATGTCCGGCCGCGTCCGGAGGTGCTGACGGTAGATCGCGAGGGCCACTTGGGCCCGCTCCCGGATGTTGGGTTCCTTCTCGATGTTCAAGTTCATCATCCGGTCGGCGATGGACTCCGGTGCGATCACCACGGGGAGTCGGTCGATCCCGAGTTCACGCGCGGCCAGGTAGCGGTGCTGCCCGTCAATGATGACGTATTGGTCTTGTGCGCCGGCCTTGGGCACAACCACGAGGGGAACCAGGAATCCGATCCGCTGGATCGAGGTGGCAAGTTGCCGGACGTGGGCACTGCTGGGCTTCCGCTGGTGCGGGACGACCTCTAACCGATCGATGGGCACGACCGCGAAGACGAGCTCCTCCCCTTTGTAGGGCTCCTGAAATCGGAATGCCTTAGCGTCTTTCTTCAACACGGATGTCGTCCGTTTGGCCATTCTCTATCCCCCAGCTCTCGTTCTAGTGCGTCCATTGCACGCCCAGCCTGCACAGGCACTACAGACGCGGCCAGCGCGAGGGTTCTCGCGTCGGTGCCGGTTGCTCCGCGACGTACCGCCGGAGGTGGTCCAGGAGCTTCGGATCCCCCAACTCCACCAGGGCCTGGCAGATCTCGTCCAGGGAGAGTCCCACATGAGGGCAAGCGAACACGAGGTGATACCACGTCACTTTGGCCGGCTGGCTCAGGCGGGCGAACCGCTCGTCCTGAAGGAGGCTGGGGTCGATCGTCGGGCGCTTTCGCGTCACGACCGGACCTCTCCGAAGAGCACGGCACCTCCTGGGATCCGCTTGAGGACGTTGGAGGCCTCCCGTAGACGGAAGATGGGGCGACGCGCGGCCGTACGTGGTAGGTCGGTGCCTCCCCCTGAGTTTCCAGGTTGCGGCCGATCCCGTCAACCCCAAACGCCCGTTCACGGCACCACCTCAACTCGGCCCTCTCCCCAGTCCACGACCTCGCCCACTTCTGCCGCAATCCGCACTCCCCGCCGGCCGAGCGCCTCACGGAGGGATGCAACACGGTTGGGAGGAACTGCGATCAAAAGCCCCCCACTCGTCTGGGCGTCGCAGAGGAGCAGTTGCGCCTCTTCGGAAATTTCCGGATGCCACCAGACGTACGCTTCGGCTGCCCGCCGGTTCCGGTACGTCCCGCCCGGCACGACCCGCTCCCGCACGAGGTCCCATGCCGCCTCCAGGATCGGAACGGCCGAACACCGCACTCGCGCGTCCACCCGGGAGGCGGCGCTCATCTCGTGGAGGTGGCCGAGGAGGCCGTAGCCGGTGACGTCCGTGCACGCGTGGACGCCCACCTCCACCATTGCCTCGGAGGCGGCGCGGTTGAGCTCCAGCATGACCCGGGTCGCCGCCTCCACCGCCGCCTCGCTGGAGCGCTCTCGCTTGATGCCGGTCGTGATGACGCCGATCCCGAGGGGCTTCGTGAGCACGAGGCGGTCACCGGGGCGGGCTCCGGCGTTCGTCACAACGCGGTCCGGACGGACAGTTCCGGTGACGGCGTACCCGAACTTGGGCTGAGGGTCATCCAGGGAGTGTCCTCCACCGATCAGTGTCCCCGCCTCCTGCATCTTGTCCGCTCCGCCCCGGACGATCTGGGCCACCACGTCCATGGGAAGGCGGCCCTGGGGGTAGGCAAGGATGTTCAGGGCCAGCACCGGCCGGGCGCCCATGGCGTAGACGTCGGACAGGCTGTTCGCCGCCGCGATGGCGCCGTAGGCGTACGGGTCGTCCACGACCGGCGTGAAGACGTCCACGGTCTGGACGATCGCCACGTCCTCAGAAAGCCGGTAGACGGCGGCATCATCCTGCGTCCCCGCCCCCACCAGGAGGTTCGGGTCGGGGGAGGGAGGCAGGAGGCGCAGGATCTGGGCCAGGTCCTCCGGACCCAGCTTGGACGCTCAACCCGCGCAGTCCACGAGGCTCGTGAGCCGCACGCGGTCCCGCTCGGTCACATTCCCCTCCAGATGGATCTCCTCCCATTGTACCCCGATGCGGCATCAAACCCCCTGGCCTCGGATCGACGGCCTCCCGTATAGTGGAGGGGGACATGTTGAACGTCCACCAGCTCAAGATCTTCCACACCGTCGCGAAAGCCGGTTCGTTCTCCCGCGCTGCTGAGGCCCTGGGGATCACCCAGCCGTCGGTGAGCATCCAGGTGCGGGACCTGGAGCGGGCGCTGGGGACGGAGCTTTTCGAGCAGATCGGTAAGCGGATCTTCCTCACGGAGGCCGGCCGCGTCCTCGATGAGTACGCGGTCCGCATCCTCACCCTGCTGGAGGAGGCAGAGCAGGCCGTCCGGGAGCTCTCCGGCACCCCCGACGGCGTCCTGCGGGTCGGGGCGGGGTCCACCGTGGGTACCTACATGCTCCCACCGGTACTCCGGGAGCTCCGAAAGCAGCTCCCCCAGGCTCAGATCACCCTGGAGATCCACGAGGCCCGGCGGATCCAGGAGAAGATCCTCCGCAACGAGTTGGACTGCGGGATCGTGGGCACGAGCCTGCGCCACGAGGCCCTCGTGTACGTCCCCTACCGGACGGACGAGCTCGTGCCCGTGGTCGCCCCCGATAGCCCCCTCGCCGGCCGCGCCGACCTCACGGCCGCAGAGCTCAGCCGGGAGCGGCTGATCCTCCGGGAGCGGGGGAGCGGCACCCGGGAAGCGGTGGAGCAGGCGTTCCGCTCCCTCGGGCTTCCGGTCGTGCCCGCGATGGAGCTTCCGAGCACCGAAGCGGTGATCCACGCGGCCGCCGCGAACCTCGGGGTGGGGATCGTCTCCCGCACCGCCGTGGAGGAGGCGCTCCGGACGGAACGGGTGGTCGTGCTCGGGGTCCCTGACTTCCGAGCGGTGCGCACCCTGTGGGCTGTGCGGCACGTGGAGAAGCGGATGACGGCCATCCTGCGGACGTTCTTCGAGCTCCTTACCGGCCCTCAGGTGGCTCAACTGCCCGAAGGGGAGGCCCGTACTCAAGCGGCGACGTAGCGCAACCGGATGCCCCACGAACTCCTCGACCACACCGCAGAGATCGGCCTGCGCGCCGAGGCCGACACCCTTGCCGGCGTGTTCGAAGAGCTGTGCGTGGGGCTGTTCTCCCTCATCACCGACCCGACAACAGTACGGACCGAGCGTACGTGGGAGGTGGAGCTCACCGCACCGGACCTCGTGGCGCTCGCCGTAGAGTGGCTCAACGAGCTCCTCTACCTGAACGGCCGCGACGGGATGGTGGCCGCATCTTGCGAGATCCTGGAGGTATCCCCCTCTCACCTGCGCGCGCGTATCCACGGAGAGGTCTTCGATCCCGAGCGCCACCCGCGCGGCATCGAAGTGAAGGCGGCCACCTACCACCAGGCGCGGGTGGAGCAGGAAGACGACCGGTGGGTGGCGGTGGTGTACCTCGACGTCTGATCCACAGGGCTCCAGACGCAGCGTGGGTTTCACGCGGCGGCATCCAGCGCCAGGGGCATGGACATCGGTCACCTTGCCGCTTGGGCGGACTCAAAAGGCGCTCCTCTCCACCGCGTCCACAACCCGCAGGAACGGGACTTGCGCCGCCCGGCAGACGGCTTCCACATCCCCGGGAGGTCGCAGTCGGCCATGTAGGTGGGCATCGCGCCGCGCAAGCCGGCTATGCGAGGGGCGGCCCCACGATCTCGATCCCAAACCGCCGCGCGGTCTCCACAAGCGCCTCTGCGGCCTCCGGTGTGGTGGACGTGCAGGGGTGGGGAGTCTCCTGCAGGCGCCCGGTGCTCGAGGACCGAGATGTGGTCGGCGTTCTCCGCCCAGCTGACCTGCACGGTGACGAGAGTATCCAGGAACCACAGGGATGCCGTCGCCATGGCTTCCCCTTTCAGGCGCTGCACCCGCCGCGGGCCGAGGCCGTCACCGGACGACTACCACCCCCTGCATCCCTAGCGCCGCGTGGAGGTGAGCAGACGGACGCCCTCCCGCAGCAGGAGGGACCGGAGGCAGGCGAGCTCGTCCTCCCGGCCGATCAGCCGGTCAGGAGGGGCGGCAGGCGCACGCCTACCGCGGTTGTGAGTCGAGCCCGCACCCAGCGTCTCGCTGGTGGAATAGAGCAATTCATTGTACCACGGATCGAGTCCTCGGTGCCGGTTTGACGCCTGCCCCCCGGTCGTCTATCGTACTGGGAAGAGCGAGGACGGAGCCCGCGCCGCGTGCACCAAGGGCCAGCGAGCCGGCAGGCGGTGGGAGCCGGTCGGTGTGCGCGGTCGCCTCCAGCTCCGGAGCTGCGGTCGAACGTCGGCTGCGCCGACCGAAGGCCGCCGGGGATGCCCGATACGGCTGGTAGAGGGCCGGCGCCCAAGAGGCGTCGGAAGCAGAGTGGCACCGCGGGAAGATCCTCCCGTCTCTCGCAAGACGCGGAGGATCTTTTCCATTACGCGCTGCGCATGCCAGGAGGGATGTATGGATGAGCTGCTCCTGATTCCCGGGCCCACGCCCGTCCCGGCCTCGGTGCGGGAGGCTTCCGCCCGGCCGATGACGAACCACCGGAGCCCCATGTTTGCGCAGATCCTCAAGGAGGTCCTGGAGGGGATGCGGTGGGTCTACCGCACCCGTGCACCGGTCCTCCCCTACGCCTCTAGCGGCACCGGCGTGCTGGAGGCGGCGGTGGTGAACACGCTGTCGCCGGGTGATCCCGTTCTCGCCTTCTCCTGCGGAGCCTTCGGGGATCGGTTCGCGGAGATCGCCCGCCGGTACGGTGCGCGCGTCACGAAGATCGACGTCGAGTGGGGCCAGGCCGTGCCTCCAGATCTCGTGGGGGAGGCACTTCAGAAGAACCCCGATGCGCGGGCGATCCTCGTGACGCACAACGAGACCTCGACCGGCGTCCAGAACGACCTCCGCGTGATCGCCCACAGCCGCGGCGATCACCCGGCCCTCCTCCTGGTGGACGCGGTCTCCTCCCTCGGGGCGATCCCCCTGGAGACGGACGCCTGGGGTCTGGATGTGGTCGTCACGGCCTCCCAGAAGGCGCTCATGTGCCCGCCGGGCGTGGGGTTCGTCGCAGCCTCCCAGCGGGCGTGGGAGGCCCACCGGGTCGCCCGCATGCCGCGCTACTACTGGGACTTCACGCTCCTGCGCACGAGCCTGGAGCGGGAGATCCCCGAAACCCCCTTCACCCCGGCCGTTTCCATCTTCTACGCCCTCCAGGAGGGTCTGCGGCTTCTGCGGGCGGAGGGGCTTGAAGCGAGCTTCGCGCGGCACCGTCGTCTCGCAAGGGCGACCCGCGCCGGGATTGAGGCGATGGGGCTCCGGCCCGTGGCCGACGCCGCATGCGCCTCCAGCACCGTCACCGCGGTGTGGCTCCCGGAGGGCCTCAGCGCCCGAGCGCTCGTGGACGAGATGTACGAGCGGCACCGCATCGTGCTGGCAGGTGGACAGGGTAAGCTGAGCGGCCGGATCTTCCGGATCGGACACCTGGGCCACGTCCACCCGCAGGACATCCTCCGGTGCATGGAAGCGCTGGAGGACGTGCTCACCCGCCTGCACTACTCCGTGCCCCGCGGGGCTGGCGTCGCGGCGGCGGAGGAGACCCTAGCGGAGGTGGCGGTGTAGCGTGGAGCGACCCAAGATCCTGGTGGCCGACGGGTTGAGCGAGGCCGGGCTCCGGCGGCTGCGGGAGGCCGCCGAGGTGGAGGTACACCACGGCCTCGACGAGGCGACCCTCCGGGCACGCATCCGCGGTAGCGACGCCCTCATCGTGCGCAGCCAGACGAAGGTCACGAGCAGCGTGCTCCAGGCCGCGGACCGGCTGCGCGTCGTGGCCCGCGCAGGCGTGGGGGTCGACAACGTGGACGTAGAGGCGGCAACGCGCGCGGGGGTGTTGGTCCTGAACACGCCGGAGGCGAGCGTACGGGCCGCGGCCGAGCACACGATGGCCCTGCTCCTGGCGCTCGCCCGCCACATCCCTCAGGCGAACGCCTCCCTCCAGCGCGGGGAGTGGGCGCGCGAGCGGTTCGTGGGCACGGAACTCTACGGGAAGACGCTGGGGGTTGTGGGTCTTGGCCGGATCGGAGGGGAGGTGGCGCGGCGCGCCCAGGCCTTCGGGATGCGCATCCTCGCCTACGACCCGTACCTGAGCGAGGAGCGGGCACATCAACTCGGCGCGACCCTCGTCCCTCTGGACGTCCTGCTGGCCGAGTCGGACGTCCTCACCCTCCACGTGCCCCTCACGGCCCAGACGCGCCGGATGATCGACGCCGCGGCGTTGCGGAAGACCAAGCGCGGGGTCCGGATCGTGAACTGCGCCCGCGGAGGGCTCATCGACGAGGAGGCCCTCCTGGGGGCCCTGGAGGAGGGGCACGTGGCGGGCGCGGCCCTGGACGTCTTCGAGACGGAGCCCCCTCAGGACCTGCGGCTCGTGCGGCACCCGCGGGTGGTGGCCACCCCGCACTTGGGTGCGTCCACACGGGAGGCCCAGGAGGCGATTGGGATCGAGGTGGCCGAGCAGGTGCTGGAGGCCCTCGCCGGCCGGCTGCCGCGGGGTGCGGTGAACGTGGCGGTCTACCGCGCGGAGTCGTGGGAGCGGATCGGTCCGCACCTGGAACTCGCGCGGATCCTCGGGAGCCTCACCCGCCAGCTCGCCCGGGGCCGGATCCGGTCCGTGGAGGTGCGGCTGGAGGGCGAGCTGAGCCGGATCGAGGGTCCGCTCCTCTCGGCTTCCTTCCTCACGGGTCTCCTCCAGGGAGTGGTGGAGCGCACGGTGAACGTGGTGAACGCCCACGTGGTGGCGAGTGAGCGCGGGCTACGGGTCGCAGAAGTCCGTCAGGAGCACAGCGAGGACTTCGCGAGCCTTCTCCTCGCGACCACCCACACCGACGAAGGGACCTGGGTCCTGGGCGGCACCCTCTTCGGCCGGCGCGAGCCCCGGATCGTGCGGATCAACGAGCACACGATCGACCTCGCCCCAGCACCCCACATGCTGTTCGTGTGGAACCTCGACCGGCCCGGCATGATCGGGCAGGTGGGCACGATCCTCGGCCGCCATCGGGTGAACATCGCCGGTATGTACCTGGGCCGGTCCGAGCCGGGTGGGGTCGCGGTGATGGTCCTCACGGTGGACGAGCCGGTACCCCCCGAAGCTGTCGAGGCGATCCGGCGGGTGGACGGGATCTACGACGCCAAGCCCGTGTACCTGTAGGCGGTGGACGTCCGTGATCGACCTCCGGAAGCTACGCGAGGACCCGGAGTTCTTCCGGTGGGCACTCCGGCACAAGAACCGTGACCCCGGGCTCGTGGACCGGGTGCTGGAGGCCGACCGCGCCTGGAGGACGGCCCAGCACCGGGTGGAGGAGCTGCGGGCCCGGCAGAACCGGCTGAGTGCGGAGGTGCCGCGTCTTGACGGTGAAGAGCGTACGCGGCGGATCGCAGAACTCCGCGAGATCGCATCGACCCTCCGGGAGGCCGAGCAGGAGGCCAAGGCCCGGCGCGAGGCACTGGACCGGCTGCTCCTCCAGATCCCAAACCCTCCGCACCCGAGCGTGCCGCCTGGCGCGGACGAGCGGGACAACGTGCCGGTCCGCTCCTGGGGCACCCCCCCCGAGTTCGACTTCGAGCCCAAGGACCACGTCGAGCTGGGCGGGGCGCTTGGCATCCTGGACTTCGAGCGGGCAGCCCGGACCTCCGGGAGCCGGTTCTACTTCCTGCGGGGCCCCGGCGTCCGTCTGCAGATGGCGCTCGCGCAGTTCGCCCTGGACATCCTCATAGCCGAGGGGTTCGTCCCCGTTTACCCGCCTACCCTCGTGCGGCCGCAGGTGGTGGTGGGCGCGATGGGCGGGGAGGGGCTAGATGAGCAGATGGTGTACCGGATCGTCCAGGATGACCTAGCCCTCGCGGGCACAAGCGAGCACCCACTCGTGGCGATGCACATGGACGAGGTCTTGGATGCGGCACAACTCCCGATCCGGTATGTGGGGATCTCCACCTGCTACCGCCGGGAGGCCGGGGCGTACGGCCGCGAGAGCCGGGGCCTGTACCGCGTCCACCAGTTCGACAAGGTGGAGATGGTGTCGTTCACCCACCCCGATCGGTCCTGGGAGGAGCACGAGTACCTAGTGAGTCTCGAGGAGCGCATCGTGCAGCAACTCGCCCTCCCCTACCGGATCGTCCTGATCTGCGGCGGAGATCTGGGGGATTCTGCGGCGAAGAAGTACGACCTGGAGGTGTGGATGCCGGGTCGGGGGGAGTACGGCGAGACCCACTCCTGCAGCAACTGCACCGACTTCCAGGCCCGGAGGTTGGGGATCCGGTTCCGGGAAGGGAACCGCACCGACTACGTCCACACGCTCAACGGCACCGCGATCGCGATGACCCGGACGATCCTGGCTCTCCTGGAGAACTACCAGCAACCCGACGGCAGCGTGCGGATCCCCCACTCTCTCGTCCCCTACACCGGGTTTGAGGTCCTCCGGCCCGCGGGATCGAATGGACGCATCCGGTGACCCGTCCTTCGAGGCGCTCGTGGCGCGGGGCGAGCAGCTGCTCGAGGCAGGGTCGCCCGAGGAGGCCGAAGCCGTCCTGCGGGAGGCGGTGGCACTCCAGCCCCACTCCGCCCGGGCCCGCAGCAAGCTGGGCGTCGCCCTGGCACGGCAGGGCCGGTACGAGGAGGCAGTGGAGGCGTTCCGGCGGGCGCTGGAGTCTGATCCCCTCTACGCACCGGCCTACTCCAACCTGGGCGCCGTCTACCACGAGCTCGGTCGCCTCGACGACGCCCTTACGGCCTACCAAAAGGCGATCGAGGTGGATCCCGACTACTGGATTGCCCACCAGAACCTGGCAGCCCTCCACAAGCAGAGGGGCGACTACGGGGCCTTCGTGCGGCACATGAAGCGCGCCACGCGGCTTGCGGCGCGCACACAGGAAGGGTCACGGCGCGCCGGATGCCTGCCGATCGTGCTCGGAGTGGTCCTCCTCATCGCTCGACGGTAGCGCCACAGGGTCTCCGCGATAGAATACCTCACTGATCCTCTCCCAGCTCGGTGCGGACCCGGATCAGGTGCATGAGGTCGCTGCGGGTCACAAGCCCCATGAGCTCGCCGTCCTCGTCCACCACCAGGAGCCGGCCTACACCCTCCTGCAGCATGCGGGCGAGTGCCTCGTAGGCTGAAAGGCCCGGCCGCACCACCTTCGCCTCGGCGATGGGGGTCATGGCCTCGCGGACCTGCGCCTCCTTCCACCGCTCCCGCGGGATGCGCCGGAGGTCTTGGAGGGTGAGGATCCCCACGAGTCGGTCGCCGTAGACCACGGGGTACCCGCCGTGCTTGTGCAGGAGGAAGTAGTCGTGTACTGCGTCCTCCAGGGTCAGGTGTGCGGGAAGCACCCGCACGTACCGGGTCATGATGTCGCCCACCCGCATCCCCCGGAGCGCCCGGCGCAGGAGCGCCTGCTGGTAGGAGGCGCTGGCAGCCTGTTCTAGGAACCACCCGATCAGGATGAGCCACAGTCCGTTGAGCACCTGTCCGGTGAAGATCCCCACCACGCCCAGCACGATGAAGGCCGCGGCGGTGAGTTGCCCGAGCGTCGTCACGACGGCAGTCGCCCGCTCGTACCCGTACACGCTCCACAGGACCGCCCGCAGGACACGCCCGCCGTCCAGGGGGAACGCGGGGATCAGGTTGAAGATGGCAAGGAGGAGGTTCGCCCACGCGAGGTAGCCCATCAGGGCCGTGGCCGGGACGTCTGCCCCGCGGGGCGCAAGCGCCCAGAACAGGGCGCCCACGCCGAGGGAGGTGACGGGGCCTGCGATCGCCACCCAGAACTCGTGGGCCGGGCGCTCCGGCTCCCGCGCGATCTGGGCGACGCCGCCGAACAGGAAGAGGGTGATGCTCCGCGTGGGGATCCGGAAGCGCCGCGCCACAAGCGCATGCCCGAACTCGTGGACGAGGACCGAGCCGAACAGGAACACGGCCCCCACGATCCCCATCGTCCAGTAGGTGCTTCCAGGAAGGCCAGGCAGCCGCTCGGGGAATACGCCCCGGGCCAGCGAGAACGCGACCGCCCACAGCGCGATGAACCACGTGTGGTGGACCTGGACGGTGATCCCAAAGATTCGGCCGATCCGGATGGATCCCGCCACCAACGCCTCCGACTGCCCCTATGGTACGATAGGACCGCCCCGCAGGGCGCGCATCCGGGAATCCGACCCTGCGATTGTGCGTTTCCAGAGCTGGAGACCCCACGAGGGAGGACGAGGGAATGGCCGCAAAGCCCGTTGAGGTCACCGAAGCTACGTTCGAGCAGGAGGTACTCCGGTCCGAGGTCCCTGTCGTCGTGGACTTCTGGGCGGCGTGGTGCGGACCTTGCCGCATGATCGCGCCCATCGTGGAGGAACTCGCGTCGGAGTACGACGGCCGGATCAAGTTCGTGAAGGTGGACGTGGACCGCAACCCGAACCTCGCCATGCGGTACAACGTGATGTCGATCCCCATGCTCGCGATCTTCCGGGGCGGGCAGATGGTGGGTCGCGTGATCGGCTACATGCCGAAAGCGGAGCTGCGGCGGCGGATCGAGGCCGCAGCGGGTGCTGCGGCGTAGCGCCGTCCTCGGAGCATCCCAGAAAGAGGCTTTCGGCTCAGGGATTCCGGTCTGCCGTGCCCGGACTTCCCGGGCGCTCTGAGTCGCCTGCTGCGAGCCAGCGCTCGGCGTCCATCGCGGCCTGGCACCCGTAGCCGGCGGCCGTCACGGCCTGCCGGTAGGTCCGGTCGTGCACGTCGCCGGCCGCGAACACGCCCTCCACGCTCGTCATCGTCCCCTGCTTGAGGACGATGTAGCCGGCTTCGTCCAGTTCTAGTTGCCCGCGGAAGAGGTCGGTGTTCGGGATGTGGCCGATGGCCACGAAGATCCCGTCGGCCTCCACCACCTGGGTCTTGCCGCTCTGGACGTGGCGCAGCCTCGCACCGGCCACGCGGTGGTCCTCTCCGAGGATCTCCTCGACCACGTGGTTCCACAGGAAGGAGATCTTGGGATGGCGGAAGGCGCGCTCCTGGAGAATCTTGCTGGCCCGTAGCTGGTCCCGGCGGTGCACCACGGTAACCGAGGATGCCAGGTTCGCCAGGTACAGCGCCTCCTCCATGGCGCTGTCCCCGCCGCCCACCACGAGGACCTTCTTCCCGCGGAAGAAGAACCCGTCGCAGGTGGCGCAGGTGGAGACCCCGTAGCCCAGGTACTCCTGTTCTCCCGGGACCCCCAGCATCCGCGGCCGGGCGCCTGTGGCGCAGATGACGGCCTTTGCTTCGTAGACCTCGCCGCCCGAGACCGTGACCCGGAAGGGACGGCGGGTGAAGTCCACGGCGACTGCGTCGTCCGTCACGAACTCCGCACCCACCCGCTCGGCCTGCCGGCGCATCCGCTGCATGAGTTCAGGGCCCAGGATCGGCTCCGCGAACCCCGGGTAGTTCTCTACCTCGGTGGTGAGCATGAGCTGTCCGCCCGCCTGGAGCCCCTCGATGACGAGGGGCGCGAGGTTCGCCCGCGCCGCGTAGATCGCTGCGGTGAGCCCCGCGGGTCCGCCGCCCAGGATGACCACGTTCCGCATCCTAGCCTCCCTCTGCCGGAACGGGCGCCGCCCTCCGCGCATTCCCGGCCGTCGAGAAGGAAATCCGCCGCTCGTCGCGGATTCCCATAGCGATGGCGGAGTCGTTCCGGAAGGACGTGGACTACTACGAGGTGCTGCAGGTACACCCCCGCGCGCACCCCCTCGTCATCCGCAAAGTCTACCACGTGCTCATGCGCGACCTGAAGCACCACCCGGACCTGGGGGGCGATGTGGAGATCGCCCAGCTCATCAACGAGGCCTACAGCGTACTCTCAGACCCGGTGCGCCGGGAGGCCTACGACCGGTTCCGCTCCGAGCAGGGCATCCGCACCGAAGCCCCCGGCCAGGCCCAGACCGTGTCCTGGTCGGCCGGGCAGTCGGCCGGATGGGATGCCCTCGTGGCCGACCTGGAGGAGGCGCTGCGGGCACTGTCGGCCTGGCCGGTACCCCGCACCCCACCGCCGTTCTGCCAGGGCCGGGTGGCCGCCCTGGAGACGAGCGCCTTCCTCCGCGCGAGCGGGTTCCGCTTCACCGGCTCGGTCCCCACGGACCGCTTCGGCCAGCACCTGGAGGTGCGCACGTACGGGCAACCGCAGGAGGAGCTGGGCCTCGTCGTGCTCGCTGTGCGCGGCGTGATCGTGACCGGGATGCTCTCCGGCCCGCCCGCCTCCCTCCTCCGGGAGGACGTGGTGACGAGCTTCGCCGGTGAGATCTCGGGGGGGACGGTGGAGCCCTCTCAGGTGTTCCAGCTCATGCAGGCCGTGGAGTACCTCGACAGAGGGGAGCGACGGCGGCGCACGAAGGCCATCGATCTGTGGCTCGTGGCAGCCACCCGCACCCCCGACCGCGCCTACGTCGTCCTCGCGGCCTACCCCCTCTGAGGCCATGGACAGCGGCAGAGCGGCCCTCCAGGAGGTGGCCGGGCTCTTCCTGCGCCTGGGCGCCACCGCCTTCGGAGGACCTGCCGTGCACATCGCGATGATGCGCGAGGAGGTGGTCCGTCGCAGGCGGTGGATGACCGACGAGGAGTTCTTGGACCTTCTGGGTGCCACGAACCTCATCCCGGGACCGAACTCGACGGAGATGGCGATCCACATCGGGTACCGGCGGGCAGGGCCCCCAGGCCTTCTGGTCGGGGGCGCGGCGTTCATCCTGCCTGCGGTGGTCATCGTGCTGGGGTGTGCGTGGGCCTACGTGCGCTACCGATCGGTACCCCAAGTGGCATTTGCCCTGTACGGCGCAAAGCCGGTCATGATCGCCCTCGTCGTCCACGCCCTGTGGGGGCTCGGCCGGGTGGCGGTCCGGGATGTCACGACCGCGATGGGCACCGTGGCGGCGTTCGTACTCGCGCTTGCGGGCGTGAACGAGGTCGGCCTCCTGCTGGTAGGCGGTCTTGGGGTGATGGTCGTCCGGTGCCTCACCCTTCCGGCGGCCGTCCTCGTCCTCTCCACGCCCGCTGCATCACTCGTCCCCTTCAGTCTGGGGACGCTCTTCTGGGTGTTCGTGAAGATCGGGTCGGTGCTGTTCGGGAGTGGGTACGTGTTGCTCGCCTTCTTGCGGGCGGACCTCGTGGAGCGGCTCCGGTGGCTGTCGGACCAGCAGCTCCTGGACGCCGTGGCAGTCGGGCAGGTGACTCCGGGGCCCGTGTTCACCACCGCCACCTTCGTCGGCTACCTCCTGGCCGGGCTTCCGGGAGCTCTGGTGGCCACCGTCGGGATCTTCCTGCCCGCCTTCGTGTTCGTGGCCGCCACCCATCCCTTCATCCCGCGGCTGCGCCGGTCCCCATGGGCCGCGGCGTTCCTGGACGGGGTGAATGCCGTCTCCTGCGCCCTCATGGCGGCCGTGACCTGGCAACTGTCGAAGGCTTCCATCGTGGATCTGCCCACGGCGGTCCTAGCCGCCCTCTCCTTGGTCCTCGTGTTCCGCACAACCCTGAACCCGGCGCTCCTCCTCCTCGCCGGTGCCGCGGCCGGCGTCATGGTCCGGGTGTTCGTGACAGGGCCGTGAACTTCCTGAAGGACGCTTCGAGTAAACCCGATGGAGGAGGTGAGAGGATGCGGTTCGTGCTCGTTCCGGTAGTCGTGGCCGCGCTCCTGGTGATCGGGGTCTTGGGGGTGGAAGCCCAGTACAAGGCCGGTGAGTACCAGGCCCCCGCCCCCGGCCCGGCCTGGCAGGTGCAGGCGAAGACCGCAGCGACCCACGCCGGGTTCGCGTCGGGCGGAGACTCGGTGAGCTACGTGGACACGCACCTGGGGCACGCCCTGAACTGCATCGAGGGCCCCAAGGGCAAGAACTTCAACGCCTCCTGGGGGAACGTGTGCGAGGGACAGGGGAACGGAATCCTCGTGGACCTGCGGGCGAACCGAGAGGGGATGGCCTGGATGCTGGTGGCCGAGGCCGCAGACCAGCTGGCGGTGGCGGGGATTAAGAGCCGAGACCTGAACCAGAAGAAGAACGCTGCCAAGGGTGTGGCTGCCCTCATGCGCCTCATCGCCGAGGGGAAGTAGGAGACGCCTAGCCCGACGGGGAGGTTCGTCCGCGCGCCCAGATAGGACCATGCGATAATGGGGATCAGCGAGGCCGATCCCCATTATCGGAAGGCACGGGGTAAAGATCCTGGCGGCCGCGCCGCCCGCCGGAGGAGGGAGGCTAAGGGCGGAAGCGGTCGTTTTCGTCGGGGCAGGGTAGGATGGCACGTTTGGGCGCTGCGGCGCTGTGGATCGCCCTCGGGGCGACCCTGTACAGCATCGGGGCCATCGTCTACGGCGTGGTGCGCCGGAAGGCCCTCTGGGTGGAAAGCGGCCTCAATACGGCCCTGACCCCTGCCCCCGTCCTCTCCACCGCCCTCCTCGCCCTCCTCACCGCCCTCCTCACCCACGACTTCCGCCTGGTCTACGTGGCGCAGAACACGAGTCTCGAGACCCCGCTCCTGTACCGGGTGAGCGCGCTGTGGGGCGGACAGGCGGGCTCACTCCTCTTCTGGACGTGGATGCTCGCCGGGTTCGCAGCCCTGGCCGTCCTCCGGCACCGCCGCACCGATCCCGACCTCATCCCGTATGCCGCGGCGGTGCTCCTGGGGGTACTCGCCTTCTTCATCGGCCTCGTGGCCGTTCTGGAGAACCCCTTCCGAACCGTGGACGTCCCGCCAGCCGACGGCCGTGGCCTGAACCCGCTCCTCCTGGACCCAGGCATGGTGATCCACCCTCCGCTCCTGTACCTGGGGTTTGTGGGCTTCTCCGTCCCCTACGCCTTCGCCATGGCCGCCCTCCTCACGGGAAGGCTGGATGCAGGGTGGATCTCCGCCACGCGGCGGTGGACCCTCGCCGCGTGGCTTGCGCTCGGAGCGGGCCTCGTGGCGGGCGGATGGTGGGCGTACCGGGTGCTCGGATGGGGTGGGTACTGGGGCTGGGATCCGGTGGAGAACGCGGCCCTCGTGCCCTGGCTTGTGGGCACCGCCTACGTCCACTCCGCGGTCGTCCAGGAGCGGCGGGGGATGTTCGCCGCGTGGACCATGACCCTCGTGGTCCTCACCTTTGCCCTGGCGGTGCTGGGCACGTTCCTCACCCGCACCGGGCTCGTGGCCTCGGTCCACACCTTCGCCCGGTCGGAGATCGCTCCCCCCTTCCTCCTGTTCCTGGTGGCACTCCTCGGAGCCTCATTCGGGCTCGTGGCGTGGCGGTGGGAGGACCTTCGCGATCCATCTCCGCTCGTCTCCCTCATCTCCCGGGAGGGAGCGTTTCTGTTCAACAACGTGCTCTTTCTGGCCTTCGCCTTCGCGGTGCTCCTCGGAACCCTCTTCCCGGTGCTGAGCGAAGCGGTGCGCGGGGTGCAGGTCTTCGTGGGACCCCCATACTTCCGACAGGTCACAGCCCCTCAAGGGATCGCCCTCCTGCTCCTCATGGGGATCGGTGTCCTCTTGCCCTGGCGGCGCGCCTCCGGCCGGGCCCTCCAGCGGTTTAGGATCCCGGTGGCGTGCATGCTGGGAACGGGGATCGCGGCGGGCCTTCTCCTGCAGCGGCCCGGCGTCGTCGCGGCCCTCGCGGCGGTGGCCTTCGCGGCATCGGCGACCCTGCAGGAGTACCACAGGGGTGCGCAGGCCCGCGCATCCCTCGGCTACCTCCGGGGCCTCTGGCAGCTCTTCGGCGACCGGCGCCGACGCTATGGTGGGTACCTCGCGCACCTCGCGGTCCTCGTGATGGCGGTGGGGATCGTCGCAAGCCACGCCTACGTCCAGGAGCGGGAGGTCACGGTCCGACCGGGCGAGCGGTTTACCGTAGGCCGGTATGAGATCACCTACCGGGGACTGCGGGCGGGCCGCGCGCCGAACGCCGAGGCCGCGTGGGGGGTCCTGGAGGTGCATGACGGGTCGGGATGGGTGGAGTTGCGGCCGCTGCGCCTGTATTACCCGCGCTGGGACCAGCCCGTGAGCCGGCCGGCCATTCGCTCCACCCTTCGGGATGACCTCTACGCGGTCCTCGCGGCCTTCACCCCGGACGGAGAGGCGACGCTCCGCGTGTGGGTGAACCCCATGGTCCGGTGGATCTGGATCGGCGGAGTTGCCTTCGTGCTCGGTACCCTCGTGGCGGCGTGGCCGGAGGGACGGCGCGGGGGCGTGAGCCGACGGATCGAGCCCGTACGGATCACCCCGGAGCTCCCGCGGCCGGTGGAGGAGGTCGGGTCATGAGGTGGGTGCTGCCGTTCCTCGCCCTCCTCGTGACATCGACGGTCGCCGCCCAGACCCTCGACGACCGCGTGCGGGAGGTCGCCTCGCGCCTCATGTGCCCGGTGTGCGCCGGCCGCACCGTGGCCGAATCCCCCTCCGAGCTCGCCGCCCAGATGCGAGACCTGATCCGCCGCAAGCTCCAACAGGGGGAATCCCCGGAGGAGATCATCGCCTACTTCGTGGACCGCTACGGCGAGGGCGTGCTCGCCGAGCCTCCCCGACACGGGCTCGGCACCCTCCTGTGGGTCGCGCCCCTCCTCCTCATTGCGGGTGGGGCGGCCTTCGTCGTGCTGCGGTTCGGGAGGGGCACCGGAACGACCGAGCCGCCGGATGGGGATGAGGAGCTGGATGCCGATCCGCTCTAAGTGGGTTCTCGTACTCCCCCTCGTGGCGTGTCTTGTGAGGGTCGGTGTCGCGGAGGCGGCCTATGCCCTCGTCGTGACCGGCAGAGTGGTGCACGGCGAGACCGGTTTGCCGGTCCCTAAGGTCGAAGTCCGCGTGCTCGGGATGTCTCCGGCCCCTCTCCTCCAACTCGACACCCGGTCGGACGCCGCAGGCCGGTTCCGCGTGCCGGTAGACGCCTCGTACCGCGTCTATGTCGTGCAGGCGACCTACCGCGGGGTCGTGTACACCGCAGGCCCCTTTCGACCCGCAGGGCCGGAACTAGACGTGACGGTGCGGGTGTACGAGACCACGGAGGACCCTCGGGGGCTTTTGGTCGTGCGGCGGGCGATCCTCCTGGAGCAGGCGGCACCCGGCGTGCTGGACGTGCGCGAGGTGATCGTCCTCGGGAACACGCTCCCGAGGACCTACGTCGGAGTCCGCGGGGAGACGCTTCGCGTACCGCTCCTCTCGGGTGCCCGAGATGTCTCGGTGCAAAGGGGGATGGCGCCGGTAGGCGTCGACACGGAGGGGGCGCTCGTGGACTCCCTGCCCGTGACCCCGGGAGTCCGCGAGATCGTCCTCACGTACCGGGTCCCGCATCGGGCCGACCGGATCCGTCTTGCCCTCCCCCTGAACTTCCCAGTCCAAGCCCTGGACGTGTTCGTTCCCGAACCCATACGGGTCATGAGTTTAGACCTGCCCCACCGTGAGGTGCGCACCGTCCAGGGTCAGCCGATCGCTCGGGTGTGGGGCACGAACCTCCCCGCAGGCCGCAGGGTGGACCTGGAGATCTCCGGCCTGCTCGCTCCTCCCCTCGAACTCCTCCCCCGGCTCGGAGCGGCCCTCCTCGTCCTCGGGGTGGTGGCTGCGGCGGCCCTTCCGTGGCTCCGGCGGTCGAGCGCGCCTCAGGGCCTGGGCAGGACCAGCAGGGTGCCGGTGTAGTGCACGCTCCACGGATAGAGGTGGCAGTAGATCGTGAAGGCTCCAGGCCGGGCGGCCCGGACCGTGATCTGCTTCGTCTCGTTGGGCTGGAGGGTCTCCTTGATCCCGTAGGCATCGAAAGTTTCCCGGACACGGGCCGTTCAAGAGTCCTCCTCACTCCAGCAGGGCGACGGGAGGCCGAACGGGCGGCCGTGTGGCCGGACTACCTGATCCGGGCCGTCGAGGGGCTGGACCCCGCAGAGCAGGCGGTCCTCCTCCGGGTGTTGGTGAACAGGAATGTGAGTACCTCTGCACACGGTTCGCCGGGACGGGGCGTGCTACACTCAGCACAGGTGCGGCGGGCGTTCGATCTCCTAGACGACGCGCTGGATAGCCTTGGGGCGGCCCAAGACCTCCTCGCGACCGGCAGGTGGGCGAAAGCGTGCTTCATGGCTCAGCAGGCGGCCGAGTTGGCAGCCAAGGCCGCCTTGAACGCCTTGGGAAGGGAGAGAAAGGGCCACGACGTTCATCACCTGCTGGAGGAGCTGGGGCGCGAGGTCCCTGAGGTTCTGAACTTCATGGAAGATGCGAAGATCCTGGACCAGTACTACATCCCGACTCGGTACATGAACGCGTTCGCGGAGGGATCGGCACGCTCACACTTCACAGAGCGACAGGCGAAAGAGGCCGTCTCCATGGCAGAGCGGGTCGTACGGGGAATGGAGCGGATCGTGCATGGGAGACTCCCACGAAGGGATTGAGGAGCGGCACCCCACGAAGTCCACACCACTTCGTGGAGACCCCGAGGAGGAGCTGCGGCGATTCGTCGCCCAGGCTCGCGAGATGGGCGCGCGGGCGGTCGTCCTCTTCGGCTCCAGGGCGATCGAACAGCATACGGAGTCAAGCGACGCCGACGTCTGCCTGATCGCGGAGGGTTTACCTGAGGACGTGTTTCAGAGGCGATACCCGGCACCGTCCGGGTATCGCCTCCTCTCCGTCCTCGGCTTCCATCCGCAGGAGTTCCTAGACCTCCTGCAGGCTGGGAACCCCCTTGTGCTGGACATCGTGGCCCGCGGGAAGGTCCTCTATGACGACGGGTTCTGCGAGCAGGCGCGCGTAGTCTTCGAGGAGACGGTCCGACGGCTCCGGTTGCGGAGAACGTCTCAGGGCTGGGAGTGGGACACAACCGCTCCCTGAACGCCCGTTGCGTTCACAGGCGGATTTTCAGGTCCCAGAGCAACAGGGCCGGCTCCCTCAGGAGGTTCAAGAGGGCGCCCATCGCCCCAGCGGGAGCCGGAGGAACGCCGACCGCCCGAGGGGGTGGGATCGTCCGCACGGGTGCCCACGGAGGGAGGCGGGCCAGCTCTCTCGCGCGGCGCACCGCGTCCTCGAAGTCCCCGATCTCGTCCACGAGGCCGCGCGCGAGAGCTTCGGCACCCGTCCACACACGGCCCCGGGCCACCCCTTCCACCTCCTCGGTGGACATCCCCCGACCGGATGCCACGCGCGCTTTGAACCGCCCGTAGATCTCCCCCATCCAGTCCACCAGGAGGACCCACTCCCGCTCGGCGAACGGGACGTACGGGGACAGCATCGCCCCGCTCTCCGGGCGGGCGAGTACTTCCGGGTGCACGCCGTGCCGCTCCAGCATCCCGCCGAACGCGAGCTTCCCGCCTACCACCCCGATGGAACCGGTGAGGGTAGTGGCACTGGCCACGATGGGGCGCGCCCCACAGGCTACGTAGTAGCCGCCGGATGCCGCCACGTTCCCCATGTGGACCACCACAGGCTTGCGCTGCCCGAGCCGCACCACCTCCCGCCACAGAACGTCTGAGGCCACGGCCGAACCGCCCGGTGAGTCGATGTGGAGCACCACCGCCCCCACCCGCCGGTCCTGCTCCGCGCGCCGCAGGGCCCGGGTCACCGTGTCGCTGCCGCTAAGCCGTCGACCGATCCGGGGCATCGGGATCGGAAACTCCCGGCTTTCGCCCGGCACGATCGTCCCCACGAGGGTCACCACCCCGACCGTCTGGCCCTCCCGCACGCGCCAGCGGTATCTCCGGGGCAACCTCCGGCGCACCTGTGCCCACGGCTCGATCCGCACACGGCGGCCGGGCGCGAGGTGGGCATGGAGTTCGTCCTCGAACGCGATCCCATCGACCAGGTGCTGTGCGCGCGCCTCCTGCGCGGAGAGGACCCCGCGCTCGATGGCTGCCCGCACGCGCTCAGGATCCAGTCCCCGACTCCGGGCGACCTCGGATACGACGTGCTCCAGCAGGTTCGTGAGGAGGACGTGGAGTTGCTCCCGGTGCTCAGGCGGCATCCGCTCGTAGAGCAGCGGATGGGTGGCCGTCTTGTACTCCGCGATATGGTGGAACTGCGGGAGGATCCCCAGGCGGTCGAGGGCTGCGCGCAGGAACGGGACCTCGGCCCGCGGTCCCAGTAAGAACAGCTCCGCACCCTCCGGTGCGAAGATCCGCTCGGCGGCGCTCGCCACGTAGTACTCCGAGAGGGTGGCGATCGGCAGGTAGGCGGTGACCTGTTTGCCGCGCGCCCGGAACCGCATGAGGGCTCGACGCAACCCCTCCAGGGCAGCCGGACCAGCTTTTAGGTCCCGGAACCGGAGCAGAATACCCAAGACCTTCCGGTGGGACGCGATCCGGTCCAGTTGCTCCCGGATCTCCTCCAGGCTCGGGGGTGGCGGGCGCAGGAGCCGCTCGAGGGGGTGGAGGAGGGGGCGGCGCTCCGGAAGGTCTCCGGTGAGCTCCAGCACGACGAACTCCGGGACGGGGAGGAGCCTCGCGAAGAGGTTTTGGATCGCCCGCAGCAGGTTCAGGAGGAGGTCGCCCAGCAGCGTGATCGGGTTCACGAATGGGCTCCTAGGGGCTTGGCGTGCGCCTCTTCTCCAGGTTGTCGAACCGGCCGTACTCCTTGTGGAAGAAGAGTTCCAGGTCGTCGGTCGGGCCGTTGCGGTGCTTGGCGACCCGCACGAGAGCTACGTTCTCCTTCCCCTCACGCCGGGCCCTCTCGGGGTCGTAGTAGTCCTCCCGGTACAGGAAGATCACGACGTCCGCCACCTGCTCCAGCTCTCCTGATTCCCGGAGGTGACTGAGCATCGGGATCTTGGAGCCGGTCGCCTCCGCCGCGCGGGAGAGCTGGGAAATCGCGATAACCGGCAGGTACAGCTCCTTGGCGAGGGACTTGATCCCCCTTGCGATCTCGCTGAGTTCTTGGGTTCGGTTCTCGTTGCGCTTGTAGGACTGGATGAGCTGGATGTAGTCCACAATGATGAGTCCGAGTCCATGCTCGGCCTTCAGCTTCCTCGCCTTGGCCCGGATCTCGATCACGGACAGGTTCGAGGAGTCGTCGATGAAGATCGGTGCCTCAACAAGCCCTCCCATCGCCCGCGTGAGCTTCCGCCAGTCCGCCTCCGAGAGGTACCCGCGGCGCAAGCGCTGGCTGTCTACCCCGGCCTCCGCGCACAGCATCCGCTGGACGAGCTGTTCGGCGCTCGTCTCGATGGAGAAGATCGCCACCGGGACGCGGTGGCGAACCGCCGCGTTCTGCGCGATGTTGAGGCAGAAGGTCGTGTTGTGCACGAGAAGGTCGTTCGCGATGAAGTTGTGGGTCTCTGGAACCGTGAGGTCGTAGACCTGGTGCTCCCCGATGTAGTCGATCCGCTCGATCACATCCCACAGGATGTCAGACTCCTCCAGCAGCGGCTCCGGCGCATACCGCGCCCACTCCCGCCGCTTCTCCCACCCGAGCACCCCGCAGGTGCGCAGGAGGTGCTGGGCGTGCGCCCCCCGGACCACGAGTTCCTGCTGGCCGTCCCACGTGCTCACGACGCCGAGCCGCAGCAGGAGGTGTTGGACTTCGCCGGCCATCGCCGCAGACGGTAACCTCACCCGAATGCTGGCACTCTCCTCCTCCCACGTGGCGGTGCACGCGAGCAGCCGAGAGAGGAATAGGCACAGCTTCGGCCGCGTGAGCCGGAACACCTCCGGCGGAAGGCGCCGCAGCACAGGAGGGGTGTGCCGGAGCTCGGCCCATCCGGTGATCTCCTCCGGGATTTCCAGGGAGGGCACCTCCGGAAGGGGCACTCGGGCGCCCGCAGCGGTCAGGACACGGGCGGCATTCCGAATGGCCGCAGCACATGAGACCGCGTCAAGGAAGTCGCGGCTCACCTGAGGGTCCGTCGGGAGGGAGCCAGCGGCGAGGTAGGCGATGAGCTTCACCTCGTACTCGGGGAGGTCCAGGGTGCCAAAGACCGGAAGTCGCGCGGGCGCGGCGATGAAGGTCCCAGGACGCAGCTCCCCCAGTGGCTTCCAGCCGTCCGGCGTGAGGAACGGGTGGGTCAGCGTAACCTCGACCTGTCGTCCGAGCGCGGTCCGGACGCGCCAGACCGGTCTTGAGCCGTCGTCCACGAAGGCCGCAGGGCACGCCTCCCGGAGGTAGAGCCCGTCCAGGGTGAGGAGGACGACGTCACGGCGTTGGACGACTTCCTCAATGGTATAGAGCGCCCCCGTGCGGGCGTCCACGATCCTCGCGTCGTACTTGAGACACTTCCCCATCGCGGGGCGCGCGGCGACGATGATGAGGTCTCCTGGCTGCAGCCCGCCGGTGAGTTCGTCTAAGTCCGTAAAGCCGGTCGGAACACCGGTGATCATCCCGCGCTCAAAGCCCGCATCGAGCCGCTCCATCGTCTCCTTGATGAGGTCCCGGATCGGCGCGAAGTCGCGGCCGAGTCGCCGACGACCGATCTCGAACACGAGTTTCTCGGCACGGTCTACGAGGATCTCCACGTCCTCGTCCCCCTCGAAGCCCAGGTGCGCGATCTGGGTGCCGGCCCGGATCAAAGAGCGCAGGATGGACTTCTGGAGGACGATGCGGGCGTAGTACTCCGCGTTGGCCGCCGTCGGAACGGAGTTCAGCAGTGCCGCGATGTACGAGGGTCCGCCCGCATCGTCCAGCTTCCCCTGATCCCGCAACCGGTCGGTCACGGTGATGAGGTCCACCGGCTCCCCCCGCTCGAAGAGGTCGAGGATTGCGGCGTAGATGATCCGGTGGGCTTCGCGGTAGAAGTCCTCGGGCCGGAGGATCTCCACCACCTGGGCGATGGCGTCCCGGTCCAAAAGCATCGACCCCAACACCCCCATCTCCGCCTCCAGGTTCTGCGGCGGTACCCGCTCCACCGAGACGACGCCCATACGAGCCTCCCCGGTCAGAATAGCGAACTGGTGTTCGCACTGTCAAACCGTTCCTCCGGAGAGTTGAACGGCAGCCCTGAGAGTTCCCTTGTGGACAAGCTGGGGACGTCTGTGAATCGTCCGACTTTCTCTGGGGATTCCCTGTGGATCGTGGGGTGTTCTCAGTGGGCCTTGCGCTTGGGAGCGACGAGGACTTGGGGCAGGGCTTCCTCGACGGTCTGGACGAACACCACCTGGAGTCCCTGGAGGTCTGCAGGTACGTCGTGGCGGTTCTCGTAGGGGAGGATGACCTTGCGCATCCCGGCCTGACGGGCACCGTAGAGTTTTTCCGGGATCCCGCCCACGCCCCGCACCCGTCCCTGGATGCTCACTTCCCCTGTGAGGGCCACGTTCTGCAGCACCGGTCGGTTCTGGGCGGCACTCGCGAGCGCCGCCACGATGGCAAGCCCCAGACTCGGCCCGTCGATGAGCCCGCCACCCACGACGTTCACGTGGACGTCCTGGTGAGTGAGGTCGATCCCGAGGATCTTACGGAGGACGGAGATGGCGTTGAAGACGGAGTCCTTCGCCATGGAGCCCGCGGTCTCGTTGAACCGCACGATCCCTCCGCCCTTGCGGCTTGCGGGGAAGACCGCCGCCTCCACCTCGATGATCGAGCCCAGGTAGTGGTACACGCCGAGCCCGAAGGCCTTCCCCACCTCCGGCGTATCGGAGGCCCGGGTAGGGACGTAGGGGCTCAGGCGAGCGGCCCGGATCACCTCTAAGACGTCGGCCTCACGGATCCGCACGCGGCCTCCCCGCATGCGCCTGCGGTACAGGGCGATCCCGTAGGCGTCCGCAAGCAGCTGCACTGCCTTGCGGCCCTCCACGGTGTACCCCGCGATCAGGGCGGGTACTTTCGGGTCCAGTCCCACCCCCAGCCGGCGTGCGGCCTGCCGCACGATCCGCTCGATGTCGTGCTGGGTGAGGGGGTCGAAGAACACCTCGGCGCAGCGCGACCGCAGGGTGGGGCTAATCTCCTCGGGCTCCCGCGTGGTGGCACCGATCAGCACGAAGTCCGCCGGCGCTCCGTGCTCGAACAGGTACTTCACGTACGCCGGCACCGCCGGATCATCTGGATCGTAGTACGAGGACTCGAAGTAGACGCGCTTGTCCTCCAGCACCTTCAGGAGCTTCGTCTGGAGAAGGGGGTCCATCTCGCCGATCTCGTCGATGAACAAGACCCCGCCGTGGGCCTTCGTCACGAGCCCGAGCTTCGGTTCGGGGATCCCGGTCTCGGCGAAGTCGCGGCGTGAGCCCTGGTAGATCGGGTCGTGGACCGAGCCCAACAGGGGATTTGTGACCTCCCGGTGGTCCCAGCGCAGGGTAGACCCGTCCACCTCCACGAAGGGCGCATCGGACCGGAACGGCGTGTAGGGCAACTTCCGGGCCTCCTCCAGCACCAAGCGCGCCACCGTGGTCTTGCCCACACCCGGGGGGCCGTAGAGGATCACGTGCTGTGGGTAGGGGGTTGCGAGCTTGGCCAAAAGCGCCCGGATCGCCCGATCCTGGCCCACCACCTCCCGCAGCCGGCGGGGCCGCAGCGCCTCCAGGGCCGACTGGGACAACCGCACCCGCTCCAGAGCTTCCAGCTCCTCCAGCTTCTTGCGCGTCGCGGCGTTCTCCGGACCGGTGCGCTCCCGCAGAACCTGCATCCGGATCTCCTGCAGGTACTCGTCCTGCCGCTGGCTCATCCGCTCCTGCACCCTGCGCTCCAGCTCGTCCTCCACCCGGCGCTGGGCGATGAGGTCTGCCAGCTCCTCCTGCACCTCGGAGAGGATGCGGGGGATCTCCGACTCACGGGGCACTTCGTCGATCGTGGGGTCCTCGTAGACAAGCCGCTGCAGGGCGAGCACACGATCCTGGAGGCGCGGTGAGCGCATGAGGGAGAGGGCCTCAAGCTTACCGGCCTTCACGATGAGCTTGTCCGGACCGTAGACCTCGCTCAGCACGCCGAAGAGCGCCCCCACCTGCCGCTTCAGCTCGGCACGGGTAGGGGCCACCGACGCGTTGCGCACCTTCCGGACCGCCATAGGCCTACTCCGGTTCGACCCGCACCCGAACCGTGGCGTGCTCGCCGTGGCCCAGGTGCACCCGGACCTCGTACGTGCCGACGGCCTTGATGGGCTCGGATAGCTCGATCTGCTTACGCGAGAGGTCAAAGCCCTGCTCCCGCAACACCTGGGCGATCACCTCCGCGGTGACCGACCCGAAGAGGCGGCCAGCTTCTCCGGCCCGCGTCCGGACCACCACCGACGCCCGCCCCAGGGCCTGGGCGAGTTGGTGGGCGCGCGCCCGTTCCCGCTCCGCCCGACGCTTCACCGCCTCCTGCTGCTCGCGGAGGGCCCGCAACGCGCCCTCCGTGGCCTCCACAGCGAGCCCCCGGGGGAGGAGGTAGTTCCGGGCGTACCCCTCCTTCACCTCGACGAGGGTTCCGGCTTTGCCCAGCGACGGCACGTCCCGCGCCAGGATCACCTTCACGCCTCTTCCTCCTCCGTGCGCGGCGCCCGAGGACCCACCCGGCGCAGGTCGAACCAGAGGTCCACAAGCCCCAGGATCGCCATGGCGAGGATTCCTGGATCCCCTAGCAAGAATACCGCCAGGACCGCCAGCACTCGGGCGCCCTTGGGCACATCCCGCGCGTTCAGGTAGTGAAGGACCGTGAGGATCCCGAAGAACGCGAAGACGAATAGACTCGCCATGAACCCGTTCGCCACGAGGACCGTCCCGAGTCCGGGGGCGTACGGCTGGAAGGCCGCACCCACGAGCACGGGCAGCACGAGAGCGATCGCGGCTGCAGGCGGTAGACGCCAGGTGAGGATCGGGGGGAATCCGGGCAGCTCCACGCCCAGCCGGCGCACGGTGTGCCGGGCCAGCGTGTAGGCACCGTAAGACCAGAGAAGGACACCGAACAGCAGGGCCGCCGGCAGGAGCGTACGCAGGAACGTCGGCAGTCTCTTGGCGAGTTCTTCCATTTGCTGGACCTGCTGCGGAGGTGCCCCCATGCGCCGCAGCATCTCCTGAGCCGACTGAACGGCCTTCACCTGGGTCTCGATCAGGGTCTGGAAGGGATCGAGCCCCAGGACGAGTCGGCTCACCGCGACGCTCAGGACCGTTACCCCGAGCCCCACCAGGACGCCGAGGCCCACGGCGCGGGACGCGAGGTTGGGGGGGTTGCGTCGGGCGACGAGTCCCTGCACGATCCCCATGGGAGCGAAGGCGCCCACGAAGAGGAGCCCTTGCGGGAACCCGAAAAAGGGAGAGAGCACCAAGCCGGCGACGACGGCCGCGAGGATCGCAGAACGAACCCCGCGTCGGTAGGTGAGCACGAAGAGCGGGAGGGGCGCGGCCATGAGGCCCAGTTGTCCGAAGACCACCACGAGGAGCGCGACGAGGGCCGTGAGGGCCGCGAGCAGTGCCCCCTCCGTCAGGCTCAGCGTGCGCTCCCGAAGGGAGAGGGCGTGGACCGGTTTCGACATCGCCCTCACCACCCCGACGTGCGGTTCAGTCGGCCGTGTACGGCAACAGGGCCAGCTCGCGCGCTCGCTTGATCGCCTGGGCGAGCATCCGCTGGTGCTTCGCGCAAGTCCCCGTCACCCGACGCGGGAGGATCTTCCCGCGCTCGGAGATGAACCGCCGCAGCGGGTTGGGGTCCTTGTAGTCGATGTGCTGCGCCTTCTGAACACAGAAGGCGCATACCTTCCGCCGCTTGTGCCGCGCCTTGTACTCTTGCTTTTTCTTCTCCTTCTCCGCCTCTGCCATCGCCACGCCTCAGAACGGCACGTCCTCGTCGGTCTCCACGGGCGGCTCGAAGTCCGGCACTTCCTCCTCTTCGACCTCAGCCGGTCCCGGTTTGCGGTCCAGGAACCGGATGTTGTCCGCCACCACCTCCACGGCCCGCCGCCGCTCGCCCGCTGCGGTCTCGTAGTCGCGGATCTCCAGCCGGCCTTCTACCGCCACGAGCCGGCCCTTCACGAGGTGCTGGGAGGCTTGCTCGGCCAGCTTCCGCCAGGCCACCACCGTGAAGAAGTCGGTCTTCCGCTCGCCGCCTTGGGTGACGAACGGTCGGTCCACCGCCAGACTGAACCGCGCCACCGGTTGACCGCTCGGGACGTACCGCAGCTCCGGGTCCCGCACCAAACGTCCGATCAGGATGATCCGGTTATACACCACCCACCTCCCCGGCTTCAGACAGATCCTCCGAGGCCTCCTGGCTCGGTGCAGCCGGGCTTGGGGTGGGTGTGGGGGCCGCTGCAACGATGAGGAAGCGGAGGATCTCCTCCGTGATCCCCAGCACGTTCTTCAGGTCCTGGACGCGCTGGCCCGACAGGGTGAACCGGACCAGTCCGTAGTACCCCTCCCGGAACTTCCGGATGGGGTACGCAAGCCTCCGCCGACCCCAAGGCTCGACGGACCGGACTTCACCGCCCCGCTCCGTGATCCGCGTCTGGATCCGGTCGATGGCCGCCCGGGTCTGGGCGTCGTCCAAGTCCGGACGGAGGACGAAGACGAGCTCGTACTCCTTTACCCCGCGCCGAAGCCCCGGCGCGGCCGCCTCAAGCGCCTGCATGCTCCCTCCCTCGGACAGGGTCATCCCCCGGTCCTGCACCGCAGGACGGGAAGGACATGCCTATTCTACCAGGGTGTCGTCGTCCCGGAACAGCCCGGCCGGCGGCGCGGGCTTCCCCTTGCGGCCGGGAACGGCCCGGAGGGGACGGGAGCTTCTGGTCCTCCGGGCCAGAAGCTCCCGCTTCATCTGGTAGAGCATCTCCAACTCCTGCTCGATCTCCATCAGCTGCTGCCGACCCTCCTCGCCCGCTCCGATCGAGGGCGTGCTGGACTGCCAGATCCGACGGCGCTGTTCGTTCAGCTCTTGGATCCTGCGCTCGATGTCCTCGACGGCAGGCGCAAGGGGATCGGGTTCGAGGTCTGACAGGGCCATGAAGGTTCCTCCAGGATGGTTTTGCGCCAAACGTGAACGCACCGACCACGGAGTTTCGTTCGGGGATCCATTATGCAACTTCCGTGCCAGACGGGTCAGGATCCGCCCCCTCCGGAGAACCGGAAGGTGATCACGTCCCCGTCCTGGACCCGGTAGGTCCGGCCCTCCGTCCGGATCTTTCCCTGCTCTCGGGCCGCCGAAACGGACCCCGCCCGGACGAGCTCCTCCCAGTCGATTACCTCGGCGGCGATGAACCCGCGGGCCATATCGGTGTGGATCTCGCCGGCGGCCTCCTGAGCCGCGGTCCCGCGGGGCACTGGCCAGGCCCGCACCTCCCCGCTCTCGATGGAGAAGAACGTCACGAGGTCCAGTAACCCGTAGGCGGCTCGGACCACCTGGGTGAGGGCATCGTCCGGGAGTCCACTGATCCTCCGATAGGCGGCTGCCTCCTCCGGCGCAAGCTCGAGGAGTTCTGCCTCCAACCGCAGGCACGCGACCACGACGGGGCTTTTGACCCGTTCGGCGTGGGCGCGCACGGCGTCGAGGTCGGGGGGAGCACCGTCCTCCCCGACATTCAGGACGTAGGCGGTGGGCTTGGCGGTGAGCAGGTGGAGCGGCCGCACGGCTTCCTGGAGAGTCAAGGGGAGGAGGCGAACGGGGTCTCCCCGGTTCAGGTGGGCTTCCACCTGTTCCAGGACCTCCAGCTCCGCCCGGGCCGCCGCATCGCCACTCCGCGCACGAGGTGCGATCCGCTCCCGCCGCCGCACCACGGTGCCGAGATCGGCGAGGGCGAGTTCGGTCTCCACGATCCCGATGTCCCGCACGGGATCCGGCTGGCCCTCCACGTGGGCGACTTCCGGATCCTGGAACGCCCGCACTACGTGCAGGAGGGCACTGACCTCCCGGATGTGGGCGAGGAACTGGTTCCCCAGCCCCTCGCCCCGGTGCGCACCCCGCACGAGGCCCGCGATGTCCACGACCCGGATGGTGGCGGGCACGATCCGCCCTGCGCCCACGACCCGGGCGATGGCCTCCAGGCGGGAGTCCGGGACCACGGCCACGCCCACGTTGGGGGCCACGGTGGTGAACGGGTAGGGGGCGATCGCAACGTGGGCGCGGGTCAGCGCCCGGTACAGGGTGGACTTCCCTGCGTTGGGCAATCCGACGATCCCGACGGAGAGGGCCATGGGGTGGTGGGCCTACTTGGCCCGCTTCACGATGCGGCGGCGGGGTCCAGTAGGAGGCTGGAGGGGTTCCGGCTTCCGGGATCGCCGGGGCGGATCGGCGTAGCGGATGGGCCGGGGCGCAAGCGGCGGTGGCTGGAGGGGAACCTCCTCGGTCCCGCGGGCTAAGAACTCCCGGATCCGCCGCTCCAGCTTGATCCGGTCCACCAGGACGTACCGGCCGCACGTCCGGCAGGTCATCCCCACGTCCACGCCCACCCGCTCGATCACCCACACGTCCCCGCCGCACGGGTGCTTCTTCCGCGTGCGGATCACGTCCCCCACGAGCAACTTGATCACCGACATTTCTCCCATCCCCTTGCCCCTAGCGGCCGTGGATCAGGGCGTCCACTGGCGCGTAGTTGTCCGAGAGGAGCGGCACGTCATCCGCGGGGATCGGCCGGGTATAGAGATCCCCGACCACCGCGTCGAAGCCCGGTACCCGGATCCGATCCCGCAGCCGCGCGTACCGCGCCCGCACCGCCTCCGGTGGCTCAGGCGGAGTCTGGGCCCCCACCACGATGATGTTCCGGAGGGCTTCAGGGACGCCACCTGTCCCGAACTCCACCGGGAATACGTACACCGCGAGGAACACGTCCCGGAGTGTCCGGTAGATGGCCCGGAAGAGGCGGCTCTGGGGGCCCGAGAGCGCGCCGATCACGTTCATCACGAAGACCCCGCGGGGGGTAAGCGTGGCTCGGACCTCCTGGAAGAACTCGCGCGTGGCGAGGTGGAAAGGGATCGTGTCCCGGAGGTAGGCGTCCATGAGGATCTGGTCGTACCGCCCGGGGCTCCGACGCACGAACTGCCGACCATCCTCCGCGAAGGCCCGCAGTCGACTCCCCACCGGCACCCGGAAGTAGCGGCGGGCGACCTCGATCACCTGAGGGTCGATGTCCACGATATCCATCCGCACCTGCGGGTAGTAAGTCAAGTACTGCTTGGGGATCGTCCCGCCACCCATGCCGATGAGGAGCACGCGCTCGGGCTCCGGTGCGAAGAGCATCCCGGCGTGCATGTAGTCGGCGTACCGGAACACGGTGCGCTGAGGATCCCCTAGATCCATGGCGCTCTGCCAGTAGTGATCCAGCTTGAGGTAGCGCACCCCGCCCTCATCACTCACCGTGATCCGGTGGTAGACCGTGTCGCGGGCGTAGATTACCTCGGGCGGATCGGCGGGGAAGGCCCGCGGGAGGACAAGGCCGACGACGAGGACCGCGGCAGCCGCGACCGAAGCGGGAAGGAGACGCCGCCAGACCGCGAACCCGAGTGCTGCCATCGCCATCTCCACGAGGCCCAGCAGGAAGACGATCTCCCGCACACCCAGCACCGAGATGAGCCAGAAGGCGGCTACAAAACACCCTACAATGCTCCCCAGCGTGGAGAGGGCGTAGAGCCGTCCCGCGGTGTTCCCCACGGTCTGCACCGTACGGGCCGCCAGCCGCACGGCGAACGGCGAGACCATGCCCATCACGAGGCTTGCGGGGAAGAACAGGACCGTCGCCGCCAGAAGCGGTCCGGCCCGGGGGCCCAGGTCCGCCAGGGTGATCCACTCCAAAAGCCGCGGAGCGATGGCAGGGATCGGCACAATCAGGAGCCCCGCCAGGAACACGAGGCCGGAGAACACGCCGTAGTGCGGGAACCGGTCGGCCACCTGTCCCCCGATCCAGTACCCCACGCTGAGGGCCGTCAGGAACACGCCGATGAGACTCCCCCACACGTAGATGGAGTTCCCGAAGACCGGCGCGAGCACGCGACTCGCGACGATCTCGAGCGCCAACAGGACCCCGCCGCTTGCGAAGACGATGAGCTCGAGGATCGCTCCACCCCCTTCCGGTCAGTCGCCGTGCCGCAGGCGCAGGCGCGGCGACAGGCGCAGGAGGAGCTGCACCCGCTCCACCTCGTTGAGCCACTCCTGCGTCACATTCCGGAGAAGGTTCTCCCCGGGCGGCCAGATCCCCACGGGGCAGGAGGGACCCAGGCGGTCTGCGGCCATCTGCCGGTAGATCGAGAGCGTGCGTTCGCCGTACCTGGCCACCTCCACGAAGTCCTCGCTCAGGAACACGACCATGGGGATCCGGTAGCTTAGGTTGATGGCGAGCTCCTCCCGCACGTCCGGGTGCTCGTCCCGCTCCAGGAAGCGGAGTCGAATCCGGGGTGTTGTCGTTGCGAAGTGCTGGAGGATGGGACACTGCTGGACGCAGTCGCCGCACCACGTTCCCGCCAGGACGAGGAGGTTCATGTCCCTCTGGAAGCCCGAAAGAAGCGTCCGCTGGGCTTCGGTGAGGGTCACGGCCTCGTAGACCCGCTGCCACCGCTCCCGGTGCACCTCGGTCCCGTAATGCTCGAGGAACTCGTAGTACGGAAGGGCTTGCTCGAACTTCGCCCGCCAGTCGATCCGACCTCCCACGGCTACCTCCCTGCCGCCAACACGCGTTCTTCCGTCCGGCCGGTCAGGACCGGCCGCAGCCGGAGGACCAGGAGGCCTACAAGGCCCATCACCGCAGCCGCCGATCCGAAGGCCGCTCCCTCCCCGAGGCTCCCGAGAGTTCCGTTCCCCCAGATGGGGCCCACCAGTCGGCCGAGGCTCTCCATGGTGCCCGCAACCCCCTGGACGAGGCCCTGCTCCTCAGGCCGGGCAGCCCGGCTCAGGAGGGCCACGAGAGAGGGGTTCGACACGCCGGCCCCGACCGCTGCAGGGAGGGTGCTCAGCACGAAGGTCACCACGTGGTGGCTCGCGGCAGCCCCTCCGAACCCGATCCCCGCGAGGAGCAGACCCAGCCCCAACGCCCGCGCCTCCCCGAACCGGCGGACCACCGGGCCCACGAGGCCGAGCTGCACTACCGCCCCCACAAGGCCCCACAGGGCGAGCAGTGACCCGGTCTCGGCAGGACCGAAGCCAAACCGGTTCGCCACGAACAGCGCGAAGGTGGTCTGGTAGACGGCGGCGGTCGCCCAGTACAGGAAGTCCACCCACAGGAGGGGGCCGAGGCCGGGGCGGCGCAGGAGCCGGGGGACCGCGGGCCAGACGGGTGCCTGGGCGGCCCGCACGCGGTGGACGGTCTCCGGGAGCCAGAACCAGGCCAACGCCGCAGCGCCGAAGGTGAGGGCAGCCGCCACCCAGGCGGGGGCCGCGTAGCTCAGGTGGGCGAGGACCCCACCGAGGGCCGGGCCGACGATGAACCCGATGCCGAAGGCAGCGCCGATGAGACCGAAGGCCCGCGCCCGGTCCTCCTCGGCGGTCACGTCGGCGATGTACGCCCGCGCGGTGGAGATGTTGCCGCCCGACAGCCCGTCGAGGATCCGGGCCAGGAACAGGACCGTCACGCTGCGGGCCAATGCGAGGAGCACGAAGCTTATGGCCGTCCCGAGGATGCTCAACAGCAACACCGGACGGCGGCCCCAGCGGTCGGACCAGCCCCCCAGCACCGGCGCGGCGAGGAGCTGACAGGCGGAGTAGGAGGCGAAGAGGAACCCGATCACGAGCGGCGAAGCCCCCAGAGCCCGGGCGTAGAAGG